>Ga0208454_1000515_pt1 | contig 21897 bp, 17 predicted proteins | sample EasRivMeERMZT100_FD_187530 | JGI IMG/M metagenome (GOLD analysis project Ga0208454, IMG submission 187530) | Soil microbial communities from meander-bound floodplain in the East River, Colorado, USA - East River MetaG ERMZT100 (SPAdes) (version 2) | ecosystem: Environmental > Terrestrial > Soil...
CAGGTACTATAGACATGATCACTCTCGCACCAACGCATCACCACGTGGCGATCAGGAAGAATACAGCGGCGCTAAGACACTGCAAGGCTCACTCGACAACACTGAGAACATGGTGTTCGCCAACGTCAGCGCGCTAGTACCAATGTTGTTCACTAAGAACCCCGATGCTGAGTTCACTACTGAGGACAAAGAAGATCAAGAGCAGACACGCATCGCTGAAAAGCTAGTCAACATACTAGCAGCCAAGAAGACATCACCCGGTCTAAATCTCAAGCGCAAAGTGAAGCGCAACATCGTTAGCACATCGCTGTGCAACGTCGGTTGGTTTGAAGTTGGCTACACGCTGCGTGAGCAGTCATCAGAGGCAGCACTAGAAGAAATCAAGATACTCAGTGAGCAACTAGAGAAGGCTACAAGTCAGAAGGACATCAAGGAGTGTGAAGGCAAGCTGCTTGCGTTGGAAGAAACCATTGACATGCTCACACCATCAGGACCGTGGGTCAAGGTGCGTAGACCTGATCAAGTCATTGTCGATCCTACTGCTACCGATCTAGACCTCAGTGGCTCATGCAACTGGGTGATGATTGAAGACCTCATGTATACTGCACTGCTCCGTGCACGATATGGACGTAAGAAGCCTGGTACAGAGGAATGGGAGAGTGTCTTCTCACCTACCAACGTCATTAAGGCTGGTGTTAGTCCAGACCAAGGTGACAGAGGGCAGACAGACAACTTTCAATTGTTCAGTTACTCTACAAGCGAGCACACCAAGTACGGCTACGCAGACCAACGCGCATTCCTTGCAGCGCAGATGACAAAGGTGGTCTATGTGTGGGACAAGACTACCAGACGAGTTGAGTTATACAACTGTAACGACTGGTGTTATCCTCTCTGGGTATGGGATGATCCCTACTCACTTGATCAATTCTTTACAGCGGTGCCAATGGAGTTTCATACCGACCCTATTACAATGTACGCCAAAGGTGAAGTTACATATTATCTCGACCAACAGGATGACTTGAACATCATCAACAATGAGTGGGCCAAGGTACGCAAGTTCGCTGCTGGTAAGATCGCGTATGACAAGAACTCACTCAAGGACGGCTCGGTGTTGGAGAGCTTGATAGCTGGTACAAGTGACACTAACGCACTCGGTGTAGACTTGCCAGAGGGTAAGAAGCTGGGCGATGTGTTAGGTGCACTACTGCCACCTAGTGCAGACGCGATCAAGTTCTTCGACAAGAAGCCTGTGCTAGAAGCCATTGACCGCCTGTCAGGTGTTACATCAGTACAACGTGGTGTGGAGTACAAGACCAACACAACGAACAGAGCCATTGAGAGCTACGAGAGCCAAGTACAGACACGTGCAGATGAGAAGATGGATGCTATCGAGGATAGCGTCGGCACAGTGTTGTGGCTAGTTGCACAGATGTGCATGCAGTTCATGAAGCAAGATGAAGTTGCTACCATCGTCGGTGACGAACTTGCATCTAAGTGGAAACAGATAGACGCACAGACGATCCAGAAGAAGTACACACCGCGTGTCGTAGGTGGTAGCTCACTCAAACCTACGTCAAGAGCGAAGAAAGAGCAAGCACTGCAGATCAGTCAGATCATCGGCCAGTTCACACGTGCTACACCTATTGCTGCTGTTGTAGCCTTGAAGGTGTTGTCAGTCGCGTTCGACAACGTAGTGGTCAGTCAGGAAGATTGGGAACTAATCTACAAAGGCATCATGAAGGAAGCTGCCGCACCACCGCCTGAGCAGATCGAACAAGAGAAGATGGCTGAACAGGGCACGCAACAGAGTAGAGATCGCGTTGTGCAGATGGCGCAAGCACGTCAACAGGCACAAGGTGCTCAAGCTGGTGGCGGTGCAGGTAGTGCGCAAGGCGGTGGTGGAGATGAGATTGACAACATTGCTGAAATAGTGCAGCAAGTAGCTCGACTTATCGACGGATTGCCACCTGAAATCAAGCAAACACTCGGTGTGCAACTCGCACGTGGTCGTAGTGTAGCTGATATAGCTACACAGATGATACAACAGATGCAACAAGGTGCTGTTGCGTAGTAGGAGGCTACAATGCCAGAAGACAAAGACCTCATGTCGCAGGTTGGCGAGAGCTTTGGTATCAAGGATGATGCACAGCAGCCACAAACAGACGACACAGGCGGTGATAGTGGTCAGTTAGAGCCACAAGACCTACAAAATCAGCCGCAGCAGCCTCAAGATGCACAGCAAGGCGGCGGTGAGCAGCCAGAAACAGGCTCAGATCGTCATCAGCCACGCAAACAAGACGACAAAGAGCAACTGTTTACAGATAAACCGCGCAAAGGGCCGCGTGGTGAGCTACTTGACAAGGCTGGCAACATCGTCGCGACTACTAGGCGCGAGAAACAGCTAGCCTACAACCTCAATCGTGCGCAGTACGCTGCAAATCAAGCCAGCAGGCAACTGCGGCAGATGCAGACACACATGCAGCACTACCAAGCCATCGACAACGTGATGAAGCAGAACAACTTGTCGCCGCAGATGGCACAAGAGGCGCTGCAACTGCGTGCGATGGCAGAGAAAGACCCAATCAACGCAGTTCGTGACATCGTTGCACGTGTTTTGTCAACTGGCGTCACGATGGAGCAGCTATTTGGCACTGATGCTGTGCCAGCTATCAACGCGAGCATCATTACGAACGAACTTGACCGCAGATTAGGTCCAGTCGAACAGAAAGCACGTGCAGAGCAGCAACAGCAGCAGCTTGACGAGCGTGCACAAGAGATGATGGAGAAATTCATCGTCGATCACCCACATGCTGAAGTGCATGGTAGTGAAATCAGTGGACTAGTGTCCAATCACGGTCTTTCACCGGAGCGTGCGTACTTTGAGCTACGTAGTTGGGTAGAGCGCAGAGGTTTCGACTTCACATCACCACTTCGACCACAGATCGAGGCCGCTATGAAGCGCCAAGGTGGCGGTGATAGAGGTCAGCCTACGCGACGTGTGCAACAGCCAACGACACCCGGCAGTATGCGCGGTGTAGCACCTAATGGTAGCGTTCCAACGCACAGAACAGACAACTCGCGTGGAGACTTCAAGAGCAACACGCCTTGGCGTGATATTGCTAGTGCAGTGTTCACAGAACTCAACAACAAGTAGGACACATCAACAATGCCCGTACTCCAAAACGTCCTTGCGACGACACTTGAGCGTTCGCGTAAGAAGCTCATTGTCGCCGCTATGCAGAGTAACGCGCTCATGGCGTGGTGCTTCGCACGTGACCGCATTGAGAACGAACCAAGCGGTTACAACATCACCAACCCGCTGTTGACAGGTCGCAACCCGACAGTTGGCAGTTACAGTTACTATGACAGCTTGCCAGTGGTGCAGACGCAAGAGTTCATCAAGCTTGAGTACCGTTGGTCGCGTATTGCTGGTACTGTCATCATCAGCAATCAAGAGGAAGACGAGAACAAGGGTGAACAGGCATCTGTCAAGTTGCTGCAGGGCAAGCTTGAAGCACTTGAGATGTCTATCAAGGAGAAGTTCTCCATCTACCTCTATGGGCTTGGTGGCGGCAATGATCCGAATGGACTTGCTATACTTATACCTGACGATCCTACCACTGGATCGCTCGCTGGTGTTGATCGTGCGACTGAAGTGCAGTGGCGTCCAAGCAGCTACGATTTCGCTGGCACGCTCAACGCGAGCAACATCGAAGAAGCATACGACGATGTGCTACTCGACCTCAAGCAAGGCACAGAGCGTCCTAAAGTTATCATTGCTGGACGTAATCACTATCGCCTGTATCGTGCTGCGGTACGTGCGAAGCTCACTATCCCGCTCAACAATACGAGCGCGGGCAAGCGCATGATGGACTTGGGCTTCGACGGTGTGTCGCACAACGGTGTGCCGATCATCTACGATGAAAGCTGCCCTGTTGATCGTGCCTACTTCCTGAATGACACCTACCTCCGTCTGCATATCCTCGGTGACAACAACATGAAGAATGTTGATCTCACTGCACCGTGGACTATCGACGGTTATGGTCAGCGTGTCATCACTCAGTGTCAGTTCTGCACGTGGAAGCAGTACCGCACACACGCAGTCGTCAACGACTAGTCACCCACTTATACGCTGTATAGCAGGAGTTACAAATGGCAAGCGAACCGACACCTGTCGTTAGTTTCAACGAGCGACCAATGCAGGCGCTCACTATGGATGAGCAGCGCAAAGCTGTGCCTGCATACACTGTCGAACCGATGAAACGTAAGACTGTTGTGAATAAGACAGTCAAAGACGAAATCGGCTTCCGTGTTGTACCGACAGAGATCGAAGTCGAAGGCTACATGGTTCGCACGCTGCGTGGTGATAGTGTGTTCCTTCAACATGCTGACATCGTGAGGATGAAGTTGGATCGCAATCTCGTACCGCTGTTGTACGAAGGTGGCGACGATACGCCAGTTGGAATGCAGCCTGTGAATGCTGCATTGTCGAGTAAACAGAAACAAGCTCTCGACCTTGTGACGCAGCTTCTAGAGAGTGACCCTAAGATGGTCGAGAAGCTGCTTGCAGCTAGAGAGCAAACTCAAGAGGACAAATAACTATGGCTGTTCAAGTCGCCGTTCCTGCGATGCGTCGCATCAATCACCGCGTAGCTGACATGATGTATGCGGCTGATGTTGGTGTTGACGGTCTGTGCACTGTTGACATTCCTGCGTGCGTTGCTGCGAATGCAACCGCGATCATGAATGCACAGTCAATTGCTACTGCTGGCTCCGCTGCGCCTGTAGTTCTGTTCACTGACTTGTTGATGGGCCGCTATGGTCGCAACCTGACTGTCGTTGCAAGTGGCACTGCTACTAGCAACGTCACCATCACAGGCTACGACTATCTCGGTCAGACAATCAAAGAGAGCTTCACTCTCACATCAGCAACTCCTGTAGTCGGCAAGAAGATGTTCAAGGACGTGTCACTTGTCACCTTCGGTGCGACTGCTGCTATCACGATCAACGTCGGTGTTGGCGCTGTGTTGGGTGTGCCTTACAAGGTGCTCCACACTTCGCTGATTGGTGAGTTGACCAGTGATGTGGCTGCATCTGCCGGCGCTCTCGTAGCTGGCGTTGTAGCGCAGACACTCACTAGTGGTGATCCGCGTGGACAGTATACGCCCGCAGCGGCACCTGACGGCACACGTTGGTATCGCTTCACGTGTGTTGTAGATCGCAGTAACTTGCACGGTAGCGCGCACGTTGTTGCGTAGTCCTATCCCACGCCGTACTCGTGATGGGGTTCGATGGTGGTAGGATTGAGTAGCCTGCGTGTGTCTCGACGCACACGTAGGCTGCTTACCATACACAACAGGTAGCAGCTATGATTACATTCGGTAACATCGTTACGAAGGTGTTGCAACGGCTAGCTTTGGTTGAAGGGCTTGACGCACAAATCTACGCAGAGCCACGCATTGCGCTCGCTGTGCAGCACAAGTTCGACATGTTGTTTAGAGAATACTGGCTACCTGAATATACAACCATTCAAGAAGAATACACACTCGACGGTGCCACAGGTGTAATCACAGGTGATCTGACCAATAAGTTAGTCGATTGGCGCGATCTACACTCTGTCATGTGGGAAGGCTCACCTAAGCCGTTGCCACGCGCACCACTCAACACACGCGACATCGACATCAGCTACCCTAGCATTAGAGCATTCGCTACCAATGCAGCGAAGATGTTCAAGATACTGCCAGCTACTACATCAGGTAAGGTGTGGGTGACATACCGCACCAAGCCTGATGACTTTGAGGATGATGGAGATGTTATACATCTAGACACGCAACTACTACTGCTAGGCACGTGTTGGGACGTGCTAGAAGACGATGGCACCAATCCGGGTGCGAGTGACAAGTTCAAGATGCTGTTCCAAGACGCACTCAATCAGTTCAACAGACAAGGACACAACATACCACTAGACACCATTCCTACTACACGTTCAACTGTCAACAGGTGGATGTAGTACAATGGTGCAGATGCTCACACGCGCACAGAAGCCTCTCGGTAGGCCGAAGCAAGCAAGACCAACTGCCAAGCTACACAACACTACAATCAGAGACTTCGGCGGCGGGCTGAACGTAGTTGACAGCGAGCAGAACCTGACAAGCAAGTTCTCGCCTGTGTTCGATAACATGGTTACGTACACAGACAGGCGAGCAGGTCCGCGCTTCGGCTATGAGATGTGGCTCAAGTTGAAGCAAGGCGCTGTTAGCAGTGGTACTGGCGTCAGCATTACTATCGGTACTACTGTTCAATCACGCATCGTTGTAATCAATTGGGCAGCGCATCCGTTCACAGGCACTGGCTTCGAGCACGTCACTATCTCTGGGTGGGATACTACGTTCCAAGATATAGTGCCAGAGATGATGAACCGCACGCACGGCATTAGGCGTGTGATTGATGTCAACTCATTCGAGATAGTGCTTAGCAACTCTGCTACTGGCACTGGTACGAGTGGTGCTGACGTGATCAACTGGACACGTGACGAGCACATGCTCGGTGGTGAGCCTATCGAAGCGAAGTACTTTGCCAACTACGTAGTCATCTGGACTAGTGTTGGTGAGATACTGATCGTTGATAGGAACAAAGGCGTACAGCGTATATGGTCACAAGCTGTTGCATTCTCGCTAGCAGCTAGCCCGATCGCATGGACACATACTGAGTTGATTGCCAGTGACATCTTCGGCAAAGAGTTGATCTGCAGCAATGGACGCGATAAACCGCTGACGCTAGACTTCACGCGCAGTGTAGGTCAGTGGGTGTTGTATCTAGTCGATCCGGGCAACGCAAGCAGCAACGACAAGGTGCCAGCCTTTGATGCGTGTAAGTCTGCATTCAGGTTCTTTACTATACACGACACAGAGCCAGCCACACTGCCAGAGCATGCAACAGAGATACGCATCGCTGCTAAGGACACCGCTATGGTGTTCAGCGATGCACCCAATCCTGCCGACGCTGTTGACATCAACATGAGCAAGATCACTGCCAGCCCTGAGCAGACAGTGAGAGCGTTCGCAGTCATCAAAGATGCAATACTAGTCATCACGCCTACGGCTACAACGATGATGAAGTACAACATCTACACCACCGATGGCAAGCACGATCCACAGCCAGTAGACACTCTCAACGGCTTCGGTACTAGTGCACCGCGCACGGTCGTTGAGATTGGTAGCGACGTGTTCATGGTTGACTACAACGGTGTGCCATCTGCTAAGTTGTCATCAGTTAGCAACGCCATCGTGCCTGAAAGAGTGAGCAACTACGTCGAGACGATGTTCAGTCAACACATTGGCAGGCTGCGTAAGGAGACAATGCGATTGAAGGCGTTCGGCTTCTACGACAGCAAGAACAAGAGTGTGCACTTCTACTTGCCGAAGTTCGACACAGAAGACGTTCGTGAGTTACCTAGTGACCCGTTCTTCTTCGATACTGACATGGCTGCTAATGAGTTCACGAAGCGCAGTCTCATAGTGCGCATGGAAGATCATCATCTAGAAGTCGGTGATACAGTCAACGTGTCAGGTGCAGTTGGCTTTGGCGGTATTGACGCAGCAGACATCAACGACACACGCACGGTTATCGCTGTGTTGGGTGACAGCTATATACTCATGTCTATAGGCGTAGACTTACCATCATCGCCACCACAGACAAGCATCAGCGGCGGTGGTACTGCTGTAGTCGTACGACCGATCATCGACGGCTCGATTGGCTACATCTATCACTACGTACCGCAGTTGAAGCTGTTCGCATGGTCACGGTTCAAGACATCTAAGCCTGATGCAGTTGATGTACTAAGGTTCAACTGCGGCTGTGGCACTGTTGAAGGTCGTGCGTTCCTATTCACACCTGACGGCCACATGATGCGCTATGGTAGTCCTGATCACCACATACATGCTGACTGGCTCGGCATGTACGACCATGCATCGTGGTTGAGTGGACAAGCGTACACTGCTGGCGAGCGTGTATACGATGCAGTAGATGGCACTGTGTATAAGTGTCTAGAAGGCGTGTCAACAGTAGCCGCGGACTTCGCTACAGCACGTGCACTAGAACCTGATAGCTGGGAGGAATACAAAGGTGAAGCGATCAACTTTGAGTGGGAGTTGCCTTGGAGTGACTTCGGTGCTCGACAGTCTACTAAAGGTGTACGCTTTGCACACATAGACGCGAGTGGTGAGGCACAGTTCACACTCAGTTTGTTCGCTGACAACATCTACAAGAATGCATCAACAGGGCAACTACTGCCAGCTAGGCAGTTGACATTCGTACCGAATGAAGCAGGCGCGTATGGCTACGGTACACAGGTCTACGGCGCTGGTCGTCGTACTAGAGAACAGAAGCTATGGCAGATGCCTATGAACCTGAAGCTGCTTAAGGCTCGCATCAGTGGTAGTAGTACACAGTCGTTGAGCATCAATGCAATGAGTTTCATGTATCACCGTGGCAGTATGGTGCGTGGATGAGTTATACACAGTATAAGGACTTGACAATTACACACACATATGCTACGCATTACCATTCCGAGGGTGGTGGGTGGGGTAAGTATACACATACACTCTCTCAAATAGCCCGTTGGCTGCATAGCCGCTGTAAATCGGTGGCTTTGTGATGGTAGCCAACATTCGTGGTTATACTCCTAACTACGGTTTCAAGCTCATCAACTTTGACACGCCACGTTGGCATACTCTTGAGTATTCCAACTGGAACATGGTCGATGGTATCTTGTTGGCAGGTGGCGTGCCATCTATGCGTGGCGCGTGGCAGAACAATACACTGTACTTAGTTGGTGAACGTGTATTTGATGAAGATACGAGTGCTATCTATAGATGTCTAGTAGAACACACGAGTGCTCTCAACGGTCCATTCATTGATGATAGAACAGCCAATCCTACTTACTGGTCATTACAACTAGCAGGCACTCCTGTATTCCGCGGCGAGTGGTTGTCAGGCGCTGTGTATGTGCTAGGTGATATAGTATCAGTTGATGATTATACATTCTATATAGCAGTCACACCATCGCACACGTCGAGTGCAACATTTCCGCCTGATGCTCTCAACTGGCAACAGGTCTTCGACGCTGCTCAAGTAGTAGCCGATGCTGAAGCTGCCGCTGCATCTGCATTCGGTCATGCTAACGCTGCTGCTGCTAGCGCGGCTGCTGCGTTGACGAGTGAGAACAATGCTGAGACTGCTGAGACTGATGCAGAGAGTTGGGCTGAGGATGCTCGTGCTGCACAAGGCGCATTCAGGTTTGCATTCAATGACAGCATTGCAGTAGCTGATCCTGCAACTGGCCGCATTGGCTTCAACAACGCGCTGCCTACATCAGCCACAGAAATCTTCATCAGTGCGCAGAGCGGAGAAGTTGGCAATCCTGATGTGTCTAGTTGGATTGTGACGTGGGATGACAGCACTAATCCGTTAACACGTGGTACAGTGCAACTACGCAAAGTAGGTGCACCTGAAGAATTTATGATCTTTGAATTAGTAGGTAGTATCGTAGACAACGGCTCATGGCTTAGACTTCCTGTCAGCTATGTTTCGCACTCTGGCAGCTTAGCAAACGCTGAGCCTATTAGCATCGGCTTCGTACGTGCTGGCAACGCTGGTCCTACTGGCACCGGCGGTGGTGATATGCTTGGTAGCAACAACTTGAGTGATGTTGCTAGTATACCAACGTCGCGTAATAACTTAGGACTAGGTACAGCGCAGATACCTACATTCTCACAAGTGCTACTAGGCAATGCACCTAGTGCACCAATGCATGCGACTACTAAGCAATACGTAGATGCTTCGCCATCACTTTATATCAGCGACACAGCACCAGTAGGCGTGCAAGACGGTTCGCTGTGGTGGGATAGCAACAGAGGTACGTTGTTAGTACGCTACAATGACGGCGACAGTGTGCAGTGGGTGGATGCTGTAGCTGTACCGGGGTTTGATACTGCTGGCTTTGTTCAGAAAGCTGGCGACACTATGACAGGTGCATTGGTGTTGCCTGGTGATCCGACCTCTGCACTGCATGCTGTACCTAAGCAATACGTCGATACAAATCACATACGTCATCAGCGCGTTTCACTTGCAGGTTCAGCGCCATTCGTCATCAATGTACCAGTGACGGCGCAAGCAGTACGTATGACTAGTTTCGTCTCTATAGCAACACCTACAGGACAGTTTCCATTTGTGGAATTGGGTTTTGGTGGTGTGTATCCGCCTCTTGGTAGCTACGCTCTAAACGGGTTTCATCATATTGGTGATGGCGTAGCCGTTGTAGGATATTTGAACTATCTGAACATACCGGGAATGTTACCGACACCGGCCAATGAAACCGTCGGTGTTTACTGCCAGTTTGATGCCGCAATAAACGTACGACGCTTAAACACAGGTGCTCTGTTTCAGGGACTGTTTAATGGTGTTGCAATGACTATTGCTGGCTATACAGCAGTTTCAAAGTATTTCAACTTCCTTCAAGCAGCAACGGTTACTAACTTACAAGTTGATACAATACGCATCAATTCCAACATAGCAACACCATTTGGCGCAGACAGCTTCATTAATCTGGAGTGGTTGTAATGGGCTTCAACTTCCCCAACGCACCTACTATAGGCCAACTACACCCTGATCCTGCTACTGTAGGTGTGCCGCAGTATCAGTGGAATGGTAGTGAGTGGGTTACTCCTGCTTACAATCCGCTCGACTATGTGCGTAAGAGCGGCGATAGTATGACTGGTGCGTTGTTGTTGCATGCTAATGCTACCGCTGCACTACAAGCTGTACCGAAGCAACAACTTGAGACGTATGCTGCACCGTTTGATGCGATGGCATATAGCGGTATACAGGTGAATGGAGGTATGGAGGTCAATCAAGAACGCGGTCATAACAACGCAACTGCAATTAACGGTGGGCATGGTGCGGATCAATGGGTGTTATTCTTTACTGGTACTGCTACTGTCAACTTAGGTACGTATGTTTCATCGGTAATCAGTGCATTCCCACGTTTTCCGAATTATTTAGGAATGAATGTATCGGTTGCTCAAGCATCAATGGCAGCGAACGATATATATACGATTGCACAATCCATTGAGGGTTATCGTACAGCAAGACTTGCATGGGGTACAGCTAACGCACAGCCTGTTACAATCAGCTTTTGGTGTAGACACGCGAATGCCGGTACTCATGCTTTAGCTATTAGGAATAATGCCGCCACTCGTTCTTACGTTGCTACCTATACACAGAATGTCGCACAAGTTGATGAATATAAGACTATTATTATTCCCGGCTGTATTGATGGTGTTTGGGAGACTACTAATCTTGCAGGAATGAATTTGAACTTCACAGCAGCAGGTGGCTCTACATTCACCCCACCATCAGCAAACGCTTGGCACAACGGTAATTACGTTGTAGCACCCGGACAAGTGAACGCTGTTGCAGGTACAAGTGCACGATTGCGTATTACTGGTGTTACTGTTCTGTCTGGTACGCAAGGACCGACTGCTGCACAGTCGCCATACGTCATGCGTACGTATGATCAAGAGTTGTTAACATGTAGACGTTACTGGCAATTCATACCTAATGTAACAGTATGGTGTCCATACGGAGGACCAGATCAAGCATTCGGTGGTCCGATTAGTTATGAGGCTATGAGAGCTAATCCAACTGCTGCGCTTTCTAATACTACATATGGCAATGCTTATAATGGATCAGTAGTTAGTCCAGTTATAAGTACTGCTAATTTCTACGGAGTGATAGTTGTTACTGGCTCTGCTTATGTTATCACTGCGATAACACTTAATGCGAGGATGTGATGGCTGACTATAGGCTCACAGACACTGATATTGTGATCCGCACTAGCGATGGTGCGTTCATACCGAATGATCCTGCTAACCGTGATCGTGCTGAATACACGGCGTGGCTAGCTGCTGGTGGTGTGCCTGATCCTTATGTACCACTGCCAGAGCCGCCGCCGTATGTTGATCCTAACAAGCGCATTGACGATGGTATCACAGCAGCTATCGGTGCGGCTGAAGCTGTACGTGATGCAGTGCATGCGATACCTAGCAACTTCAACGCTACTAACTTCGCTGCGTTCTTGACACAAGCGAAGATACTTAGTGATGCGTTTGTAGCGATGTTGGAAGCGCAACAAGTACAACCGCCGCCATGATGGAAGTCATCGTCGCAGCAGCGGCGCAATATATAGTACTACAGACACTAGACGGACGCACAATGTACGTCAATCCGCGGCACATCGTCAGTACTAGTCAAGCAAAGGGTAAGTTGGTAGTAGATGCTGTGCAATGTGTCATCTACACTACCGATGGTAGGATCATCACTGTGGCTGAGAACTGCAACAGTGTCAAGGCGCGTATAGAACAACTCAAATAGGACAGGAGAGCACGATGATTGGAACGCTTATATCTATCATCCTAATGCTGATCGTGCTCGGTGTTATTATATGGGCCGTTCAACAACTGCTGCCGCTTGTACCACTACCTGAGCCGATTGGCAGGATCATCAATGTGCTAGTTACTGTCATCGTCGTACTTGTCGTAGTGTGGATCATCGCTGGCCTACTCGGAGTAGTGACACCTATGAGGCTATGATGCGTATCGCTCTAGTACTTGCGTGCTTGCTACTGAGTGGTTGTCAGATAACAGGCGGTAGGTGGGTAGTTGATGATGTAAGTCGTAAGTGCCGTGGTGGTGTGATCAACACAGAGAAGCGTATCACTGACACATATATCACAGGTCGCGTGAGGAATACTACAATCAGAACGGATGCGTGTTTGGACTAGCAGATGAAAGTCGAAGAACTACACACACCGTTGCACGCTGTTGATGTTGCTGAGTTAGCTCAACATCATCACGACGAATTTGGCGGTAGTCGTGAGTTCTCAAGAGATGCTGTTAGCCGTGCATGTTTCAACTGCATACTAGACAGACAACGTGAACAGGTCAACTGCTGGGTAGTATACGATGATGCAGATATACCTGTTGGCTACTTCGCTGGCACTATTCATCCTAGCTTCTACAGCGATCGTTTATACGCTGTACAAGAGATGTGGTACGTGCTGCCTAGAGTTAGAGGCACTAGAGCAGCAATCGAACTACTGGTACAATTTGAGCGTTGGGCTAACAATCACGGTGTTGAGCGCATCTATACACAAGTCGAACATGATGTTGATGCTGAGTTAGTAGAGCGCATCTTTAGGATGATGAATAAGTTAGGTTATAAGAAGCAAGGCTACATCGCTGTGAAAGTGACGAACAACAAACCAAACACACCGAAGTATGAGGACATTCACAATGATCGCACCACACATCGCACAGTGGGCGCTGAATAAGCGTAAGTCTGCTGGTGAGAATGAGGCGCGTGTGGCTGCGCATGTAGCTACGCACGTCGAGAGTGTACAGAAGAAAGCAAAGCGCAAGCCTCCTACTAACGAACGCGTGTTAGAGACTAAGGGTGGTGGTGGTTATCAACCGCCTCCGCAACCTAGCCCACGTGAGCTAGCTGAAGCACGCGATTGGGAAGCACAGCAAGAGTACGAACGTGAGCAACGCCGCGCTGATGCACTCAAGGAGCAGCAACGCATTGACAAGGAAGCAAGCGATGCTGCATGGAGTTCTAGCAAGGGTGCAGCATACACAGGTGCGTTGACAGGTGGTACTAATCGGTTGAAGTCGTTGGGCATTGAAGCTGGTGATCCATACGGTGTATATAGTGACTTCACCAATCGCCTCAACACTGCCAACGCAAGCCTGCAACCGGGCGCTGACTACTCAAGTGCGTTCGCTCCTACCATCCTTGATGAGATACTAGGCAGCGCGCGTAGTGGTCAACGCAACAAGTACCGCACTGCGTTCGAGAGCCAGATCAATCCCTACTACGCAGAGGACAGATTTGGTAGTACTGCAGATGACGCAATCTTGAACGCCATTCTAGAGGATCAATACGGCCAAGCTGCTGCCGATCTACAAGCTGCACGTGATCGCGGTCAGGCTAGCAACATCGTCTACGACAGAGCATTGAAAGACCTTGGCACTGCGCGCTCTACTGCCAACAGTGAGTTGCAGAACATCGGTGGTGGTGTGCTGTCTGACATCGTTGGTGACATCGGTACACGCAGACAGAGTGCACTCGACAGCGCGGCTGCATGGGACTTCGGTACTACGTACGATCCCAATCAGGAAGCTGGTCGTATTCGTAGCTACGCAGACGAACGTGGTGCAGGGCTTGAAGGTGCTATCCGTGGTGCTGTTGGTGGTCGTGAGTTCTTTGATGTCAACTCACTCATTGGCAAGGCTGCGTCACGTGCTGGCAATCAGACTACGCCAACTACTACAGGCAGTGCGCTGTTCGACACGTTCAAGAATGAAGCTACTAAGACCAATGAGAACGTGAAGGCTACCGAAGGCATCTTCTAAGGAATAGAGCGATGATGGACTTCGGCATAGGTGGTATAGCTAGCGGTGTGTTCGGCTTTCTCGGTGCGATGGAGAACGCCGACGCACAGCGCGAAGCTACGCAAGCCAATTGGGCTATCAACATTGCGAACATGCAAGCGCGTGAGCGTGAGCGCAATGAAGCTATCGCTATGTCCAACAAGCTGCGTGGTGAGCAGAAGCTAGGCACGACTGACATACGTGGTACGCGGACTAAGTTCGTACCCGGTCAAGGTTGGGTTGTAACAGGTGCGCCTGATCTACTTGAGATGATGAAGCTACAAGACGCAGAGCAGCGCAAGGTGCTGACTGAAGACTTGCCTATGCGTCGCTCTGTGATGAAGCGCAACTACACACGCGGGATAGAGGAAGAAGCACTAGCTGACACGTTCAGACGGCAGTTGATGAACAAAGCGCCAGTAGATGATGACGCTTATGCAGCAGACTTGTATCAAGCTATAGCAGGTGGCTTGCGTGAAGCTAGTGGTGATGCTGGTCGTCGAGTGTTCACACAAGCGATGCGCACTGGTCAGAACAGCAACTTCGGTGACGTAGCCACAGGTCTACAGCGTGCAGACAATGCTGCGTATGCCAATGCAGCACTGCAAGCGAAGCTGATGTCACGTGGTGAAGGTGAGAAGCGTGCGGGTGAGAGACAGAACAGACTTGCTAATCTGTACAACTTGTTCGCTACACGTGCGCAGCAACTGCCAGAGACGAACTACAAGCCTCAGACCATTGACGCAATGGGCACAGTGAGTGATGCAACTAAGCAAGCTATGCAAGCTGGCGAGTTGTCAACTAAGATGTCAGCTATGAAGGGCGGTGAGCTTGACTACATCTCGCCTAACTTCGGCTACGGCAATGCCATCTCCGCACTCGGTGGAGCGTTCAGCGGTATAGGTGGTGGTGGTAGTCGTGGTAGACAGCAACAGCAACAGCAGCAAGGTGGCGTACAAGGCTTCGGTGCTACAGGTGGTGGCGGTGGTTACGACGATATGTACATCAGCAGTCAGCACGATCTTGGCGGTTGGTAGTAGGTGATCAATGGCACGTGTCATCCCGTCAGGTATACAAGACGAAACAGGCCGCAACGCTAGGCAGAATGCTGCAAATGCTGCAGCACTGCTTCGTCTGTATAAGTCACTACAAGCACGGCGCGAAGAACAAGAGCGCAATGAAGCAATGCGCTTGCAGATGCTTGGATTGCAGCAGCAACATGCAATCGGCATGCAAGAGCGCAGTCAGCAACATGCGTATGATCTTGAAGATTACAGGTATGGTGGTGGTCGTAGTGGTGGTGCTGGTGGTCCTAATCTACTAGGTCCGGGTGCACAAGGTCTACCTGCTCCTGCTACTCCTGCACCTACTACAGCAGCGCCTGCAGCTAGGCCACCTGTGTTCAATCCTGGCATGATACCTGGCAGTGTTGCACCACTTACACCCGGTGATCAGTTCAAAGGCGCTACGCAGCAACCAACTATAGGCCCCAATCCTGATAAGTTCTCTGCACGCACAGGTGATGACACAGAGGCATTCTCTGCGCAGGCACGTGCACCTACTGCACCCGCGCCGACTAAGAGCGGTATGAATGTCAAGTCACCGTTGCCTAATGAGACATCTAGACGCACACGCCAACGTCCGCAGCGTGATGCGTATCTGCCGATTGATCCGCAGTGGCTTAGTTACATGTCACAGAAGGAGAAGGAGTACGGTCTGCCACAAGGTATGCTGATGACACTCTACGGCATGGAGAATGGCGGTGGGCGTAGTGTAGGCAAGAACCCTAAGAGCAGTGCGTACGGCTTGTTTCAGTTCACTGCAGACTTGCGCAAGGAACACGGCATCAGTGATCAAGATGCACTCAATCCCGCTATCATGATTGATCGTGCTGCTGCCAATCTACAGCGCAATCATGAAGTGCTCAAGACCAAGTTCGGTGTATCACTACCGACTACACCCGAAGCTATACCTATATGGTCTATCTTGCATCAGTTCGGTGCAGGCAACGGACCACGCATTGTAAAGGCGTTGGCTGATGGTCATGACACGCCGATGGCGCAAGTGATGATACCGAGTAAGAACAACTACCAGACACTTGTCAACAACGGCATCGACCCGATGACGAGTGTGAAGAACTTCGTAGGTCAGCACACACAGAAAGCGCGTAACTGGTTTCACTCTAGCATACAGCAGTTCCAAAATCCGAATAGAGAGCAACAGCCACAGCAACAAGAGCAACGTCCCCCTGCAGACATTCAAGGTGGTGGGCGTGGTGCCAATCCGCGACTGATTAGAGCAATCAGCGGTGGTGCATCACTTGCGCTGCCTGATGGTTATTCACTGCAACAGACATCAGGACATAGGCCGGGTGATCGTGGCTATCATGGTAGGCGTGAAGCTGCTGACTTTCAGATCGTCACACCTGACGGCAGGGCGATACCGAATAGGGGTGAAGATACAACAGGATTGTACACACGCTTAGCACGTGGTGTTAAGACGTGGGTTGCTGAGAATGACCCACAGCTTCGCATCAACTACGGCGGTGCTCATGGCACACAGAAGGGCGGTGGTGGTGTACCTGACTTGATGCACTACGACACCGGACCTGATCGCGGCAACATGCGTCCTGATGTGCGTATGTCTAGGTTGCCACTGCTTAGTGACGAAGAACGCAATGCACCTGTACAGCAAGCATCAGCACAAGCACCTACGCCTACACCACAAGTACAACCATTGCCACAAGTACAAGCACAAGCGCCTGATGTTAGTGTACAAGCTGCAACACTGCCGTCGCGTGGTGGCAAGGTGATTGGCAACACTGCGGCATTTGAGAAGCAGTACGGTGTACAACCACAGCCGTCTATTGCGTCGCTTGACATCTTCAGCCCGACACTTGCAGCTAATCAGCCAACGCAGCAACAGCCACCTACGTCTATCACGCCGAAGTCGAGCACACTGAGTGCACGGAGTGATCTAGAGTACGGCGCACAGCCTGCTACCGCTGATGTGCCTGCACCTATCGAACCACAGAGAAGCACGTTGAGTGCTCGCAGTGATCTTGACTATGGTGGACAAGCACCTGAGCAAGTACCACAGCAGAAGCAACCGCCTCCGAGTGAAGACTATGATCTGCGTGATGACATGCAGACAGAGTTCACTGTGTCTAGTCGCGAAGGCTCACCACAGGTAGATGTAGCGGTTGATCAGGCTCTAGCCGATCTACGTGGTGACATCAACACACGCAACTTCCCAACGCTACCGACGCCAGGTGTTGTAGCTAAGCAAGACCTACCACCTGAATTGACACCACCTGCTGCAGCTATACAGTGGCCTCCTGCTTCACCCGCCGCACCTAGCGCAGTAGCACGTGCACCTATACCACAAGAGTTTGCAACTGTTGACAGGGGACAGAGGCCGGGTGCACCTATACCTGATGTGAGTGCTAGTACTGCTCAACCTACAGCACCTACACGTGTACCCGGTCAGAGCATTGTGAATGCTATCTACTCACGTCTACCTAATCTGTCTACTGCAGCACAACAAGGTGACAAAGGCACACCGCCGCAACTACCCAACATGCCGCCACCATCCGCACTCATGCCCAGCTTGCCGCCTATGCCACAAGGCATGACACTTGAAGGTGTAGGTGAGTGGTTGAAGCAGAACTTCGGTCCCGGCGGTGCACCGCCTGCACAGCAAGAGTTCAATACTAAGCTGCAGAATGCTGTGCAACAGAAGTTCGGTGATATACGTGGTGCTGTAGGTGGCTTCGATCCGATGGCGTTCATTGAACGTCTACGCTACGGGCCTAAGAGTGTGAAGACTACTACTATCGGTCAACCACAACAGCCTGCAACTAAACAACCCGCACGCACGATGCCGGGTGGTACACCGTATATGCCAGATCAACCGCCGCTTACACTTGTGCCTAAGAAGGGTGGGCCTACTAATACTACGTTGAGTGGTGGTGGCAGCAGTGCAAGTACTGTGCCTCTACCCGATAGTGGTGGTGTTGGTATAAAGCAAATGCCTGATGGTAGTACTTTGGTCAAGATGCCTGATGGCTCGATGATGCGTCGTCGCGTTGTCAACGGCCAAGTAATTCTTGATGTACCTAATGATACTCCTACGGGTGAAGAAGTAACTGCTGGGCAATAGTATGTCAGATGGTTATACATCGTATACCAAGGATGAGTTCATAGCCAAGTTCGGCTACGATCCTGACGCTGTTGGTGAGCCTGTTGCTGCTAGCGGCGGTTCACCTATCACCAATCACTTGAAGTCTGCAGCAGTCGGCGTGATGACTGTGCCGACTGACATTCTCAACTTCCCATCTACTGTGTACAAAGGCGCTGGTGCGCTTTACGACGCATACGCCAATGACACCAAGTTCGTTGATGAGTTCCAGAAGCGCATACAAGTTGAAGGTGCTAAGGACAACGTACAGAAGCACTTGCAGGATGTCGTCACATCATGGCGACAGCGTGATCCTAGCTTGACACCTGAACAACTTGAAGCTGGCATAGCTGAGTACCAGAAGTCGAAGCAGTTTGAAGACTTCACCACTGAGCAACTGAGTGGCACGCAGTATGTAGCAAGCAAGTGGCGTGATACGAGTAGGCGTTTGCTAGGTGACGAGCGTACAGAGGATCAACGCAGTTGGACTGAGAGTGCTGGTGAAGTACTAGGTGGTGCACTAGTCGGCGGTCCTGCTGGTTGGGTTGGTAGGCTTAGTACTGTGCCTAGACTAGCAGGTGTTGTAGCTAATCCTGTAGCACGTGGTGCTATTCGTACTGCCGAAGCACTCACACCGCTGACGATGCCTTATACTGGTACGAACGTAGCAATCAACGCGGCTGCTGGCATTGGTATAGATCAAGCGGTGCGCTATGCACAAGGTAAGTCTACAGCATTCACACCTACTGATGAAGACAGTGCAGGCATTGCATCGTTGGCTGGCACGTCTGCTGTTGTTGCAGGCGCTGCAGCGTTCGTAGCTGCTGTACGTGGTAGGACTAGACAAGCACTACAGCAAAGTCAGACTGAGTTAGCACTGCAAGCCAATCCGCAGTTGAACTACAGAGTTGAACTTGATCCACAGACAGGCCAATCGTTCATACGTGGTGGTGCGCCACAACAACTAGGCCCATCGTCTGAGCTAGAGGAAACATCGAACAGAAGTCTGTTCGGTCGTGTACAAGGTTGGCGTCGCAGTGCACGTGATAGGCTCATTGATCAGGCTGCACACCCCAATGCGATGATCCGTGACATACACGGCGGTGAAGTAGCGAGAGAGGCTGAGAACCTATACACACGTAACACAGGCGCTGTGCTCACAGACCGCATCGCATCAGACACTATCACCATCGACGGTCCAGTGCGTGATGCATGGGCAGCTATGTCGCCTGAGAGACAACGTGCTGTTGCTAATGCACACTGGATGACATCATACGGGTCGGACATACTGACCACGATGGATGATCTACGCACTAGGATCGCTAATCTACAGACACAGATCACCAATCCACGCACGCAGCAGTCGTCTATCAACACACTGCAAAATCAGGTTGCAGAGTTGCAGACTAGCTTGCGTCGTCTAACCAACGATGATCCAGATGCACGCATGCGTGTGCCTACGATCAGTCAGAACACTGTGTTCTCAACACGCAACACGTTTCTAGCTGACACCGATCCACAGGTGATGGCTTACAAGAACGCAGTTAGAAATCGCAACCGCATACTGCTCGACATGCAAGTAGCTAGCGGTAGGCTGTCACGTGCGACTGCGGATGAGTGGCACCGACGCAATCCATACTACGTGCAAGCGGTCAATGATCCATACAACAACCTGACAGGCTGGGCACGCACTCTTGCCAAGTGGCGTGGCTCTGTTCGTGCTGCACAGACTAGAGCAAGCGAAGGCTCTGCAGCAGGCACACTGCGTGAAGGACCGCTGCGCAGTCTAGACAAGAACCCTGCAGCAGTACAAGGTGTAGGTGCACCTGAGACACGCATCACGCATCCAATGGAGCCGATGAGTGCATCGCAAGAGTACACAATTCGTACACTGCGAGAGGTCGCACATACACTGCCACGCAATGAGTACATCAGGCTGTTGACACAAGACCCTGCAGGCAATCCATCTGCACTTGTCATTGACGGTCGTATACGTGGTGTGCAGAGTGGTGTTAACAGATACTGGTTCACTCCTGAGCAGTTGAACTCACCTACATTCAGACACTTGAAGGACAGAACAGACGTAGCTATAGAGTGGCAGAACGGTCAAGCACGTGTGTGGGAGTTTGGTGATCCTGAAGTAACACGTGCGCTGCGCATGGAGCCTGTGCAGTTGTCGGGCTTGATGAAGACAGCGACAGCAATCACCAACAACTTCAAGTTCTTCACCACTGGCAAAGGCAATCCTGCGTTCGCACCTGTCAACGGTTACTACAACACTGCCATTGCGATGTTGACACACAGAGCAGATAGAGTGTTCGGCCCTGTGTCATATGGACTACACCGTGTGTTGCCAGAGCGTGCAGCTAGGATCATCGGTGGTACTGTGCCAGATGTCACGTCGATCGCAGCGATGCCTTACTACGCAGTCAAGAACTTGATCCAACTACAGACACACTTCTTGACAAGGCCGCTAGCACGACAGCTTGCACAGAACGTAGTACCATTTCAGGCGTTGCAGTCTGTAGTCGGTCAGCGCATGTTCAACAGCATGGTCAACGTGGCTAGCCGTGTTGCACTGTGGGCTGATCAATCACCCGCAGTAGTACTACGCCGTGGTGGTGCTGGTCATGGTGTGCAGTCGATTGACAACATACCCAAGATACGTGACAGCTTCAGTTCAATGAAGGAGAGAGTGCCTGCACCACTGCGGTATGCGTGGCAGTTCTACACTGATGTGCTCGACAGCTTCCATCTCTCTGACAAGGCGCAGTACTTCACTCAGAACCACGCGCTGTTGTCACGTAGACATGGTGGCAATATACCACAGCGCGATCTTGAACGGCTGATTGACGAGACACGCAACATCTCTGGCGATATGTCACTTGTACCGGCTAGTAAGTTGATGCAAGATGTTGAACGTGTAGTGCCGTATATGACGCAGACCAAGCTGGGTGCGTATCATCTAGCACGCAACATGTTCGGCAGGGATACAGCGCAATTCGTTATACCGCGTATGATGGTTGCGATGTACGCAGTCGGTCAGTCGTACTACTTCATGACGCACTGGAACGATGAGAGTAGGAAGAAGCTGTGGCAAGAGACACCTGAGTATGATCGCTATCGCTTCGTCTACATACCTACTCCACAACTGCTGCTAGCATGGGGCAAGGGTGAGAACCCTGCATACAGTGATGATCTAGTATACAAGGTGCGCATACCACCC
>Ga0208454_1000516_pt1 | contig 21893 bp, 27 predicted proteins | sample EasRivMeERMZT100_FD_187530 | JGI IMG/M metagenome (GOLD analysis project Ga0208454, IMG submission 187530) | Soil microbial communities from meander-bound floodplain in the East River, Colorado, USA - East River MetaG ERMZT100 (SPAdes) (version 2) | ecosystem: Environmental > Terrestrial > Soil...
AAGAATTAATACACTTAGCACATCATCTCCCATCCCGCTCCAACTGTTGGGCTGTATAGCTGGGACGTTCAAGGCAGAACGCAAACTACACGAGCGATTTGCGCAGCTACGCTCGCACGGCGAATGGTTTCACGCGACCGACGAACTCCTGGCGTTTATCAAGGCGCTGCTCCGCAGACGTGGGGTTGTGATCGATGGCTGAGCGTGAGCGTTTTGAGCCGATCACGGTGACCGTCAAGGAGTTCGGCGTGGTCTCGGGATTGAGCAAGGACAGCATTTACAAGCTCATCAACTCCGGCGAGATCAGGTCGGTCGTGATTTGCGGCCGGCGTCTGATCGATATGGCCTCATATCGGGCTCTCGTGGCCCGCCCAAATCTGACGTCACCTAAGCGCGGGGGAATGAGTGGGGGAAACCCAGCAAATGAGAAATATTAATAACATGAAATTGCTATCGCTTTTCCGACAGTACGGCGGCCACCCCATCCGACCCTCATACGTCAGCATATGTCGCCATACGACACGAAGCGCTAGGGTTTCTGCCGATCACCTCATTCCATTAGTCCGTATACGTCTGCCATTGAAGCCCCCCACCGGGCCTCGAATGGGGGAACAGGTGGGGGGACGATGAGCGGGCGCCTGGACGCCATCCTCGCCGGCCTGGTGTTGCTCGGCGTCGTCCTCGGGTTGAGCATCTGATGGCGAACCCGAGCGCGAGGCATTCTTTCCGGGAAGAATACCCTAACAATGGCCAATCGAGCCGGGGCTCGGCCACCAGGGGCTCGGGTTTTTGGTTGTTGGACTTAGGGGTTTCACCACTTGGACTCAGTTGGCAACTGACTATCTGATTTAGGGGATTCATATGGCTGAGCTGGCTGAGTTGGACGCTGACGCCTGCATCGACATCGCCACAGAGATAATCGACGACCGCGACGCCACCATTGCCCGCCTGACCAAGGAGCGCGACGAAGCCCGCCGCAGCGCGGAGGCTCTGCGATCTGAGATCGCCCGGTTAACCATCTATTTGCGTGACATCGGCCAGGAGCATCCCCATAGATGAAAGCGGCGCCGAACGGGGGTGAGATCCCCGCCCGACGCCATGTCGGCCGCGCGCAATGTTGAGGCCGGCCCGCTAGCGCAGCGGGTACACGGCGGGCGCGTACCCGATGAGCCCGAGCAGCATCATCACGATGATCAAGACGCCGACCACCACGATCACGACCTGCACGATCCGGCCGAACGGCTCGGGCAGCGGGATCTGTAGAGCCACCCAGTAAATCAGCCCCAGAACAATGACGACGACGAGCAGCGTGATCAGGAAACCGATCATGCGACGAGCCTCCCCGGCTCGCAGATCAGCACGAGATCGCCGACGCCGTCTCCGTTGTCGGCAAGCTCGAAGGTCATCTCCAGCGTCTGCCCCGGCTGCACCGGCTGCCCGGTGCCCATGTTGCTGCGGAGCTCGACCGGCACCGGCAGGCGGTTCGTAAAGCTAAGCAGCACGATCATTTCGCCGCCTCCAATAGTCTCCGCACCTCGTCGCACGGCTCCAGTACGGAAAGTATTTTGCCGTCAGCCAGCCACAGCACGCAGCGCGCCTCGGGGGTAGCCACCTTCTTACCCGTGCCCACCCCGGCGTGCAGGCTGGTGACATGGGATGGCATGACTGCGACCACCCCGCCATCGGCCCGGTGCAACAGCACCATAGTCATGGCCAACGCGGCCGGCGCCAGTCCAAGCACGCTACGACGTGTTGACCGTGACGGCGTATTGCTGCGCGCCCGTCGGCCCCGGCGTTACGGTCGTCGCGCCGCCCGCAACGCCCACGCCGACGATATGGTTCGCCAGGCTCGCCGCCGCCGGGATCGTCGTGACGACCACCGAGCCGATGCCCGGCCTCGATCCCGACAGCGTGTTGCTTGCCGCCATCAGGTGATCGTGATCACGGGATTGTAATAAGTCGTGGTGCTGGCGCGTCCGAGCCGCACCTGGCCCCGCACCCGGCCGGCAACCAGCGGCGTAAACACGACCTCCAGCTTCTGCTTTACCGGCGTTGGCGGCGAGCTGCTCCACGTCGCGGTCGATGTCGTGACGGCGGCGGCTGTTGTCAGCACCGTTGCCGGCAACGTCGTCGTGATGGTGGCGACCGGCGACGATGCCGTGCCCTGAAACTCCAGCACCAAGCTGATCTCGTCGTTGTTCAGGCTGGCGCTCGAAATGATCTCGACCGTCGCCGTCTTGCTGGTGCCCACCGCCTGCTGTTCCACGTCGAGCCAGAACCCGACCAGCGGATTGACGTACTTATCGACCGTCGTATTGCTGACGAGCTTGTGGCTGAAGACACCCACATCGTCGGTCGCGCCGCCTGACAGCACAATCGTTCGTTCGGTCGTCAGCACGCCCGCCGGCTGATGGCTCTCGTTGACGATGTTCGTGCCGTCGTAGCAGTTGACCAGTTCCACGATGTCGCGGGTATTGTTGGCGAGGCTCGGGTTGAAACGCACGACGCCCGACGCGATGCGGCAGCTATCGAGCAATATCTTGGCGCCGGCCGCGTTCGGCGTTGCAATGCAGGTCGTCAACGCGCTGAGATCAACGCCGCGCGCGGTAACGATGACTGCTGCCGTGGTTGCCGATGAGACAAAGAGCTGCGCGCTGGGAATGGTTGAGCCCGCTGCGATTGCGCTCGCCGTATTCAGCCAGATAATTTCCAGCGGCCCGACTTGGGCGTTGAAGCATTGGTTTGCGTGCGAGAACTTGACCGTCGAGTTGTGCAAGACAAGCGTGCTGGCGCTGGCGGATGCGATGCGGGCGCCGGTCGATGCCGCGTTGTTCAGGTACAATTGGCAGGCGTCGAGCCAGGCTGTCTTGTAGTTGCCGCTGGCGCCAATGGCGATCCCGGTTGCGCCCGAGCAGGCATAGCTCAAACCGTAGTGATAGATCGGGACGCCGGTATCGAGGGTCAGTTGCGAGCCCGACACCGTGCAGGTCGCGCCGGCCAGGAGATCGCCGGCAACCGGCGGCACGCTGCCGGCCCGGTTGACGCTGAGGATGTGCACCGCGGTAAAGCTCACCGCGCCGCCCGCGCCGTAGGTCGTGTTCGCCGTCTGCGTCTCGCTATGATCGGACGAGACAAACATGCGGTCGCCGGCCACGAAGCGGGCCGTGCCAACCGCGCCGTTCAGTGTTGGGATATCGCCAGCCGCGGCGCTCCAGCCATAGGCGCTCTGACCAGTTACGTTCGCGAATGTTGCGGTGCCGCTAACCACCGTGCCGTTGTTCGTCGTCGGCCAGGTCGGCTCGCTGGCTGCCGATGTGCCGGCAACCGTGCAGCGCATCACCCACTGCGCCTTCGGGGTTGACGTGATCCTTCGGACGAAGTTTCCGACCGTGTACCCGGTCGAAACCGCGAAGACCGGGACCGCAGCGTGGGCTACGCTGGAAGTGTACCAGTCGGTCAAGTTTCAAACCCTGCGAGCGAACACGCAAAATCAGCAAACGTCGCATCCGGCGAGGCCGGTGCCACCAGCGCAATCGAGTCGCCCTGCGCGAAGGTGATCGCCGCGCCGCCGGCCGACGCGAAGGTGCCGACCATTGCCCCGGCGGCTATCGTGATCGTGCCGACGCTGCTGAATGTCCCCGGCGCCGCGCTGGTCGCCTTCTGTACGTCGATCGCCGTCGATGCCGTGGCATTCGCCGTGCCGCGGGCCATGCTGGCGTGCCCGAGGTAGGCGCCGAAGTTGGCCGGGATCGTGACGGCTTTGGAGAGCCGATGAAGCAGCAGAAGCTGCGAGGCGGCAGGGGTACCCGGCGCGAAGCAGGACAGCACATAGCGGGGCCGCTGCACCGTCCAGAGGCTGGCATCGCGGTAGAGCATCGAGCCCGCCGCCGAGCCGAGCGCCCGGTCAATGATCGCCGAGAGCGTCGCCGGCACCGCGGCCGCCGGGCTCGCCGTCGCATTGCCCAGCACCTCACCCGCCGCTGCGGTCGGCAGCACCGCAACCACGGTCGGCGTGATCCACGCGCCGCCGGCCCCCAGGAACTTGTCGGCCGCCGCATCGCCCGCGGCCGGCGCCGGCACCATGCCCGGCGTGCCGCCCGCCCCGGTGTCGCCCTCGAAGTTCGGCAGCAACGCCGCCGCCTCGGCCGCCGTCGCATTCACCCAGCGCGAGGTCGCGGCGTCGTACATGAAAAAGTCGGCGTCGGCCGGGCTGGTGATCGCAACGTCGGTCAGGTCGCCGAGCGCCGCCGTGGTGCCCTCGGCGCCGACCAGCTTCTGGTAAAGCGGCAGCCCGCTGACGGTATCGACGGCGGCCCAATCGAACGTTGCGGCCGAAGTGTGCGATACCATCACCGCGCCGAAGCCGTTGTCCGGCGCGATGATAAAATCCATCTCCGCGTAGGGCGTCGCCGGCATCCAATCGCCGCGCCACTGCGGCACCGGGTACGTCATCACGATGGGTCCGAGGGTGCTCCCATCGGACATCTGCATTGTAAAGAGGCCGCCCGAGATGTTGATCGCAACGGGCGTTATCGCTTCCGGCGGGTTGTCTTGCAGGTACTCGATGCGCTGATCGACATCGTAGAAATTCTCATCGACTTCAGCCGGCACAAGGTTGGCGCCCTTGCCCGCGCCCCAGGCGCCATCGGTGCGGTAGAGAATTGTCATGGCGAGAGATCCGGCCCCGGTGTGTACGCCACGATCAGCCCGGTCGGCGTCAGCGGTGGGGCCGGCTCCTCCGGCGCGGCCGGCTCCCCGCTGTTGATGCCGGCAATCCAGTGGCCGGAGCCGTGCAGCAGCACCGCCGGCTTCTGCTCGAGCAGCGCCTCGGCCGCAGCCGGCGGCATGGGCGTGCCGTCCTCGGCGACAAAGGCGCGGCGGTTGTCTTCGATGCCGGTGTCGAGCGTGACGCCGATGAACATCTGAAACTCGGCCATCTCGACGGCGTAGATATTGTCTACCCAGACGGGCGCCGCCGGGATGCCGAGCGGGCTGTCGGCGGTCGGCAAATCTTCCGGCCCGAAATCGCAGCTCGACGGCACGCCCCACAGATTGCCGATGAGACCGGTCACGTCGTTAGCCACATCCCAGGCATTCTCCGTCAGGATCTCGTTGCCGCTGCCGCCGTCCACATAGTACGGCCCGAGCGCGTCGTCGGACTCGCGGTAGTCCAAATCATCGACCGCATACCAGAACTGGCACGCGCTGTCGGTGCCCTCGGCGGTGTTGGCGTGCGACGTGCCGTCCGGGTCTTCAAGCTGCGGCGGGCCGTGCGTCGTGCAGGCATTCGAGAAGTCGAAGCTCAGAAGGATGTGGTGCCAGGTATCGGCCGCCAGCGCGAGGTTCGGGTTGACGAAGAAGTATTCCGGCCGGGCGTTGCGGGCGTCGGACACATCGACCGTGCTGATGGTGTGAGCATAGGTCTCGTCCGGGCCGGTGCCCCAGCCGGTGCCCGGCGACATGTCGGGCGGATCGCCGACCCAATCCTCGCCGCGGTACAGGTCGATCAGGCTGATCTGGTCGCCGATGTGCGTCAGCACGGCACGCCCCGCCATCTGCCAGTTCATCACCAGATACCCGACACCCTCTGCCGCGCAGTTGATGCCGACGTGCGACGGCTCGATGGTCTCCTCCCCGGTGATGGTGAACGAGGTCGGCGACAGGATCACGATCGGCGGATCGGGCGTGAAGCCGACCGGGTTCGCGACGTTCTCGAAGTTCGTCACCTGCGCGTGCTGGGTCAGCGGATCGCCAAACGTGAAGAGCGGCATGATGTAGCGGAACGGCGTGCCGAGCGGCATCGCGTCGCCGGCTTCCCGCACCGCGTCTAGCGATTCCAGCGGCAGCCGGAACCACAGCGAGATGACGCCCTTGCGAAAGTCAGCGAGCCCGAGCGGCAGCGAAAGATAGCTCACGGGTTCCTCTGCGCGCGGCAACCGGCGGCCCGGCGCCGTCGCCAAAATGCACGGCCAACCCGCCCCAATGCACTTCCTTCAGGTGCTCGGGCGGGTTCTCGCGGTACGGGTGCTCGGCCGAACCTTCGGGACCGACCGGCGGCATCAGGCCGCGCCCGCATAGCGGAACGTCTGCGTGCCGTTGTTCCTGGTGCCGCTGCCGGCCGGGATGAAGCCCTCCGATTCAGCCACGGTATAATCGCTCATCCCAGGCGCCGGCTGGCTCGATGTGTTCGGTCCCGGAGGCGCCGCGTTGCCGGCGGAATCGAAGGTTATCTCCAGCGCCCGGTCGGCGATGACGTACTGGCTCGGATCGTCCGGGTTCTCGATCCGCACGTCTTCCGAGACGCGCGAGCGCTCGGTGTTGACGTTGAAATCGACACCCGGCATCGGCAGCGCCTGCGGCATCTGCCCGACTGTGCCCCAGCAGATCAGGCCGGGAGTGGTGCCCTCGGGGTCGAACTCGGGCGGCCTGGGTATCCTGTACCGCTGGTAATTCTGCGCGATGGCGTCGAAAGTCGGGAGCGCCGGCAATTGCGGCTTGAAGGCCATCCACAGCGGAATGCCGGATGGGTTTACCGACACGGGCTACGCCTCAAGATTGATCTGTTGCGGGATCGGCAGCGGCTGCACGGCCGGCAGGTACACCGTCTCGAAGTCCTGCCCTTCGCCGGCAACCGGCGTCATCTGAAAGCACAGCCGCGTCGGGTAGTGCGACAGCGCGTCGATGGGGTCGCTGGTGGCATTCACCACCGCGATCTGATCGTCCATGCCGCCGGTTATCGTGATGCTCTGCAACGCCTCGTCGCGGTCGAAGGCGAGCAGGTTCACCCCGTCGTCGTCGATGCCGAAATCATCGAGCGATTGGTACACGAGATCGGCGGTCGGCAGCATTACCTCGGCGCCGCTCATCTGCTGATAGCCGGCGTCCACATAGCCCAGCTCGACATACCCGGGCGTGCCCGCCGCCGCCGTGACTGTGCCGCCGTGCCCGATGGCGCAGCCGATGGTCAGGTCCACATAGTGCGGCCCGCTGCCGCTGGCCGCGAAGCTGTAGCCGGTGATCTTGCCGATGGCCTCGCCCGATGGCAGGCGCCGGTCCACGATGTGCGCGTTCATCCGCAGCGTCGCCGCGATGCCCGTCGCCCACGGCACCCGGCACTGTACCTCGATAGCCCGAGCCCGCCGCCGCAATTCGGCCCGGCCGAGCAGCAGCAGGTACTGCACGCTCATGTTGCCGCGGTCGGTGTTGAGATAGCTCGCCCGCCGAGTGTCGCCGACAGCCAGCCCGAGCGACGGGTCGGTGATCGTGTCCTCGGCGCTGATCGATATCTTCCCGACGTTCTCCTCGTTCTCCGGCTCGGCGAGCAGCGCCTGGATGTCGGCCGGCAGCGAGCAGCGCACCACCTCGACCCGCCCGCGATCCGCCGCCCAATCGAACAGCGTGAATTGCTCGATGGCCGAGATTGGGAAATCGACGTAGTAATCCGAGTAGCCGCCGAAAAAATAGTTGGTGCGGGTCCACTGCGGCAGCCCGGTCTCCTGTGCCTGCGTCAACTCATCGAGCGCGTCTTGGCCGAGTTGCCGGTACTTGACGCGGTAGTTGTACCGCTTGAATCCTTTCGGTGCCTCGAACGCTCCGGTGGCTGCGTTTACCGTCCAGCCGCCGCCGAAATCGGTGTTCGGCTTCGGCCAATCGTTCTTTAGCCCGTCGCCGGTCAGCGATGAAATTACGCCCGATTTCAATTTGGGGATCATCCCGCCGCCGGCCCGCACGTCTACCTGCATGCGGTAGATCGACTTGTGGACGACGCAGATGTTGTACACATCCCAGGTCACGTCGATGACGCCGTGCCCGGTCTGCCGCCAGGCGAGCGTCCCTTCGAGATCGACGCGCGACAACGGCGGCTGCGAATAGGACGCGCTGAAGCTGTCGTAGGTGTGGTCCGCCTCGCCTATCGTCAGCGTGCCGTCCTCGCCCTCCAGTTCGTCGGAGTGCGTCAGCGCCAGTGTGTCGCGCGCGATGTGCCACTGCGCGCCGTAGCCGTTGAGCACCACGTCCGGGTCATCCTCGCCGGCCGCAATCCATATCGGGTCGTAGTACGGCAGCGTCTTCAGCGTCTCGGCGTAATTGCGCTTCACCTCGTCGTAATCCGGCGGCCTGGCGGCGAACAGCAGCCGCACCGCCTCGCCGTCGATGCTCTCGGGAACCGCCACCAGGCGCCCGCAGAACAGCGGCACGATGCCCTCGCCGCTGTCCCACGACAGCCAGCACCACTGCACCCGGCCCGGCGCGAGCAGTCCGGTGCCGGGGTTGATCACCGTCATGGTGAGCCCGGCGAAGTCGCCCTCGGCCTGGGTGATCTGTAGCTCGGTGATCGCTTCGTCTTCGACGGCGTGCACCAGCGGGTCGAAGGCTATCGGCGCCGCCATCCACGCGAAATAAAACACGGCCTACTGTTCTTCGAGTTCGAGCGACCAGCCCACCGCGGCGCCCCACTCGTCGGTGTTGGTGCTGTAGCTGATGACCATCATGTCGAGCTGCGGCCGGAAATACGTCCATAGGCCCGCGGTGCGCGACGAGCCGCTGACGACGGTGCGCTGCGGCGAGCCGCCGGCTGTCAGGTATCCGAGCTCGCTGACGCAATCGACCGTCACCGGCATGCCGGGCCACACGCCATCCAGCGCGGGCGCCTCCTGATCGGCGCAGGAGATCGTGCTCTTGTACTTGCGCATCTGCACCGGGCTGAGATCGATCAGCCCGCCATTCACGGTGCGCGCGATGGCGCCCGCGGCGTCGATAGGATCGAGCGTCTGTGAAAGTCCCCTGGCCGCGTAGGTCGGGAGGCCGGGGCCGCTGATGACGAGCAGGGTAGGAGAGGTGCTGGTGATCATTGCAGCAGCCCCGCGCGGCGCCCACCGGCCAGCATGCCGGCCCGCCGAGCCTCGCGCGTCAGCCCGCCGACAATGGCGTTGTCGGCTTGCAGCGCAAAGCTGCCGCCGGGAAACACAAGGTTAACTGTGGCGCCGCCGCCTGCCACCAGCCCGCCGCCGGCAAAGCTCGGGATCGAGCGCGCCCGCACCATGCCGCCCTGCGCGAAGCTGCCGAACGGGTTACGGAGGTTGTTGAGCGCCTCCATGAACTGCGGCCCCCAGCGCTCGACCGCCCGCGCCCGCATGACGTATTCGCCGTCGCTGAGCCGCGCGAGGATGCTGTCCGAAGTCGGGCCGCCGGGACCGCTGACGTAGCCGCCACCCGCCATGCCAGGGATCGGCGCCTCGGCGACTACCTGCGGCGGCGCATTGCCGGTGATCCACTTGATGCCATTGATGACGGCATTAATTGCGTCCATCACCTGGCCGAGCGAGGCCTTGGCGGCGTCGGCCAACGCCTGCCACGGGAGCGCGTTGGCGATCAGCTCGGTGAAGCCTTTCCAAACGTCGGCGATCTCTTTGAACTGTTCGACAAAGAAGCTCTTCAGGTTTTCAAGGGCCGTTGCCCAATTATTGAGCCCTTGGGTCAGCGCCGGATACCAATAGACCACCAGCGGTTGGATTATGCTTTCGATAGCGTCGCCCAGCCGGTCCCAAGCGGCCTCGTAATCATCCAGTCGTTTCTTCACTTCGGGGTCGAATGCCCGGCCGGTCTGTTGCAGTTGCTGGTTGATCTTGTCCAAGGCGCCGCTCTCGGCCAGCCGCGTGATCGAAATAGCTATTCGCGACCACTGCCTGCCGAACATTTCCGTGCCGACAGCCGCTGCCTGCAATGGGTTGGTGCCTTTCAGCTCGTTGAGCTTTTGGGCGAACTCGACCAGCGCTCTGCGGGCACCATCGGTTTGGTTGCTGAACCTGAACTGGTTGATGCCGAGTTCATCGAAGGCTTTGGCGGCCGGCGCGAACGCGTTCTGTTGTGCCTGGGACAGCGTGACGGAAAACTTCGCCAACGCCTGCCGCGCCAACTCGGTCTTGACGCCGGCACCTTCCATCACCTCCTGAAGAATCTTCACGTCCTGCCCCGAGAACGCCCCGCCCGTCGCCTCCGAGATGTTGCGCAACTCGGTGAGGTTCTCGGTCACGCTGCCGATGGCTTTGGTGACGCCGGCCACCGACGCCACCGCAGTCGCAGCCGCGGCGGCCACACCTCGAAAAGCCCCGACAATCCCGGTGATGCCCTTGGCGGCGCCGACGCTGCTTGTGCCAAGTTCGTCTTGCGCCCGGCTCGCGTCGCGCAGCGAGCGGGAATACTTTCGCACCTCGGCCTCGGTGCTCTGAAAATCCTTCGACACCTTGTCGAGCCGGGTACGGTCGCCGGTCTTCGCCGCCTCGTCGGCCGCAAGCTTCAGCTCCTTGCGCATGTCGCGCAGGCTACGCTCGGCCAGCGCCAGGTCGGCGCGCATCTTGCTGCTGTCGGCGCCGATCTGGATCGTGAGATTATCGGGCATCGGTCAGTCGTCCAGTTCCTTCAAGGTTGCCTTCGTCGCCTTGTCGTCGCCCTGCGCCGCCAGCCGGCCGAGCACGAGCTGCTCGCGCATCTCGCGTCGCCTGCGATGCCCTGCGATGGCCAGGAAGGCGCCTATTTGGCGAGGGGTATAGTCGAGCACGTCAGCGGCGTTGTGCCCGTGTGCGATCAACTGCTCGGCGGCGGCGGCGTATTCGTAGCCGCTGCCCTGCCAGCGCGGAGCCCGGCGCCGCCGTCGATCAGCCTTCCGAGCTTTTCCATAAAAGGGCCGAAACCGTCCGGCATCGTCAGGTCGAGCACCGCGCCGATGCACTCGGCGGCGTCATCGAGCGACATCGCGTCGGCGATATTGTCGGCCGCATCGGGCTGCCCGGCAGCCTCGGCGATGATCGAGCCCACCGCATCCGGCGCAGCGATGACGACGGCCTCGAAGTCGAGCGCCGGGGCGCCCGCGGCGAACAGCTTTCGCAACTCGGGGAAGCGCAGCAATAGGCTCGCGATCTGCCGCACGCCGAGCCCGCGCAGCTCGACCTCGCTGCCGCCATTGATTCGGACGGTGCGGCGCTGCGGTACAATGTCGATCAGCGAAACCATCAGGGCGGCACCACCGCCTCGCCCATGAACGCGAGCATCAGGTTATCGTAGGTCCACTCGTCTAGCGTGAGATTGAGGGTCGCGTTCATCTCGTGCACGACTTCGAGATCCTTGGAGCGCACGCCGAAGCGCGCGGAGTAATGCGGGAGTGGGGTGATGTCGGGCGCAAACTCGAACACGGGCACGTTGCCGAGATCGCGGTACGCAACATCCGGGTCGATCATCACCGAAACGACGCCCTTGCCGATGTAGTAGTTGTCCACCAGCGGTGCCACGATAGCGGTGTCCGGGTGGGTGATAGTGCCAAAGATGCCCTCGTCATCGATCAGCACCGTGCCGGTCAACTCCATCTGGCCCCACTCGTCTTGAATGAGCCCGATGGCATTCGCCGGGCGAAACATCACCCGGTTAAGTTCCATAATGATATTTGGCCCGATATCGTTGGCACCCTCGAATTTTATCTTGCCGATGATCTCGCTCTTGGCGAGTACATTGAACGTGCCGGCTGCCATGCGTGGCTCCTTTCAGTCGAGCTTGTTGATAGCTTCGCGGATGGCGGCCAGCGCCTTCGGCCGCAGCGCCGTCGCCGGCCCGCGCAGAAAGCGCATCGCCTGTATGGTCGGGCGGCGCCGGGTAAAGCTGCGCACCGTCACCGGGCGCCCGCCGGTCGGGCGGCCGAAGACGTGGCTGAGCCGCATGCTGTGCGCCCGCACCGGCACCCGGCCGCCGCGGCGCCGGCCCGGCGCGCCATATTCGAGCGCCCCGGCGATCACCGCTTCCCGCGGATGCGCGCTGTCGCCAACCCGCACCCGGCCGCGCACATAGTTCGGGCGCACATCCACATAAGCGCGGGTCAGCGAGCGCAGCCGCCCGGTGCGCGACGGCTCGCCGGCCTTGACGCGCACCAGCAGCTCGTTCGTCAATCGCCGGATGACGGGTTCGAGCCGCTTCTGAACCTGCTTCGGCAGTTCGGCGAAGCGCGCCGTGAGCCGCCCGGTGTCGCCCTCGTCGATGCGGAAGTCGATGCCGCCGGCTATGGCGCCAGGTCGTCCAGCTTGAAGACGTACTGAAACGTCAGCGTGATATCGACCCGGTGCTCCTTCGCCTCCGCATCCGGCGGCGCCACGAGGCAGCCCTCGTATCGGATGACGCCGTTCGTGCCGATGGCGGCGTCGAGCGGCGCATCGGTCAGCACCGCTGCCACAATCGCCGTGCGGTAGCGCGACAGCAGCACCCCGGCATCGGCCGAGCCGCCGGCCCGCACATAGACGGTGATTGCCGGCGACAACTCCATGCGCTGGATCTCGGAATGCCGGATCTGCGGCGGCTGATCGCGCAGCGCCTCCACGCCGTCGTGGATCACCACCGCGGGCCGCGCCAGCCCCGCCACGTCGAGCGAGTTGCGCACCACGGCAGCGACGCCCGGCACCGCGGCGCACAGCGCCGCCAGCCGCGACAGGATCGCCTCGCGCTGGTCAGCCACGGCAGAGCAGGTTCAACCGCACCAGTTGCCCGTCGTGGACAATCGGTGCGATCTGCTTGATTTCGGTCGCATCGCCGTTGATGACGATGGGGTCATCACGCTTCGGCAGGTTCGGCGGACTGAATGCGCCGAGCCCGGTCGGGCTGAGAATGACGCGAATTTCGGTCACTTCGCCGGCCTCGATGTCCTGCGGACCGTATTGCCGCACCGCCGCCGGCACCGTCACTTGCTCCGCCACCGTGTTGGCGCCGGTTATCGGATCTGTCGTCCAGCGTTGCAGGGTCACGGCCTGCCCGTAGCCGGCCAACGCACGGTCGAGCCGGGCGATCTCGGTTGCGGCTTTCATACCGACCAGAGCTTGTAAGGCGCCAGTAGCGTGCGCGTGCCCGGCGGCATCGCGCCGCCGCTGGTGCCGGCGCCGGATTCGCCCGCGTATACCTGCGCGATCACGTCTGGGATCGTCTCCGAGCGCAACGCCGGATCGCGCCCCGTAGCGTAGTGTCGCGCCGTCAGCCATTCTAAGGCGGCGGCCCGCAGATCGGCCGGGATCGTCGCGTACCCGGCCTCGTAGTCGATGACCAGCAGTGGCGAAGCCCACAAGGTCGGGCTCAGCGCCCCGTCGAGCCGGTAAAGCGCGCCCGTGTCGGGGAAGACTTCCAGCAGCTCCGCATCGAGGCCCACGCCGTTCTCGGCCACGACAACCTGCGGCACGCCCGTCTCGCTCAGCACAATCGGCCATTGCCGTGTCGAGATCGGCTCGCCGAAGCCGCCGCAGTGCCCGCGGATCTGGTCGCGATAGGTCTGCACCGCAAAGGTGCGGTTGCAATAGTTCGACACTGCCGCCGACACCGCGTCGATCTGCATCGCCAGCGCCGCATCCTGCGTCGTGTCTTCCGGCGCGATGCCGAGCGCCAGCTTCGCCTCCTCAAGCGTGATCAGCGCCAGGCTCTCGGCCGGCGTCACGACCAATGTGAAGCGGTGCCCGTTCATGCCCGCTCGATGTCGTATTGCTCGAACAACTCGCGCAGATCGAGCGGCGGCCCGACGCTGCCGTCCGCCATCACCGGCACGACCCGATAGTCGCGCGTCTCCCACGATGCAATCGCCAGCACTGGCCCCACCGGGCCGCGCTCCCCGCGCTCCCCAGGCTTGCCCCGGCTGCCGGCCCTGGCCGACACCGCCCAGCCATCGCCGGGCAACTCGCCGGGGTCGTCGTACCGCGCACGCCACTCGGAATCCCGAAAACTGACGAGATCGAATTTCCGGTATTGCCGCTCGGCATCGAACAGCCCGCACACCTCGCCGACGTATGGCTCGGGACCGGGTTCGCCGGGGTCACCACGCTCCCCGCAAATTCCCTTTATGTTTCCGACTAGAACCCAAGTCATTTCAACGGTCATCCATACGATAGGGTTTACGCCAAGCAACGATATTGCTCTATCTGCGATGCCGAGAAATCAAAACGTCTAAGGGCAAAGTGGAGAGCCGAAGGAGTATTCAAAATATGAAGTGATACAAATCTCCGCTTTCGACATCTATATACACGTCTCCATTTTTGCCCGTTTGTTCCGGCGCGCCGCGGCCACAATAAATCAGACTGCCCGGCGTGCCAGCCGCGCCCGGCGCACCGTCATGCACCTCTGTGAGCCGAGCGGCGACCGCATCAGTCAATGCTCTCTCGGCGTTGGCCGCGCGAAGTTCAAACTCAGCCCGGCTTGCCTGCAATGCTGCCATTTCTGCCCTGATCTCGGCGTGCAGCACGGACGCAGCGAGCCGTAATTCGCGTTCGGCGCGGCCGGCTATAGCGCCGAGTTCTTCGGCGATGATCTCAAGCGGCGACGGCGACACGATGGCCTGACCGGACGGCGGATAGGACGCCTTGCTTAACTGCATCGCCACTCTCGTCAGCATCGTCCTCGGCATCCTCGGCATCTGCACCGGCAGGCGGCGCCGATGGCGGCGCATCCGGCCGCGGCGTCGGTTCCGGCACTTTGTCCCAGGCGCTCAGCGGAACGATCTGCTGCTGCACGCGCGGCTCGTCGCCGAACGGCATCGCCGGCAAATCTTCCTTCGCGCGCGCTTCGTTAGGCGAGAAAATCCCGCCCTGCACGCCCCTCGCCAGCCCCTCGATGCGATCACGGAAGTTCGCCCGCAGCAACGCCTCCAGATCCAGCTCCAGATAATCATCGGGCCAGCCGGCGAGTGCGAACAGCCGCCCGAAGCCGTCCTCGATCAGGTTTGCGCCGGAACCCAGCCCGGTGGACACCCAGAAGCCCATCATGCTTTCGGTCGAGCCCTGCGGCCCGGCCGAGTTCTGCAAGCTCAGCATCGGCAGCGGCACCCGGTACGCCGTGGCGATGCGCTGGTCGCTGATCTGCAAAAACTCCGCAAGCTGCGCGTCGCGGCTGTTCACCACGGCCGGAACCCACTTCATTCCGTCCGTCAGGATCGGCGTGCCGCCGCTGTTCGGTCCCTGCGTCTGCCGGTTCCAGCTTTCGCGCAGCTTCAGCGCCGCATCCGGGTTGTCGTGATAGCTGATGTCGGTCTGGATGACGCCCGATGGCCGCCCCTGGTTCTGTAAATAGGCCAGGTTGTGCGCCAGCACCGCATTCGAGGCGGCCTCCTCCAGCAGCGATGCTTGCAACGGCGCGATGCCCCGCAGCGGGTTGCGCGGGTCGGGAAAGCGCAAGTGCAGCACGTCGCGCGCCGGCACCTGTTGCAACGCCGCCCGGTTGTCGGCGTACAGCCGCTCGACAATCGCATTGCCGGCCAGCGAATAGTAAAGCTCGCCGCTCGCGCCGACAGCCACCGAGCAGGCCCGCGGGTCCATCAGGTGGATCTCGGATATCTCGTAACGCTTGTTGCGGATCGCCAGCCCGAAGGCGGCACCCTCGCCGTAAAGGCAGTCGGTGAGATAGAGAAAGAAATCGCTCGGGCTCTGATAGCTGTTCGGTTTGCGCAGAATGCGCGACAGCGCCGAGTTCGTGACGCGATCCCGCCCCCCCTTGCCGTCGCTCTGCCAGTGCGTGCCGGGGCACATGCTGATGGTTTGCGCGTAAGCCTGCCGGCAGGCATAGACCACGGCCGACGAGCCATAGGGCAGCGGGTCGTGTCCGCATTGCCAGTAATTGAGCGGCCAGCTCGCCGGGACCACGCCGCCGCCCAGCGGCAGCACAAACCCCGGCATGAGCTGCTTCTGACGCGGGCCGAAGATGCGGCGAACCGCACCCGTCGCCCGCGCCATCAGTTGCGCCATTTAGGGCTTGTCGGGCTGGCGCGGTTCGGGGCGCGGCACGCTGCGCTCGGGCTGCCGGGCCGTGGACCCGCCGAGCGGCGGCTCCGGCGGCGGCTTTTCTTCCGGCGGCAGCGGCATGCCCGGCTTCAGGTCCGTGTCAACCGGCGACGCGAGATAGGCCGCCTGTAACGCAGCAGACGGCATCTCAGGTGCGCTCGGCGCGGCCTTTTCGTCCGGGTGCATCAGCCCGAGCTTTGTCTTGTCGTTCTCCTCCTGCGTCGGCGTCGGCACCGATTGCTCGGTTACTGCCAGCGTCATGTTCGTCAGGTTCGCCCGCCGCGCTTTGTCCTGCTCGTAATCCGGCATCAGCCGTCTCCTTTGTGGTGAGCCTGCCCCACAACTGCAGGGCAGGCTGTCGCCATGAGTAACGCCGCCGCTTCAAAGCCTCACCAACTCACCGATTGCGTCCACGCCACCGTGCCGGTGCGCCGCAGCCCCCAGTTCATCGGCAGGATCATCCGAAGCGCGAGGCTGTCAGTCTGGAACATCGAGCGGCTCGGGCTGGCGACGACACCGGAACCCTGCGCGCCGGTCACCAGTTGCAGCGGCGTCGTGTCCTCGAAATGCAGGGTCGCCTGGTCGGACACATCGAAGCGGGGATCATCTCCCGTCACCGACATGAAATCGTCGGCGTTGAGCAGGATCACCATCCCCGCCGTTACGGTGCTCGACACGATCACCGGGTAGCCCATCAGGGTGTTGCTGGTGATCTCGCTGCGGAACGGGAAATCCGTTGCCGCGGTGCCCTGCGTCAGCAGGATCGAGTTCTTTTGCACCGGGTGCATGATCCACACCGGCTTGACGAAGGCATTCGCCGTCGCCAACACCGCGGTCAGCGCTTTGATATCGCCGACCAGCGCCGCAAACCCGCCGCCCGCGGTTGCCGTCGTGGCGCTGACGTTGTAGCGGATGCCGGCCGGGCGGATGGCGCTCGATATGATGTTGTCGATCAGCACCGAATCCACCGACGCCTGCGTGTCGTCCTGAATCAGTTGACGCAGGATCACCTCGATTTGCGGCGTCGAATGCTCGGCGATCTCGCGGGTGTAGCTCACGATGACGGCCATCTTTTTCAAGCCGAGCGTAATCGGCGTGAAGGCGGCCTGCCGCACCGGGATGGGCGCACCTTCCGCGACGAACGAGCCCGCCACGGTCGGCGTCGCCACCCGTGTCGGCATGCTGATCTGAGCAAACCGCCCCAAGGTCGCCCGGAACCCGTAGGGCGCCAGCAACCCATAAATGCCGCCCGGCAACAGCGTGTTGACGAACTCGCCGTACTGCGTCGCAGCCAGCGTGTCGGCCCATCCGCTCGTCGTCGTAGTGGCCGGCGCCGTCGCCGTCCTGACGTACCAGTCGTGCGTCGCCTTGGTTACGTCGAAGTCGCCATAGCTGCCGTAAATGTCAGCCATCACCTTGTCGAGCGGCTCGTGCCTGACATGGCTCAGCACCTTGCCGACGCAGTGCCGGATGTAGAGAAAGCCCGGCTCCTCCTGCTTCTTCGGGATGGCCCACGATTTCGGCGCCGCCGCCGGCAGCGGCTGGTTCGGCGCGTATACCGTCGTGCGGCTGGCCGGCACGGTGATCGGCTCGGCCTCGCCGCCCAGCGCCTTCTCGGCCCGCTCCCACGTCGTGATCTTGCCCTGTACCTCCTCGATCTTCGCCGTCAGGTCCGACAGCCGGCTAAGGTCGTTGTCGGGATCGACGCCGCCCATCTGGTCGCGCAATGCCACAAGCTCCTGCTGCGCGCCGGTAATTCTCTCGCTGATGTTCATGGGTTTCTGCTTTCGCGATACGTCACCTCGTTTGGCATGCACGCCATGAAACCCGCCCGTCGCCACCCGCTCTCCATCGGCATGCACGCCGAAGATCAGGCTTTGCCCTTGCGGGGAGATCCCGAGCGATTTCGCAATCGCCAGGGCATTCGGATTGGCGCCGACGCTGACGAGCGAACACTCGACCAACTCGGCTTCGAGAAAGCGGGTGCCGCCATTCTTCAGCGGCTCGAAATTGTCGCTGTGAAACCCGACGCTGACAGCGCGTGCGATGCCGGCCTTCACCAGCGCGTGGATCTCGCGCAACCGCTCGGACACCGGTTCCACCAGATCGAGCCAGCCGGTCAGCCGCCCCTTGCGGACGCCCACGTCGCGCCAGTGCCCGATCATGAATTTCGGGTCGTGCCCGAACAGCGCCACCGGGTGCTTGCGGAAGTTGTCGAGCTGCCAGCCCTGCGGCTCGATGATGTCGCCCATCCGGTCCAGGCTGGCATCGCTCATCACATATTCGAGCGGATCGTCGGCAGGCGGCGGCGCCGCCGACCGCTTTTGTCGGATCTGCATGCAGTGCTCCCGAGCAGACGGCCGATGCCGTGCCCGCTGAGTGCGGTGTCAAAAACCCCAGAAAGAGCGCTGGTTGTTCACCAACGCCGCCCGTTCCGGCGCCGTCAGGACGTAGTTGTTCCAGGCCACCGCCTCGACGTACTGACAGTTCGTCGTGAGGCCCCCGAGCACCCCCATGCTGCCCGCCGCCACATCAGTGCCGCCCGTCGCGTTCGTCGTCTCGACGTCGTCAATCCTGAAGATCGAAGACGCCGCCCCGGCAATCACCCCGAGCGCCGAGTGCCACGCATTCTCCGGCACCGCAGCATTCGTGTGTATCGTCACGCTGGCCGACTGCAGCAACCAGCTCGCCAGGACGCCGCCAGTCAGAATCCGGATGCCGTTGTTCAGCCGGATCGGCGTGCAGGTGCCGTTGCCGGCCGTCCGCTTCGCCACCCCGCTCAACGACGCAATCCCCGTCGTCGGCGTCACGCCGGCCGCCGTTATCACCAGGTCCGTGTTGGTCTCGGTCTGAAAACACGGCAAGCCGGCCGGCGTGCAGTTAAACACCAGGGTCGGCTGGTTCGCCGCCGTCGCCTGCACAATGTCCCGCGCGGCGCCACTCTGATCGTACCACTTCGTACCAAAACACGGCGTTGCGGCACAGTGCGCCAAAGCCGCCGCCGTATCTATCGGCGCGCCGGTGAACGAGGTAAAGCCGAGGAAGTAGATGTCCGTCTCGGCGTTGTCGGATGCCCGCCGGATGCGGATCGCCGGCCCCGCATAAGCCGAGCGCAGCGCGCGGAAAGAGTAAGCGCCGGTCGGCGTCGTAAAAGTGTCCAGCGGCGGCGCCGCCGCAGCCGCCACAATCCGATGCCCGCGATACGGAGCGTGCATGCGCGCCTCGGCCGCGTGCGCTACCAGCGCTAGCAGCAGCCCGACGATTAGGAACACTACTTACAGCCCCGTGCCGGGCGTGACGTAGAGCGTCGCGGTGCCGCTGGCGGTGATGCCGGCAACGTGCGTGTTCTGGCAGCCCAGAATTTCGACGCTGCCCGGCGCCACCGGCAATCCCGAGGCAGTGGTGGCAACCACCGTCACATCGCCGCAATTCACAAACACCGCGACGCTGCCGGCATTGTAAAGCCGCACATTCGGCACGCCCGGCACGGCCGTCTGCAACTGCACCCGGCTCGTCGTGCCGGTTGCCGATAGCGTTACGGTGGCGGCACCGTCGGTGCGGAATGCCTGTTGCGCCGCCGCCGCTCCCGGCAGCAACAGCAATGCCAATGCGATGGGCGCAATGCGTTTGGTCATGCGATCAGTGCCTCGATGCTCAGACAATCATGGTCTCGAGGTTTACCCGGCCGCGCGCCAGCGGCACCACGCCGCGCGCCATCTCCAATGCCACCATGCCGTCGATGCGGCTCGATGACAGCGCCTTGTGGAGCTTGCGATTGCCCGCGGCATCGCTCCACACCACGGCACCAGCCGCATTCATCGTCAGCACCGGGTGCATCCCGTGCGCCAATTTCTTGTTCAGCAGATCACTCTCAAGCTCGCGCAGCGCCGGGCTCATGCTCGCCACGCCCTGCCCGAACTCCACGAACTTCGCCATGTCGGCCTCGCCGAAGCCAACCTTCGCCAGCCACGGTTTCAGATGCTTCCAGCCCCACCTGTCAAAACCAATCTTACGCACGTCATATCGTGCAAACACATCGCGTAAATACTCAGCGACAAACTCATATTCGACGCTCTGGCCGGGAGCGGTATGCAAATACCCTTCCTTGTGCCACTGGTCATACGGCACCCGGTCGGCTCGAGCTTTCGTTGAAAGCCCTTGGCCCGGCAGCCAGAAGGTCGGGTGTACCTGCCATACGCCACCCACATCGCCGATCAGCACCAGCGCCGTGAGATCCGCCACGCTCGACAGATCGAGCCCGCCATACACCGGCACGCCGTCTATCGGCAGCGGCGCCGCACCGCACGACGCCCAAACGCTCGCCGACACAAACGGGTTGTTGGCTTCTACCCGCCGATTGCAAATGAGGTTCTCGTATTCCGCCTGTCGCGACGGCATACGCTTTGCGTCTGCCGCCATAGCCAGCACTTCGTCTTTGTTCATAAAGATATCGAAGGCTGGGTTGGCTGCTCGTATCGCCTCCTCGGAAAACGGGTCCATTTCAGCCGGCGCAGATTGAAACCGGAGCACCGTCCTTGGATCGTGACCAGCCGCTGCGTCGTCAATCAGGATCGATAGCAAGTCATTCTCTGTCGAAGCCTGCGTGCTGATGATGATCGACAACGGTTGCGACTGCGCACCCGTGGCCGTCTCCAGCGCCTCATACAAACTCGATCTCGGCCCGCGCACTTGTCCTAACTCATCGAACAATGTCAGCACCGGGCTTAGTCCAAACGCCGTGGTTACTTCCGCCGACAGCGCACGGTACAGCGTTCCAAGATCACGGCAGATAAGCTGCTTGGCCGTATCCCGGATGGTAACGCATTCGGACAATATCGGATTCAGACGCACAATTTTTGCAGCGAGGGAAAAGATTATTCCCGCCTGCTCCCGCGATTGCGCGGCGCTGTAAAGCTGGCTATTCGGTTTGGCCTCCGGTCCACAGAGGTGCAGCAGAAGGATCAGCGCACTCTCGGTAGTCTTTGCATTCTTGCGCCCGCGGGAAATGATCGCTCGGCGCGTGCCGGCCGGATTGTCGTAAATTGCCCGAAAGTCGTCCCTCATAAACGCCGCCATCTTCAGCGGCTGGCCGACATACGTCCCCTCGGGAACCCGACAAAACTCCTCTACCCATTTAATGTTTCTTTCGGCGCGCGTTTCTTGTACGGCCGGCGGTTTGCTAGTTGCTCGCCTACCGTCGCCCATCGACAATTCCCAGGTTCATAATCACCGTTAGTGTCTATCCGGTCGAGCGAGAGCCCAATCGGTGGCTCGCCCATGTCGCAAAGAAAGTTCTCGAATGTATCCCATCGCTGGCAAACCTTGATACCACGCCCACCGTAATATTCGAATGCATGGTTTTTTGCGTCCTGGCATCTCTGCCGCATGCCATACCAAGTGGTATAAGCTCGCGTCTGCCTGCGCGCCGCAGTGTGTCCGTGCTTCAGCCTCGATGTCAGTCCGAAGCCAGCAACAACTTCCTTAAGAAGGCAACCGCACGACCGTGTATGCCCAGTGCGCAGATGCCCACCGCTGACATTGCAGTACTTTCCGCAGTCGCACAAACAGAGCCATCTTGCCTGGCCATCTGCCGCGCGGCCTACCTGGGCTATAACTAGAAGGCGACCGAACCGCTTTCTTTGTAATGCAATAACCCGAGCCACCAGTATTACTCATTGCCACGGCTTACGGGTAATGCCAACTCCAGATCTCTTGTTGCCACGATGGTTTAATGTTGATTGTGGTGTTATACGCAGCGATGTCGCCAGCTTACGGACAGCCTCACTCTCGGCGCGCTGTTCCCTCAACACGGCAAGCAGTGTCTCCGTATCGTCGGTACGCTCAACCAACTCCGCTATCCTGTTGCCGATAACAACATGCCGACACAGTTGCGCAAGTAATGGAACGCTACCTGCATCGAACCAATCAGCAGGGTGCCCCGATACAATCGCTTGCCACACCTCAACTTGCTCATCAACAAGGTGATGAGGCGGCTTCAATCGCTCGACGACATCAAGTGTTTGCGGCGCCAGCATCAGCGATGCCGCCGATGGCCTGCCGCGCTTCATCCGGGGGGGAGGCTCCGCTTATTCGAGACAAGCCGCAGGTAAG
>Ga0208454_1000518_pt1 | contig 21784 bp, 19 predicted proteins | sample EasRivMeERMZT100_FD_187530 | JGI IMG/M metagenome (GOLD analysis project Ga0208454, IMG submission 187530) | Soil microbial communities from meander-bound floodplain in the East River, Colorado, USA - East River MetaG ERMZT100 (SPAdes) (version 2) | ecosystem: Environmental > Terrestrial > Soil...
GTCCTGGTGGCCCAATGCTTCGCACAGATACTTCATGTACCGTTGGTAATCGGCCAGCTTTGCCATGGTCGTTCTCCCCCCATAAACTACCATAACAAAAAATCATTTTATTTATAACACAGTAATATTAGTTGGCCCCTCCTCAATAGGCGGAGTTAACCTAAAATCAAGAACGATAGTCGAGCCGTAAACGCATCGCCGTGTCGGCAGACACCGACCGTACACTTCGACGTTTCCGGAATTCCGGAAACGTGATAGAGAAGCCGCGTGGTAGACGATAGCTACGGACAGTCGCGGCTGTGCTGCCTGCTCGGCAATCCGGTCGAGTACGCAGTGGTTCAATTGCTGGCGGAAAACAACGAATTACACCCGGATGAAAATTCAATTTTAATCAGGGGCGGGGTATGCGCCATGACGAAATCCACAAAAATAATGGTCGGGTCGCTTTTGCTTAGCTACTCAGTTTTCCCACTCAATCGGCATTCACGCTCGATAAAGTAAACGCCACCTTGCCCACGAAATCGTTTCAGTTCGTGATCATTCCGATCGCCAAGGAACGCGACTACATGGAAGAGGAAGGCATCGATCTCAACATCGGACCCAACTACGGCCGTGAAACCGGGACGTCCGTCGTTCGACCAAAAATTACGCTGGATTCGGCGCGTAGCGCCGAAAGGAGACATTTATGAGAGTCGGTTTTATCGGTCTGGGGACCATGGGATCCAAAATGGCGCTTAACCTGTGTGCCACAGGTTACGATATGGTTGTCTACGATATCCGGCGAGAGGCAAGCGCGCCACATTTGGCAGCCGGCGCGACCGGGGTTGACTCGGCACGAAAGGTGGCCGAGTTGGCTGACGTTGTATTCACCTCCCTGCCGGGGCCGCATGAAGTCGAAGCGGTGGCGCTCGCGGAGGATGGCTTACTCGCCGGCATGCGTCGCGGCACCGCGTGGTTCGACCTCTCGACCAATTCACTGACCTTGGTCCGACGCCTGCACAAGCGCTTCGCCGCGTCGGACATCGCGATGCTCGATTCGCCGGTGAGCGGCGGTCCCGCCGGCGCCAAGAGCCGCAAGCTTGCCCTGTGGGTAAGCGGCGATAAGGCCGCATTCGATCGCCACAAGCCCGTACTGGACGCCATTGGCGATCAGGCCATGTACCTCGGTCCGATCGGCACCGGGACAGTGGCCAAGCTCATGCACAACACCGCGGGTTACGCCGTGCTAGCCTCGCTCGCCGAAGTGTTCACGCTCGGCGTCAAAGCCGGAATGGAACCGCTTGCGCTGTGGCAGGCGATACGCCAAGGAGCCTTCGGCCGCAGCAGAACTTTCGACCGGCTCGCCGAGCAGTTTCTGCCAGGCTTATTCGATCCACCGGCGTTCGCTCTGAAGCTGGCTCACAAAGACATCACCCTGGCGACCGAGCTCGGCCGCGAGCTGAATGTCCCGCTACGGATCGCTACGCTTATCCATGAGGAGCTGACGGAAGCACTCAATCGCGGCTGGGCCGAGCGCGATTCACGCATCTTCATGTTGCTCCAGGAGGAACGCGCCGGCGTGACCATCGCGGTGCCAGCCGACAAAGTCCAAGAAGCGCTCGCGCGCGGTTAGCGAAAGGTGAAAGGGGTCAAATGATCCCGCTTCAAGAGACGGGGTTAACATAGAATCGACTTTTTAATTGCGCTCGGCCAGGACGTTGAGATCACCGTCAGGCCGACTCGCAAGGAACATGGTCGGGTATTGAATGTCCTTTTTTGATTATCACCGCGCAGCTCCCGGCTTGAGCACATGATTAACTTTGTTGATTTGTTATATCCTGACCCTGATAAGGGCCGCCGTTTAGTTAATTGTGTCCGGTTTTTCTCACTAGAAATATTGCCACGGTTGTTTTATAGATCAATTGTGAAAATCGTACCCGCCGCTAAATTCAAGGAACAGTGCATGGCGCTGCTCGACCGAGTGGACCAGGACGGTATCCTGATCACCAAACACGGAAAGCCCGTTGCCAAGCTCGTTCCCGTTCATACTGACAACGCATAATTGATTGGCAGCTTTAAAGGCAAAATCAAGATCAAAGGAAACATCTTAAGCACAGGCGTTAAGTGGGATGCTGAATCTTGATACTCACATACTTCTTTACGCTCCGACCGACGATTTGAGACCGTGCGAACGCGCCTTGCTCTCCAATGAAACCTGGAGCATTTCCGCGATCGTTCTTTGGGAAATCGCCAAGCTCTTGGAGCTGGGCCGTATCGAGATCGACTTGGACCATCCCGACTTGGCTCGAACATTGGCGCGCATTCAAACTTGGCCGCTGACACTCGACATCTGCCGTTCGATCAATTCTCTAGATTTTGACAGTGATCCCGCCGATGAGATAATCGCTGCCACGCGCCTCGTGCATCGAGTACCTCTCATGACTCGCGACCGAAAGATGCGCCGTTCGAAGCTGGTTCCGATTGCTTCGTAGAAGATTTCATCCTTGCTCGGCCGCCGGCTCAGGTTTTGGCAAATCAACAAAGATAGCGAAGGCATAAGCGTATCGCCTGTCGACAGACACCAAAGGTACATTTCCACGTTTCCGGAATTCCGGAAACGTGGAAGTTCGCCAGTGATAAAAGGGAGCCGGCTCTTGGATCTCGAATTTACTGATCGAAATGGCGTGGATTATCAACGGTAAATGCCAAAAGTAAAGATGCGACACTGTCGGCTGTCGGCTCTGTCGGCGACACCGTCGGCAATGGAGCCGAGCATGAGTCGGCGGGGCAACTGCTACGACAATGAGGTGGCGGAGAGTTTTTTCAGCTCGCTCAAGAATGAACTGGTCCATCACTGCTCATTTAAAACTCGCGATGAAGCCAGGACGGCGATCTTCGAATACATCGAGGTGTTCTACAATTGCCAACGCCGACATCAATCGCTGGATTATGTCAGTCCTGTTGACGATGAACGCTCGAGGGCTGTTGCTTAACATACTGTCCGCGAAATCGGGGCTAGCTCAAGCTGTCCAACAAGAAATATTCATAATCTGGGTTATAAAAAATTTATAATCTAAATATTTCATGCGGTTACGCAGCAACTATCAGGAGGCGTCTCGCTGGGCGAAGTGGTCGAACCAGGCAGGTTCAGGGTTTGATAGGCATGAGGCGTAAGGCAACAGGCAACAGTTAAAACTGGGACGATCCTCCGATACCGTTCAAACCGTTTAAACCGCTCCAATCGTTCGCGGTGGATTAATTTATGGTATGGTTACAACCCATGACGCCGCGGGAGTTAACCCGCGCCATGTTCGGTCTAAGAACTCGCGATACTTCCGTTTAACTTGGAAAGAAAAGATCAGAGCACGGTGAAATATTTAGCGAGCGCAGCCTTCGGTTTCCTGTTGCTACTTTTCACCGCGCTTGGCTCCGTCCATGCAGCGGAGTCCAAACCCGCTTGGGCGGCGGAATGGGAGCGAACTTTCGACGCGGCCAAAAAAGAGGGGCAACTCACGGTATACCACACCCGCGGCCCCTTTGATGGGCTGTTCGCTGATTTCAGCAAGCGCTATGCGGGCCTTAAAGTTGTCACGGTGACGGGACGAGGCGGCGATTTAATCACCCGGATCATGGCGGAAAGACGGGGAGAAAAGTACCTTGCGGACGTGTATATCGGCTCGACGGGCACGCCTCTCGACGTCCTATACCCGGCCAATGTTCTCGAACCGTTCCAACCCCTGCTGACCTTGCCCGAAGTCAAAGATCCCACGCGTTGGTTGCACAAGCAGCATCATTACGGCGACCCCGAAGGCAAATATATTTTTGTCTTTGAAGGCGTGGTGCGCTCGGATATGGCCTTCAACACTACCCTGGTGGACGCTAAAGAGTTCAGTTCATACTGGGATCTGCTTAAGCCCAAGTGGAAGAAAAAGATCGCCGCCATGGATCCCAATCTCGCCGGCTTTCCCACTGGTCTGCTTCAGTTCGCCTATTATCATCCTGAGCTGGGCGGCAATTTCTTGAGACGCTTGTTTGGTGAAATGGAAATCACTTTGGCGCGCGATGGCCGCCAACTGGTCGACTGGCTCGCGGTGGGAAAATTCGCCATCGCGCTGGCCGGGCCGGCGAACGAAGTTTTTTCAGCGATGAAGCAAGGTCTGCCGGTGGGCCGCTTCGAGCCGCGCGCATTCAAGGAGGGCGTTTACATGCGCCCTACCCAAGGCTCGCTCAGTGTTTTAACCCGCAATCCCCATCCCAACGCAACCAAGCTATTCATCAACTGGCTTCTTTCCGTGGAAGGTCAGACGCTTTACCAAAAGCATTTTTTGCGTGGCGACCCGGTGTTCAGTCTACGCGAAGACGTTCCGCCGGATCCCACGGTCGAGCCCTACAAACCCAAACCGGGTGACAAATTCATCTCCGTCTATCGTCCGGAGTTCAGGGACCTCGATGGCGCAAAAAAAGTGATCGACGAAGCGCTCAAGCGCTAAGCACCGGGGTCACCTGACCCGAAATCCTACATCACTCGATCTGTCGCGGGGGACGGGAGTCATTTCACGCTAGTTTCGGACAACCGCCGGAATGCACTGTCAAAGCCTGACACCCGAGACGACCTTATTGCAAAACACCGAGGTTAGATTTCTTTAACTCGGTAGTAGATTTTCCTTGCGATCGAGTATGCCCGTGAATCGGGCGACACCAAGGATCGAAAGAAATTGACCGATCGGTTCTCGAGTTGCCGGTAAAAATAGTCGATGGGCGAGCGCTTTCGATATTGACTGAAATACGCGTCCAACTCTTCATCGGTTCTGGCTCTACCATTATCTCCGTACTTCGCGATGTAAGGTGCGAAGTCCGGATGAAGCGGTCGTGTGCCATGGTCGCCATGCAATGTCGTTTTCATGAAATTCCCGATCAGCAGGTCATCGAAAATTTCCTGCTCCACCGCGACCATGAGCGAATGACGCGGCGCTTCGAAAGTGATGCCCAAACTTCGCGACCCAGCGTTTAAATCGATCCTGTGACACTCTCCACCAATCTTGAAGCGAATAAATCCAAAATGGTTTCTGACATGATCGAAGCTGTTAAAATAAGCGGTCAGTTTCGCTTTATCGTCGGCAGTCAATGTTTCAGACCAGGCGTCGCCGAATTCCTCCGGTGAAAACACTCTTTGTGCAGTTTGCGGCGGGTCGATTCGCTCAAGCGATTCCCGGGCGCAGTCGTATCGGATATAGGCCGGCAGTAGCTCGCATCGGGTCGAGACAAATCCTTTCCGGTATTCTTCAAGCGGCGTGATGTATTGATTGACCCAAACGCTGTCGGCGCGCTGGTATCGATGCATGGAGCTGAAGGGCACGAAGAATTTCGCGCCGTACTGAGCGGTTAAATGTGAAATCTGTTGGCCGACGGGTTCTTTTCTCGCCGCCGGGGGCGCGATGAAACGGCCCTCCTCGTCAAACAAATGAATCATCTCGGCATCGCCAAAGCCGCTCAGTTTGAGTAAAAACGATACTTTGTAGCCGCGCACAACCTGGCGAACGAAGCGTCCCCAGCCGCGGTCGCTAGCGTCGTTCAGGTTGACTATCAGAGTGCCATCGATGTCGACGAGCAGAATGCCGTCCTGGTTGTAATCGGCGATGGACAAGACGCGGATTCGGTCGGAGAGGCTTGTCCATTCGCGGCTCTTTAAAATTTGAACGTCGAAGCCAAGCGCGCGAAGGCCGTCGAAGATACGGTTGCCGACATGATCGGGAAGCAGAAATTTCTTCCCTTTCAACAACTCGATTGAATCTGCGCTCAAGTGATCGGGATGGCCATGGGAAATCCAAACGAATCGGCTACGCAGAATACTGGCCATCTGCTCTGCCGGAATTTCGTGGGAGCGCGTCCAACTGCCGAAGTAGGCCGGTCCGGTGACCCATGGGTCGGTGACCAGCACCGGGATTTTATCGTGGCAAATGAGAGTCGCGTTACCGATCGTTTCAAAGCCGAGGTCCATGGTTCATCAACTCGCGCTTATCATGGCCGTTTTGTCTTGCGGTCGGCCGAAGGCCGGAATCTTTAAACCCGCGTCCCCATATTGTTCTCGATATTCTTTTCCTTTCAGCTCGTCGGAAAAATTTAAAGGTGCGCCAGGTAGTGGGGTCCGGCCCCGGGATCTTGTATAAATTTTAAATTGATCAGAAAGCAGGGCCAGGCCCTACTTTCTCGGGCTCCACTTCCCGGCCGCTAGCTCCTCAGAGTCCGTGACACGGTCATCATCGATTGGAACGCGTGACAAATTCCGCTAGCTCGCGGTTGAAGCGCGGTGTGTCCTCCCAGAACGGCATGTGACCGACACCGGCGTAGAAAGAAGTCCGCGCATGGGAAACCACGCTGGCCGTGTACTGCGCCACGGGCAAGAGCGCGACGCGGTCTTCCAGGCCGTGGCTGACGAGCACTGGCACGGTGATCTTTTTCAGCGCTTCGCCGTAGAGTTCCGGCCTATTCAGTAAATAGCCGCGAATTCGCGCCGGCACCATCATGTTATAAGCCACCATCGTTTGCAGCTCGTCCGAAGGCAAAGGCCGCGCCGTGCAGAACTTCAAAAATGCAATCGTGTTGTCGATGTTCTCCGTGAGATTCTCCGACGCCATTTTCAACACCGCGGGCGTCGCCGGGCCGCGTGTCTCGTTATCGACTTTGAGGAACGCGCCGACGAAGTGGATTCCGCCAATGCTTTTATCGCCGTATTCCATCAAGTACTCGGCGATGATCCGGCCGCCATAGGACCAGCCGACCAACACCGGCTTTTTGAGCTTGGCCGCTTCCATCACGGCCTTCACCTCATCGGCCCAGCGCTTGTGATCACGGTAGAAAGCCGCGTCTATTGGTTTTTCTGAGCCGCCGTGACCGCGGATATCGTAAGTAATCAAACGAAACGAATTGGCCAGCTCGCTGCCGAATTGGCGCGACCAGGAGAGATGGCTTTGTGAATAGCCGTGGATGAATAGCATCTCGGGGCCGTCCGGATTGCCCCACTCCTGAGCGGCAATCGAGACCCCGTCCGGCGTTTGAACTTTGAAAGTCTTGGCGGCCCGCTCGGCAACTTGAGTTTGCGCCAGCGCAGGGGGAGATGCCAACGCCAAACACGCGATGATCACCAACGCGCAATTTGCTCGTATAACCCGTTTCATTTACCGGCGCCCATAAACGAAGCCACTTCGCGGCCGGGGTATTGACCCCGGCGCCCCTGACTTCAGCACTTCCGGCAGATGAGATCGCCCTTTGGAAAGGGCAAGAGCACGCTATCTACTCGCGGATCATTTTCGGCCCGCTTCAGGAGCTCTGTCTGCATGCGCGGCGAGGTTACGTTATCGACGACGATCCAACCGCCAGGCATGAGGCGCGGGACGATGATCTCGTAGATCTTGGCGTTGTTCTCCGGGGGTTCAATGTCGGAGAAGCAAAACGCGATCTCTTCGAAACGGGTGGCGTAGTCGAAAGCGTCGCCATGAAAAACTTGGACCGACTCAGCCGCGCCGGCTCGGGAAATGTTCTCGCGAGCCAGTGCGACCTTTTTTTCATCGAGATCGACCGTTGTAAGCGTGACGCCTTTGGTGCGAGCGGCGAGGGACAGCCACAGACTGGAGTAGCCGCCGCTGCTGCCGAGCTCGAGAAATGCGCCCGGCGGCGCCGATATCGCCAGGAGTGAGAGGACGCGCGCGACATCGCTGTCGACACTACGTAGTGACCGTTGATCGCGAGCAACTTGTTCTTCCAGCGCGCGCATCACTTGCTGCATGTCGGCTGTGATGTCATGAAACACTAGCGCCCCCCTCGAGATTCTCGAACGGCACGCTGCGCCGATTGATCTGCTCTTCGATATCGTCCGGAAATAGATTTTCTTTGAGCATCGCGAAGTCGCCGTACGCGCCATGCACCGGACCGAGCAGGTTCCGCTCGGCCAGGAGCCCCGGCTTGCGCGTGCCGAATCGCGGCAGCTTGTCGCGATATTTTTGATAAAGCTCATACCAAGTGCGCGTCATCAGAATGTAATAGTCCAAAGGCACCGGCGGCTGCTCGGCCTCTTTGCACAGCGCCGTCGCCGGCTCGCGCCGCCACTGCTGCGGCCGCGGGAAAATGCCGCGCGACATCAAATATTCGAATCCAGAAGTGGTGGACTTAACCGCTTCCTCAACGGTCTTAAACCCATGCGGCCGCGCCATTTCGATGCCGGAGACGAAGCTCGGCTGCACCATCCCATTGCCGAACACTTCCACCGCGTCTTCCATCCAGCGCACCCAGTTGTCCCAGCCGACGCGCTCGTCCTTGCCGGGATTGATCCACGAAAAGAGCGTCTTGTCCCACACTTCCATGTTGAAGTGGATGTGATCGGCGCCGGCGTCCTTGTAGCGCTGCACTTCTTCGCGCGGCCGCGCGTTGACCTCGAAAGTGATGCGCGGCTTGGTCGCGATGTTCTTGATAGCGCGAATATACTCTTCGTAGAAGTCCACCTCGGTCTTGCCATGCAGCGTCTTGGTGATGCTGCCGCCGCTGAGGACGAAGCCTTGTCCCGCGCCGATCTTTTGCGCGTCGCTGGCGACATGTTCGCATACCCTCACCACATCAGCCACTGACTTTACCGGCGCGGTCAGCGTAAAGTCGCGCGACAGCTTCATTTGGCGCGCGTTCTCGTTGATATCGCAAAACTTGCACTCCTCCTTGGCGCCCCAGTATTGGCAGTTGCGAAAGATCGTGATGAAAGAGCCGAAGGCAACGATCTCATGATAAGGCGTTCCGTCGGGCAAGTTCTTGGAATAGTAATCCGGCGTTTTGGGAATCCGCACATGCGCCACCACCTGCCCATTCACCGTCAAGACAAGTCGGCCGTCCACGACGTCGACGAGATAGGGTGAATAGGGCGACAACGAGGTCTGGATCGCAACCGGGCGCATGTTGTACGGCCCGTTGAGCAGGACAAAATGCTCCGGCACGCGCCGATGCTCGCCCCGCTTCAGCTCCGACATCGGCACGAGGTCGTAGGAGAACAATCTATAAGATTTGACCAACGCGCCCACTGACGCCTCAAGCGCGGCATCGCTGAACCAGTGACCGAGGCTCAACATATGTTGCTTGAGAATCGTCTCCTTGGGCACGTCCGGGTATTTCTTGAAATACGCTTCCAAATCTTCCGAATCGGTTTCCCTCGTCGTCGAATCCTTACCCATGCGAGTCCTTTCGATCTAACTTATGTTGGGCGCGACCCTCGCGGCACACTCACAGACATTGCTATTTCAAGATTGCGTGGGCAACCTTGGACGCGGGTTCGCGCACCTTGTCGAGTTTTTCTTCCGACTGATTTTCGATCTGTAAAAAATCATTGACTGGCATAACGTCTTTAGCCGCTATTGTACCGGATTCTCTCAGAAAGCCGGTATCGACATCGAGGCGTCGAGTAGCTTGACCGAGCGCCCGCGAAACGATTTCCTGTCCCTCGCGGCCGAGTAGCCAATTGACGAAAACCTTTGTGCTGTTCGGGTGCGCCGGCGCTTTGATGATCGCCAGATTGCCGCTACCGCCGGTGCCGTAATTTCCCTCTTTGAGTGTCGGAAGAGTCTTGATCGGCAACCCCGCTTTGAGAAACGGCAGATAAGAATAATAAGAGTTCCCAATCATGATGGCGACTCGCCCTTTGGCCAAACTTTCCGCAAGCAGGCGTTGATCACGGCCGAAATATAAATCCTGCGCCACCAGTTTTTTTAAATACTCCTCGCCTTTAACCTTCCACATGAACGCCCAGGTGGAGTCTCCGGCGCCCGGCGTGCGCGGATCGAGATAACCGATCTTGCCTTTCCATTTCGGATTGAGAAAATCGTCCAGCGAACGGATCTCATTGGGTTTGACCAGTTCGGTGTTGTACCAAATGACTTCCGACAGGTACGCCTGAAACATGTAAACGAATCGTTTGGCGTTATCGACCCACAGATGACCACCCCACCACTGTTTCGGATCTTTGACTTCGGGTAGCACTAGCCACGGTTCGATGGGATCGAGAATGCCCTCGTCGAGCATGCCGGAGACGATCGAAGAAGAACCACCGATGTGCAGATCGAAATGGCGCACGCCGGCTTTGAATTCGTCCGCCATGCGGCGCACGCCGGCGCTGCCGCGCGACGTAAAAGTTTCGACCTCGATGCCGTAGCGTTTTCTGAATTGCTCCTCGAGCTGCTTTTTCAACTCGGCGCTGGCCGGTAGCGATAGCGTGACCTTGCCTTCTTTCTTCGCGGCATCAATTAGCTTATCCCATTCCGCCGGCCCGGCGGCTTTGCTTTGTTGGCTGTAGACCGCCGGTACGAATATCAGAATCCAAAACAGGCAGACAGATAAAAACTTCCTCGCTATTTCGATCTGGACGGGCAAACTTTTGTCTCCCTTACACCGCTACAATTGCGTCCTCAACGAACAAATTTTTCGGAGCTTTTGGTGGACTGATTAATTATCCTTTTATTTGAAGCAGTTTAGATGTCAAGCAATATTACGCAAACAACGTAAGCATCGTGGGATTGAAATGTCCCAACTTAGTGCGGCGGAGCCGCAACCGAAAAAGAAAAGCGGATTTCACTGCAGAGACACCGAGTTCGCAGAGTTCAGAGTGTCTTTTAACCAAAAAACTCTTTACGCCGCGTCCTCTGCGGTCATGAGAAAAAATCGATTTTCGCCAGAATCAGCACGTGCAAGCATTTGATTTTGTTAATGCCAATATTGCGAATTTCGTCGTTTTTCGAATTTTTTCTCACGTCCTGCGCCTCCGTGGTGAGCCTTCCGAAAATTTGCACACGCCGCGCAAATTATTACGGATAGCAGTATAGAGTGAAGGGAGGTTGGAACGTTATTGAGATTTGGCAAACTGTTGATCCGAGAAGGAGCCAGGATCTACAAACAAATTATTACCGCGAGGAAAGTATGGGCCGGCGCTTTGCCTGCACTAAGGTTGGGCTCTTCAAAGGTCCGCAAATCAATCTCGCGGCGCTTTGCGTTCAAGGTCGCGGCGCGGCGGCAAGGGTGCCGGTTTGGTTCTTTCACCGAGCCACCAATCTTTGAATATGCCCCCGAACCATTCTTTCGCCGTGTCGAGGATTGGTTCCCAGATCGAATCTTGGCGCCTTTCATACGGGAAGCGGGAGCCGCCGTCGATGAGTCGCGTAGCGAGAGTGTGCTGAAAAAAATCTCCCACCAGCAGCAAGGCGTTATGCGCGCCCTCGCCCCAATAGTCGCTGCGCATGGTGACTCGCGAGTCGTTGAAGCCGACCCACGACCCGGCCACGAGTTGCGAATGCATCAAGATGAACCAGCCGTCGGTATTCTTTTGCGTGGTTCCTGTTTTCCCCGCAACATCGGCGCGCACGCCTAACTGCGCTCGCACCGGTTGCCCGGTGCCCTGGTCGACTGCATCGCGCAGCATATTGATCAGCTCGCCCGCGGTCTTGTCGGACATGACGCGCTGATTGTCCGCTGAGAATCTGGCGAGCACGTTTCCGTTCTTATCGGTGATGCGGGTAATAAATAGCGGCTGGCGGTAGTGGCCGCCGGCCGCGATGGTGCTGTAGGCGGAGACCATTTCCAAGGGGGTAACCGGGCTGGTCCCGAGCGCCAACGACTGCACCTCGTCGAGCTCGCTTTGATTAACCCCCATCCTGCGCGCCAGCTCCGCGGTTTTTCTCGGACCGATTTCCTGCATGACTTGCGCGGTGATGGTGTTTTTCGAATAGATGAGACCCTCACGCGCCGTCATCGATCGACCGGTCGGCGCCGATAGATCGGCCGGGCGCCACACGGTGCCGTCCGGCAGGGTAATTCCCACGGCGCGGTCGACGAAGCGTTTGTCGGGCGGCATCCCCTGCTCGAGCGCCGCGCCATAAACAAACGGCTTGAAGGTCGAACCGGGTTGACGTCTGGCTTGCGTCACATGATCGTATTGGTCGGTCTTGAAGTCGCGGCTGCCGACCCACGCTTTCACGTGACCGGTAGTCGGATCGATGGCGACGAATCCCGCCTGCAAGCGAGTCTTGTCGGAGCGCAGCTTGGCCATGAATTCCTTATTGCTTTTCAGTTGCGCCAGCGCGGCTTCAGGGGTTGCGCCGGCCTCGACCGCGCCGCGATAAGCCTGGGATTCCCGGATAAACAAGTCGAGCAAGGCGGACTGGGTTTTCCAAAAATAACCGAACGGCTGCACATGGCGCCGCTGCTCGACGTAGGCGTAGGCGTTGCTCGAGAGCACTCGGTCGGAGCTCATCCCCCACTCTACGTCTGCCACCGCCTGCAAAGCCTCCATCTGGCGGTTTACGGCTTGGTTGGCAAGCGCCTGCAAACGTGAGTCGATGGTGGTGTGCACGATCAAGCCGTCGGCGTAAATATTCTTGTTGGTGCGGTCCGCCCAGTCGATCAACCATTTACGAATCTGCACGGCAAGATGAGGGGCGGGGCCGACGGAGTCCAGCTGGCGTTCGAAATTGAGTCGTATCGGCCTGGCTTTTAGCTTATTGAAATCGGCCTGGCTCAACACGCCGCGCTTGACCATTTGCGACAGCACCACGTTGCGCCGCTTGAGCGCGCGCTCGGGATTGAGCACCGGGTTATAGTAGCTGGTGCCTTTCAACATGGCGATCAGTGTCGCGCTTTCGATAACATCAAGTTTTCGCGCCGGCTTGTCGAAATACGTGCGCGCAGCCATTTCGATACCGAACGCGTTGTACAAAAACGGCATGGTGTTGAGATAGGTTTCCAATATTTCTTCCTTTGTGTAGGCGTACTCGATCTTGATCGCGGTGATTGTCTCTTTTATTTTCCGTGGCAGCGTTCGGCGGCGGCCGATTTCCTCGGGGTACAAATTGCGCGCGAGCTGCTGCGTGAGAGTGGAACCGCCCTGCGGATCGCCGATCAACGCGCGCAGGATGCCCGTTGCGGTGCGCCAAAAATCAACGCCGTAGTGGCTGTAAAAGCGGTGGTCTTCCGTGGCGATCAAAGCATTGATGACATGCGGCGAGATTTGATTTAACCGGACCCACTCACGGTTCATGGGCCTAAGAGTGGCTAGGCGCCTACCATCGGCGGAAATCAGCACACTGGGTTGGTCGATTTTGGCTCTTTGTAGATCGGCGATACTCGGCGTGAATGGAATCAAAATGACACTGTACGCACACAAGAGCGCCAGTCCGAGCGCGCCCAACACGGCCAGTCCCTTCGCGGCAGAAGAAATCCTGACCCACATACTCACGGTCGGATCGATCGCAGCCCTGAAGTAGGCCACAAACCGATGGTACAAGCGCCCTAGCCGTCCCGCAGGCTGTGCGTTTTCAGCCACGATTATTCCTTAAAGAACGACCCCGCAGCAAGCTGAGGGGTACCTAAGACTCGGCCTAAGAAAGTTCGCAGCAAAATGCTGAGAATTAAACTGTAGTGATTAAAAGGGGAAATTAAAGAGGTCGTGATGTTTTTCTTGACGGGATCAAGCGGCGAATTCTGAGTAAATGATGCCGCCAAGATCGCGCGCCCCCCCAGGACTTAACGCGAATCATTTGCCGAGCTTCATCGCCTTGGGGCGGGCCAGAAGACGATCCGTATAGGCCTCCAATTTGGCGCGGTCCGGCGGGGCGCCGAAGATTCGCTTCCAGATAAACATCGAGCCGATCATGATGTCGGCGGCGGTGAACCAATCACCAATCAGATAGGGGCCATCGCCCAGCTCCCCCTCGATCACGTCCTTGGCTGTCTCGAAGTCGGTCCAGCCGCGTTGAGGCAATGGCTGTACCTTTAACAACGTGTCGCCCATGGCCGATTCCAGTTGAGACGTCGAATAGACCATCAACGAGAGATAGCGACCACGTTTCGGCGCGCCGATTTTGGGCGCAAGGTTCGCTTCTGGAAACTTGTCACCGAGATACAGACAGATTGCCGCCCCTTCGAAAATTATCGAGTCGCCATCGACGAGGGCGGGTAGTTTACCCGCCGGATTGATCTTGAGAAACTCCGGCGTCTTGTGCTCGCGTTTGGCAAAGTCGATGGGAACGATCTCGTATTTCGCAGCGCACTCGTCGAGCATCCACTTGGCGATCACTGCGCGACTCTGAGGATTGTAGTAAAGCTTCATCGCATCACCTCTCATTGAAAATTAGTCATTCAGCGCATTTCGCTGCGTAATGTTCCCACGCACGCTCCACGGAAGTCGGCTTGAAGGTCCGTTTGGAGATTTTCTCGGCTTCGTCGCGCTCCATGAACATCGGCGTCCCGAGTCTCATCGCTTCGGTTTGGAGCCGCGCCGATTCCTCTAAGAAAAGCGCCAGCATGCAAACCTCGCGGACGGACTGGCCGACGACGACGGCCCCATGACCGCGTAGCATCAGCGCCTTGGCGTCGCCCAGCAACTTGGCCATTTCCCCGGCTCGGGCCGGGGATTCGACTTGCCCCGTGCCGGTGTAGAGCGGCACGCCTTGGTAAAAAATCGCACCATAGTTGTGCATGGGGCGAATGCTTTGCCCGACGACGCTCAGGAGTACCACCGCCGGTGAATGAAAATGAAAAACCGCTTTGACATCGGGACGGACTTTGTAGATCGCCTGGTGCAAGGCGGATTGCGGCACCGGTCGGTCGAAGTCGACGAAGAATAATTCGTCGCTCTCGACCAGAGCCGGGCTCTTCCGCGGCATGAACATCATCTCATTGCCGTCGTTGCTGCGCGCGCTCAGATGGGCGAAGGCATCGCTCAATCCTTCACGATAGATTATTCGTAGCGCCGTAATGAAATCGCTTTTGACCGCCTTGTAGGACTCGTCGATCATTTTTTTGTTTTCCTTTCACGCCGCGCCGTCGCGGCGATCATAGCCGAAACTGAGCTGAAATGCTCCAATAGGAGAATTGATTCCCGCCAAGCATGTCCTGAGCATCGTCGAAGGGGCGCAAAGCACGCCAAGTTCGGAGTGAAGACGCAATTATCTTGGAAAGTTTTTTCACCGTTATTTTCCGACCTTTGCGGCCTTTGCGTCTTTGCGGGAGATCTTCCGATTTCTTTTTTCCGTTCTTTGCGCCCTTTGCGGTTAATACCCGCTCACCCGCCTATTTCGGCGCTTCGTGGGCCAGCCGTTTATACATGGTTAGGATTTCCGGGCGCCAGTCGGTATACAGTTTCACGTCCTCCAGGACTTCCTTGCCGGCAAACATCTGCTCGAACGCGTTGCCTTCGAGAACCACGTCTTCCCAATCTTTGCGGAACGCCTGGTCTTTGCCGGTTTTGAGCAGAGCTTCTTCCATGATCTTGCGAATCGGCTCTTGAGTGCCCGGCGGGAAGGCCATGGCGGCGCCCAGCCGGTCGGTGGAGTTGATCTTTTGTATGATGTTTTTCTGGACCTCGCTCTTGGCGAACTGCATGATCGAGGGCACCCCACCGAAGATCGGATGCTTCACCGGCGGCAACTCTTCCGGCAGCGTCAAGGCCACGAGCGGCACGATCTCGCGCTTGGAAAACCACTCGGGACGATCGGTCATCATCGACGCGGCGTCGTTAACCCGCCCCTGAATTTCGCCCTGCTCCAAGGCGACGTTGAGCTGCAACGTGTCGTATCCCAGGACCCAACGAACCTTGAGGCCGAGTATATCGGCGATGAGCCGGGCGTAGAGATAGCTGCGGTTGCCGACGCCTTGGGCGCCGAGCGTGACTTCCCGCTGTTTAAGTTCGTCCAGGGTTTTGATTCCCACGCGTTGATGGAGAAACAGAACGTTTCGCTGTTTGCCGGTGCTGGCAGCGCCGACGTACATGAAGGTCCGCGGATCGTAAATCGCTCCCGGCGCGCCGAAATAAGGGGCTTCCAAATACGAAGAAATGACCATCGAGAGGAAACTGCCGTCGGTGGGCCCCTTGCTGAGCGCGAGCATCGCCGGAATGCCCTGTCCGCCGGTCTTGTTTTGAATCAGAAAGACCGGATTGCCGGGAGTGTATTTGGTCAGATACTTGGCCAGAGTCCGCGCGATGCGATCCTGTCTCCCGCCAGCCGGGGCGCCGACCTGCAAGGTAAGTGTCTTCCCTTGGAAGTAAGTTTGCTGCGCCGCGTCCGCGGCAAACCGCGCGGCGGACAAGACAATGACAAACACACTGACGATGCTCGCTTTCCTCATCGTGACTGCTCCTAAGTTTTTTCAAGGCACTGAATCGAGGGGCAACGCCAATTCTGATCCGGCTTTTTCCTATTACCTCAAAATTTATTTGAGCACCATCTTTTTTCGGTTATTGCAGGTTTCCAGTGAAGAAGAATTCACCACAGAGGCACAGAGTTCGGAGGATTTCTTAATCAATAACTCTTTACTCCGCGACCTCCGCGCCTCGGCGGTGCAATCTCCGAGCCGTGCTTCACAGGAAAGCCTGAGGACGGCCTTTTTTCAAGACAGTACCCATCTTTCCTAACGCCGTCGCCAGCGCAAAATTTCCCCACCAGCCTTTGTTTTGCCGGCAATTCACGATATATCCGGCCTGATATGGATTTCGGCATCTTCGACCACCTGGATCGCAACGACTTACCGCTCAATGAATTTTACGAAGCGCGTCTCAAGCTGATCGAGGCTTACGAGCAGGCTGGCTTTTACGCCTACCACGTGGCCGAGCACCACTCGACGCCCATCGGTATGGCGCCCTCGCCCAGCGTGTTTCTCGCCGCCATCGCCCAGCGCACCAAGCGTTTGCGTTTCGGTCCGATGGTTTACGCGCTACCGCTACATCACCCGCTACGTCTGATCGAAGAGATCTGCATGGTCGATCAACTGAGCGGCGGACGTTTGGAAATCGGCTTCGGCCGCGGTTCGTCGCCGACTGAAGTTAAATTTTACGGCCAGGACCCGGCCCAGGCCCAGGATATCTATACCGAAGCGCGTGCGCTGATTCTCGAAGGACTGACGCATAAACAACTCACCTTCAAGGGAAAATACTTTTCCTTCGAAAATATTCCAATGGAGTTGGAGCCATTACAGAAACCCCATCCACCGATGTGGTACGGCGTGCATTCGGTAGAGGCCGCCGAGCGCGCCGCGAAGCAGACTTTGAATATGGTCAGCCTCGACTCGGCCAAGGACACGCGCGCCTATAACGATAGCTACCGGCATGTGTGGCGCGAGCTTCACGGCGACCGCCCAACGCCGAAGCTTGGCGTGAGCCGGTTCATCGTCATCGCAGACAGCGATCAGGAAGCGTTAACGATCGCCCGGCGCGCCTATCCGATTTGGCACAATCATTTTTACTATCTATTCTATCTACTCGGTGGCAAGCCGGCGCATCCACGGCCCGCCGAATTCGACAAGATGATGGCGATTGGCCAAGCCGTTGCCGGCAGTCCGGACACCGTACGGCGATTTCTCCAAGCACAGCTGGATGAATCGGCGGCCAATTATTTGGTCGGCCAATTCGCCTTCGGCGATCTTTCTCTTGAAGAATCGCTACGCACGGTGGAACTGTTCAAGCGTGAAGTCATGGCGAAATTGAGCGAACGAAACTAGTCGGCTGATGGCAATTTACGAGAAGAAAACTTTCACCACGAAGGCACGAAGAGCACGAAGGTTTTTATTTTAAATTTCCGAACCTTCGCGTCCTTCGTGGTGAGTAAAAATTGCTACACACAGCAACCAAAGCACATGAGAAATCAAGAAGGAGAAGATCATGGAAAAAATCGGTTTGGTTGGCACTGGCGCAATGGGTTCGGCCTTGCTCTCTCGTTTGAAACTGGCGAACGTACCGGCGGTCAGCTTCGATATCGCGCCCAAGGCGCAGGAAGCGGCGCGCGCCGAGGGCGCGCGGACACTCAACTCAGCGAAAGAAGTGGCGCAGGCGTGCACGATCATCGACGTGGTCGTGCGCACCGATCAAGAAGTGATCGATTGTACGCTGGGAGAAAACGGCGTCGTTGAAGGCGCCGCCCCAGGCTCATTGGTTTTGCTGCACAGCACGATTCGCCCGACCACTACCAAAACAATCGCCCAAGCCGCGGCCGACAAACGGGTCAACGTCATCGACGCTTGTATGACCGCAGTGCCGAGCGCAGTGCGCCAAGGCGGCCTGACTTTTCTCGTCGGCGGGCAAAAAGCTTTCTTCGACCGCGCCAAGCCGCATTTATTGAATATGGCCAAAGACGCCGTGTACATGGGTCCCCTCGGCTGCGGCAACGTAACAAAGCTTTTCAAAAACATGGTCACCGCATCGGAAGCGCTGGTGGTCTACGAAGCGCTGCAAATCGCCAAAGCCGGCGGTATCGGCTACAAGGCCGCCCTCGATCTCATGCAAAAAACTAAATCGGCGAATATTCTCGAACGCTGGGAATCCCGCTTCCAACTTTCCGGCAGCGAGATGACATTCAATCCCGGAACCAATCTCTACGACAAGGATTTGCCCCTCGCCGCCGAAGTCGGCAAAACCCTCGGCGCGGAAATTCCCGTCGTCGAAGCATTGGCCGCGTTGGGCATTAAATTGAATGGCGGTAAGGTCAGCATTTAATTTCGCGCATTGAGTGCTGAGCATCGAGCGTTGAGACAATTCGAACCGTAAAACCCGAGACTCGAAATCAATTGAATTCGCGAGCGGGGTTTGAACCCCGCTCGCGACCAAAGGGGATGCTCGCCGAAACCCCATTTAATTGTGCCGCCTCAAGAGGCGGGGTTAAATGCAATCTAAGAATGCGTAACCGAACTTACCAGGGCCACGGCGTCGAGCTCGACGCCGAAGAGATACGCGAGGGCGAATGGGTGGCGCGCGCCACCATCGTGATCGCCGACCGCAAAAAGCCAAAGCGTATTCCGATCTTCGGCCGGCGCCGGGCAACTTTCGACACCAAGCAGCAAGCCGACTCCTATGGGTTTGAGCTGGCTAAACTTTGGATCGACGGCAAATTGTGGGGCTCAAACGGACATGGTTAGTCCGGAATAAAGATTCTTTAGGCTGTTGCGTGGATAGTGTGTCACGTCCAGTTTATTATGTTCACCACGAAGGACACGAAGAGCACGAAGTTCGGAGTTTTAATCATCCGAAACCTTCGTGTCCTTCATGATCTTCGTGGTGAATTTATTTCTCCGACCAAGCCGCCAGCCGCCCGCGATCATGCGGCGAATCGAGATGGCTCATGTCCGGCCCTATCGGCACGATGCCGGTCGGATTGACGTTGAGCTGGCTGTAGTATCCTGCCTTCGTCTTCTTTAAATCGAACGTCTCTTTGATCCCCGGCCACTGATCTAGCTCGCGCAAGTAATTCGTCAGGTTCGGATAGTCCTGCACACGGCGCAGGTTGCACTTGAAGTGGCCATGATAGACTGGATCGAAACGCAGCAGCGTCGGGAACGCGCGCCAATCCGCTTCGGTGATCCGGTCGCCGACCAAGTAACGCCGCTCTCCTAGCCACTTTTCCATCTGATCCAAGCAGACAAACACTTTCTTCACCGCTTCGTCGTAGGCTTCCTGGCTGCGCGCGAAGCCGGCGCGGTAAACGCCATTGTTGAAATGGCTGTAGACCAATTCGTTAATCCGGTCGATCTCGCCACGCAGCGCTTCCGGGTAGAAATCGTAGCCGGCATTCGTGTGCGCGCAAAAGCCGCTGTTGAACATGCGGATGATTTCCGACGACTCATTATTGACGATGGTCCGCCGCTCGCGGTCCCACAACGTCGGCACCGTCACTTTGCCGGTGTAGTTTGCATCCGCCGCCGCGTAGACCTGATGCAATCGAAACACGCCGTCTTCCTCCGGGTGAAAATCGTCGATCGCTTCGGAGTAAGCCCAGCCCGCGGTTTTCGGCTTATCCGCCAGCGACATCGACACCGCGCCTTCGAGCTGTTTCAGCTTGCGAAAAATAATTGTGCGGTGCGCCCACGGACAGTTGTACGAAACGAAAAGATGATAGCGGCCCGGCTCGGCTTTGAATCCGCCGCTGCCCGTAGGCCCGGCGCTACCATCGGCCGTAACCCAACTGCGGAACTGCGAGTCGGCGCGCACGAACGCGCCGCGCACGTCAGCGCTGATCCGGTCATCGGCGACCCATTTGCCGTATAGCATGTAGCCCACAGGAGTTCTCCTCTCGGTTCCCTAACCGGCTTCTATCAAAATTTCCGCAGGCGAAAAAGACTCCGTCTCCCCGTCCTCAGCGCCTCCGCGGCGAACCATCCGAATCTTTCCTGTGCTTCATGCGCATTGACACCCGATTCACTCTTCTGCGATAAGCGGAACCAACGAGGCGAAACATGCAAACCGTCGGATTCATCGGTCTTGGCAACATGGGCGGTCCGGTCGCGGGACACATTCAACGCGCCGGGTTTCCGATGATCGTTTACGATCTGCGCGAAGCGGCAACCCAGCCATTCCGCGAGCGCGGCGCGCTGGTTGTCAATTCAGCAGCAGAGCTTGCCTATGGCTGTGATGTCATCATCACCGCCCTGCCGATGCCCCATGACGTCGAGAAGGTCGCCGAAGAAGTTCTCCGAGGAATCAAACCGGGCGCGATCTACATCGACATCTCGACCAGCCCACCGTCTCTGATGCGAAACCTCGAACCGCTGTTCGCCGCCAAGGGCGCTCACCTGCTCGACGCACCGGTGGCGGCGGGACAGCCCGGTGCGGCGCGCGGCGTTCATGAAGTCATGGTCGGCGGCGCACCGGAAATATTCGAGCGCGCCAAGCCGGTGTTGAGCGCTTTCGGCGATCAAGTGATCCACGCCGGGCCATTGGGTTCGGGCAACATCTGCAAGCTCGTCCATCAGATGATCAACAGCACCATCGCCCAGGCCATCGCCGAAGGGCTCATCCTCGGCGTCAAAGCCGGCGTCGACACCGTGGCGCTGTGGGAATGCGTGCGCCGCGGCATGGTCGGACGGATGCACGTGCTGCACGCCCAAGTGCCGCAGAATGTTTTTTGCAACAATTACGCCACCGACACTTTTCCGCTAAAATTGCTGCGCAAAGACGTCGGTCTCGCCACAGCGTTGGGCCGTGAACATAACGTTTCGTTACCGTTGGCGAACATCACCGAACAGAAACTGATCGAAGGATTGAATCGTGGTTGGGGGGATCAATCGGCCTACACGGTCACGTTCCAACTACAGGAGGAAGCGGCGCAGGTAGATGCCAAATTGCGCGAATTGTTGGGCAAACGGAAAAGCAGCCAGCCGTCGGGTTTTCCGAACTCGGGGTCGATGTTTCGCAATCCGCCGGGCGACTTCGCCGGGAGATTGATCGACGCGGCTGGGTTGAAAGGCCATCGTGTCGGCCAAGCGCAGATCGCCCAGCGCCATGCCAACTTCATCGTCAATCTCGGCGGCGCCAAAGCGGCCGATGTGCGGCAACTGATGGAGGCGGCCCGGAGCGAGGTGCGGCGGCGCTTTAATATCGATTTGGTTCCCGAAGTAAAATTTGTCGGCGAGTGGCCGACCGAGCACTCGTAGCGAAATGCAATTGAAAGTGTATCGCAGGGACAATCGCAAACGCGACGCGCAGCGCGGTCGGCGCCGTTGGTTGATCGCCGGGGTCTTGCTGTCACTGCTGCTTGCGGCGGCGTTGCTGCACCGTCTCAGCGGTCCGGTGGCCATCGCCATGCGCTCGACGCGGGATTTTATTGCCGATAACCGCTACTTCGCCGTGCGCCAGATCGAGGTGCATGGCAGCGACAAAGTCGGCGGCGATGAGATCGTCGCCATCGCCGGACTGCGCCGGGGAATGAATATCTGGAATGTCGACGCGGTCGCCATCGAGAAAAAAATCGCCAAACACCCTTGGGTGCGCCGGGTGTTGGTACGCCGCGATTTCCCGCGCCGG
>Ga0208454_1000524_pt1 | contig 21586 bp, 25 predicted proteins | sample EasRivMeERMZT100_FD_187530 | JGI IMG/M metagenome (GOLD analysis project Ga0208454, IMG submission 187530) | Soil microbial communities from meander-bound floodplain in the East River, Colorado, USA - East River MetaG ERMZT100 (SPAdes) (version 2) | ecosystem: Environmental > Terrestrial > Soil...
AATACATTTGCCTGTGCATCCGCTAAACTTCCGTAAAGATTCTGGCCGTACTGGATGCGTGTGGCTCCCGATTGGAACACGTTAATGTGCTGTATAGTCCATTCGTTTGCCCCTACCGCACTCACAACTCCTGCGTTATCGTAAGAACCGGGAACAATTGAGGTCAAATCCCCGGTTACTTCTCCGTTCATGGTACGATACCTGATGGTGGTCGGGTTGCTGTCTCCAAGCGTTAACTTATGAGGATCGTTAATGTCTGCCGAATTAGCCCCCCACTTAAAGATAGTTCCTGCTGTTTTCTGTATGGTCAGATTGGTAGCTCCTGCCGAATATTTGTTACCCGCTATATTCAGTGGCCCAATCGCCTCCATGAAATCATATAATTGATTGTTGGGCGCTAAAATCAATGCCCCTTGTTTGTTGATCAAGGTGACGGATGATAGATTGGTATGAATCAGAATCCCTATTGATGCTATTGATCTTCGTTGACTATTCGTAAATGGTGTTATCTGTTGCACCAATACCCCAGCGCCGTTTACGCCTACGTATGTAGTTGGGGCCGTGGTTAAATTAGTAACCGTTTGCCCTGTTAGCGGCCCAAAATTAATAATAGTCGGAATGGGGTCTACGGGGCTAGTGAAGTCTATAAACATGGCCGTACCTGCCGATATATCAAACAAGGCAGGGTTAGCGTTGATGGATAGAACCCCCCCCGAAATTATACCAGTGCTTTCGCCGAGGTCGGGCGTTTGCTGGCTTCCATCGCCGCCTCCGAACAATAAGAACGGATCGTTTCCAGAACTTGAAGCCGGTACGATTACTTGATCAATGAGAATAGTATTCGCCGGGAGTGTAGGAGCCGCAGGGGTGGCGCTAGCAATACCGACCTGATAAAGTATATTACTAGAGGTATTGGCATAAATATTGTCAATACGCCCAAAGTTCAAATCCGCAGCATCCACACTCAGCATCGTTTGCGAGGCTTTTTGATAGACCACGTTTGCAATGACCCATCCTCCTTTTGTAGCTGTTACAACAAACCCGCTTATCGAAGTGCGTACCGTCAAATTACCTTCGGGCAACGTAAAATCTATCGGGATCGATCCCTGCAAAATCCAAGCACCGGATACTTTCCGGTATATTTCAATAGGATTGGTTTGACGATAATAAATGTCTAAATCTTGCCCTTGCGAGGGGTCAGGAACATCCGTTCCGAACAATAGCGCGTTATTGTTAATCCGGTTAATGTACGGCTCTAGTAAATCAGCCAAATCCGTATAGCCGGAGCCTACGATGTCAGGGCTGATTGTATTCGGATCGACCTGAGTAGTTATATCGGTGTTAATCGCTGCGTTGTATGCCGCTTTATCGTCGCTGTAGTTAGTTCCTGCCATGCTTTAAAGTTATCAAAAATTCTTATAAGAATTGTTCTGTAAATTCGTCTGTAAATATGCCTTGTGCCGGTATAGTCGGCGGGGTGTTCGGATTCTGAGAGATCGGCGGCTCCACGTCCCCCGGATAATGAGGGATGCTTGCGTCCGTTGATTTAACGTACCGATCAAATATTTCCACCATGTTCACTGACATTAGTTTGTTAGACTTCAGTCCAAAATCACACGACAACAACGCGAATATCTTTTTATTGAACTCAGGGATACAGGCCAGTTCAGTGTGAAAGGTGTTTAAGAAGTTCGCATTATCACTCAAGAACGTTCCTGATAAGTACCGGAACGGCTTTTGATAGCTTTTTAATATCCCTTTGGCTAATAATAACCCTATTGGCAAGCGCCCGGAAGTCGTTCCATATTCGTACCAGGCCGAACTATAAGATCCGTCTTTGGTGTAAATGGCCCAAAGGTTGTTTAATAACACTGAAGTTGACGGAGTTTGGGTGTTTGTTGCCCCTCCTGTTAAGATCGGAGCGCCAAAAGACTGATTTGAACCAAAGTTGATTTGAAAATCAACACCTAAAAATGTCGTGTTTTCATTCTTATAATCTCCAAAAAGTACTTTTATAGGTTCTGGTTTTTGGGTATAGAATCCGAGTTGAGAAGAAACATGCAAATACCCATCATGAAGTTTATCGTCGAGTTTAGATTGTTTTGAAATCAGCACATTGTCAATATCAAACGGGTTGTAATCACTGTTTTCCGTATATACTGCATTCCCGTTCGCTAAAAAACTAACCGTGTATTGCTGAGGCCCAAAGAACTGTAAAACCATTACGCCAGATTCAGGAGCGTCTGGCATCGTGAAATTAATGTTACTTCTAGAGGGCGAATTGAATACAGACGGGATAGGCAATGATATTACACAAGTGGCTAATGACGTTACCCAAGAAAAGTCAGTTCCGTTTACTGAATTGGTCAAGTAGTATTGCCCTACCTTGACGCGAATCTTAATGGCTGCAAAGGCAAACAGAGGACTGTGGTTAAACGTTAACCTCACCGAATCGCCCTGCAATACAAAAATATCATTCGCCTGTAACCAGCGGTCTGCTTGCGCCCGTTCTTCAAACAAACACGTATAGTCTTCTACTGGTATCTGTGCGCCTCCTACTCCGCTAACGGTCTTGAGCCTACGGTCTACTTGCATAGCCCCAAACTTCGTCCAGAACAAAAAGTTTTGCCCGTCCCATTGTTCAAAGTCTCCGTTAAAGATGATCGAGGGCGTTTTCCCATATTCCGTCAAGACCGATGCCCGCTTGTAGGCGTTACCGATGAGCGTGTGCTGATCCATTGATACCGGTATAGTATCAGTGCCGTCCATGTTTTCAATCACTCGTATAGGATTGATGGATTCAGCCCGTAAGAAAAAGGCTTTGTTATTGTATAGTCTAGTCCTAGCTACGTCTTTTGCTAGTTCATCCACTCTAACAAATACCCACTCCCCATTTACCTGTTGAATACGGGCCTTAAACAGCTTACATACTTCTTCTAATACCTTAAAGCAGTCAAACAAGTTCCCGTTTTCCCCGGTGAATCGTAAGGGGTTCACGGAGGCTTGCGTTAAGGGGTCGTCATCGGCGGCGTTGTTCATCACCGTTTCATAGACGTTAGAGATCGTTCTGATGTTAAGATTCAGATTCGTAGGAGCTAAGGCAAACGCCACGATGTTTAAGAAGCTTTGCTTAACATCTACTCTAGATCCTGATGGAAGTGTGTAGGTAATGTTTTTTAAGGCTCCTAATCCGTCAGTGGCCCTGATCGTTACTTCGTAAGGAGTCGGAGCAAACGGCTCTTGACAGCTATCCGGAATGATGTAACCCGCAAACAGTAACTCTCCTTCACGAGTGACACGAACCTGAAATTCCCGTTCGTCGTTCGTGTAGAACTCTTCCAGCGAGAAGTTTTCGGTGCACAAAAGGTTAATAATACATTCAACAGGAGCCGTGGTTTCTACTTTGCTGTCTGATCCTTTATAACTTAAAAGAATTGGATCTTCCCCCCAATTTTCCACGTATTCGGGTTCGGGTGGCGTAGGTAGCGCGCACTGAACGGCCGCCGCTTCTTCCACGATGTAGGCGAAAGGCGAATCGGTTTGCGCATAGATTTTCAGGTTAAAGCCCGTATCAAAGTCGCAGATTTCGGTTATCAACTCGTCGGGATCATAGGTTCTGTTGGTGTTCAAATCGTTCTGTGCTTGTCCCGTAAAAAATACGGTGTGGGCTAACCGGTCTACAAATACCTCAATCGTTCGCAGCGGCCCGAATGGGTTCGGCTTGAGAAAGGAATCCACTTTCAATACCGTTTGCGGCTGCGTGAACTGGAATTTCTTTAAAATATCTAGCCGAATGGTTTCTCCTTTATTGTTGCAGAACTCCGTGTATTTGTATGGGTTGTAATGCAAGGTTCCAAACGGGTTAGGAGGATCGGCGGGAGTCGGTAATGGATTAGGTACCGGAGTCGGTGAAAATCCACATTGCGTCGCGTTCAAATCCGTCTGCGCATAGGCAAACGGAGCACAATCCTGTGCATAAATACGGTAGTTGGTAAACGTATCCAGGTTGCAGTACTCCGTAATCAATTGATCGTTGGCATACCTGCGGTCTTTTTTGTTGTATTGCGAGATGCACAAATTAGGAAACGGCTCTCCAGGTACGGGTTGAGTGGATATGTTTCCGTTCTCATCCGTCAACACCCTAGCCCAGCGCCAATCAGCTAAGAATCCGCTCGGTTTAACTTTAAATTGATCGATGATCCATGATGCCATTATCTACCTGTTCTGTTGTTTAAAGCGTTTGTTCTATTGAAAGCAACAACAATGTCATTGCCCTTCAGTGTCATGGACGGAATGAAGACGGTTTGAAACGATCCTCCTCCTGTTGCGGGAGCTGCCGGATTGAATCCACTTGAAACGCCCGGATTAAATGATCCGCCTCCAGTATTTCCGCCTGATGATCCGGAAGCACTTTTGCCGAGCCCGCCTGCAAAGGCTTTCACGGCTGAACCAATCGCGACCAGTCCAATCCCTGCAGCGATCGCCGCGACGCCAGAAGCGGGGTTAAATGGATTCTTTAAGGCGGTCGCTAGCGCGGTCGAAGCGATCCCCGCCGCGATGGTCATTTTGCCAAACTGCACTAATACGCCGCCTATGGCGCCGAGTATCGCCGCGCCTGCGGCCTTGATTGGGTTTTCTCCTTGGGCTAAAGCGTTACCTAAAGCTTCTCCGAGTCCAGCAAAAGCATCCTGAAAGCCTTGTGATATGATTTGATTCTGAACCGCTAAATCATTGGATGCCAGTTGAAACTTCGCCTTCATCTCCCGAAAGTGGTTGGCGATCTGATCGTTTGCGATTTGCAAAGAAGAAGTATCGATCGGCGGCGTTTTAAACCCTTTGATGAAGACTTGATCCTGAATACTGAAGCCTCCTTTCAGTTCTTTTTCGCGGTCTTTAATGATTTCTTGACGAACTTTTTTTACCTTCTCCGTCTCCTTCACCTCGTTCACCACGTTCTTCACCGCTTCTTTTTCTAGGCGAATGTTCTCGTCCGTTAAACGATTGTTTTGAAGTTTTAGTTCGTTCGTCGACTGGATGCTGAGGGCAATCTGGTTCTGAATGTCTAATAGCTGACGCGCTACCCGTTCGGCAATCGCAGCACGGGCTTCTGATCCAGAAGTGTCTTTTTGTAAACTAGTGAGTTTCTTTTGCAGTTCGGCCCCTTGTTTGATTAGCGGGATTCGGTTCCGTTCAATGTCCAGAATCTTTTGTTCATTTTCTAACTGCGTCGCGGAATTCTTAGCGATCAAGGCTTCTGCCGCCCTTGCTCGTGCGGTAGAAAGAATCGCCGAGGTTAGTTGGTTGTAGGCGTCTTTGGTCTTCGTGGCTGCGCCTTCTTCAAACTGCAGATTGGCAAAGTAAGCCGGATACTTGTCCTGCAGTTGTCTGTAGGCTTCTCTGCGCTCTTTTAACGGCTGATTGCCGTCCTGATAGGCTGCAAACAAAACACGTAGTCCAGCTAATTCTTCCTGTGCGTTTTGCGCCCCTTTTAACTGCGCCTGTTCGATTTGCGACAGACTCTTAATGTAATCTTCGGTTGACTTCTTCGTGTCGTCTACGGCTTTCTTATTCGTTCCAAAAGCGCGCGTCCATGCCCCCATGCCAAAGGACGCTAAGGATAAGGCCAGCGTTAGCCCGCCCAATGCTAAGTTCAACCCGCCTCCGCCTGCCAGCGATTGGATCAACGTTTTACCAATCGATTGCCCAGACTCTTTCGCTGCGCGGGATAAGTCCCCAAACTCACGGCCTAAAGCCTCTAAGTTGTTGGCAATCGCACCCGGACCGAAAGCGGCATCCGATAAGACTCTAGACGTGCCCTGAAAATTGACGCCGACCGCTTTTGTGGACTTGATCGCCTGCTTTTCAAAGTTCTGCAGCGATTTAGTCGCTGCCACGTCAAACGCCTTGATGTCTTTTTCAGCGGTCGCAAGTCCTTTTTCCAGTCCTTTCACGTCCGCCCCGATACCTACTTTTATTTCTGCTGCCATTAGTTCAGTAGTTCTTTTTTACGTTGTACTTTCATTACATACATTGCCTGCAATTCTTCCAGCCGTTTCATCCGTTCTTCTGCGTAGTCCTCCGAAGTTTCCCGGTCCACGTCTAAGCGCATGTACCGCTCCAAACTCGGCGGCCGTCGTTTCGGGTTCTGCCAGTTACTGACCATGTTGCAGTACGCGATCATCCGGGTATGTTCCCATTGTTTCTTCTCTTTGCTTCGATACACCTCTATTAAGATGATGAGTTCCTGAAACGAACATAAAAAAAAATCGGATATTGACATCCCTAGTTCAGCGATACAACATCCGAAGATTTCTTTATCAAAGTTAAAACTTACGCTTCTTCTTCCTTTTTTTTTGACTCGGTAGAGGGGATGTTGAAGGCTTCCAATACATAGCCGTAGATCTCCGTCCCGAACACCTCACCAAACACGCCGCCAACCTCATCAATAAATTGATAGACTTCCGAATCTAAAACGGTTACGTTGCCGTTTTTCGATAGTCCCCAACTAATCATATCAAAATTCAGGTCGTTTTTAGTAACAGTAGCTAACCCTTCTGCGCCGTATTTGCGAAAAGCCTGCATCACCGCATAACTGTTGAAATTCAGCACGTAATCCCTATCCGCTGTTTTTATTGTATGTATCGCCATAAATTAGGTCGTTGCAAATGGATCAGTTGAACTTGAATCGCCGTCGACACGGAATGATACCGAGGCTTCTACGTTCGATTCGCGTTCGGCGGTCACGTCGATACTTTCAATGTAGGCCTCAAAGTATTCTTCAATCGTTTTGTTCGTCACTTCGTCCGAAAGGAACGCAAACCAGGTCTTCTCGTTCAAACGTTGCTGATCTCTCAAATCGTTGTAGTAGACCTTGCCCGTTTGGTTCGAGGCCACCGTAGAGATGATTAAGTCTACACTTGCGCTTACGGTATTGAACGTCGGAAGGACCCGCGTTGCCGTGTCGCATTTGGTGATCGATTCGATGAAATTGGTGGTTACCCCGAAGGTGTTGCTCGTAGCACAGGCTACCGGCTCCCAATCTTCGTCGATGACGTTGTACTTGTAGAGTAGGACGTCTTTGCCTTTTAAGTATTCTTCTTGTGCCATTTATTTATTGAGTTAAGAAATATTGAAACCGTATGAGTTGTCTAAATACATTTGTTGTTGTGCCGATTGTGACAAGACTATCCGAAGATACTAATTCTCTTTGGTTAATTTTATAACCTCCTGATAAAATTATAGTTTCTTCCAGATTAATTACTTGCTCCTCAATATCATCGGCCAGTAATTTAGAGCCCGTGTTGCCAGTCGCCGGATAGGTGGTCACGATGTCAATCAAGATGTCCACGTTCCATCGGTCCGCGCATTTGGTGTACTTGTTTTGGCGCTTGGTTTGGGTGGAAAGTAAGATGTAATGCTTCGGTACGGTGATTCCGGTAACGCGCTCGTCAAAACAAGGAATCACATTCCCCGAAACCGTGATGTTGTTCAACACGGTAAAGAATGCACTGCGCAAATATTTATTCGGGTTACCTTGCATCTGAAATGTATTTATTGGTTACACCATGATCAATACAAGCCTTTTTATACGCCTTATGAGCTTCTTCCTGAGAATCAAAATACCCTAATGCTAGGCTTTTTTTATTGATCTTTATAGACGACTGCCACTTGTTCACAGTTTTGTTAAAATGTGCGCCTGTTAAATGACCTTCTTTTTTGAATCTGTGGGTATTGTTTTCCCTGTTTGATACATATTCAAGGTTTTCAGGACGATTGTCTTGTTTTGTTCCGTTAATATGATTGACTTGTAGTTCAGATTGTCCTATAAAGGCTTCTGCCACTAGTCTGTGAATGTATCTGTTAACTGATTTATTATTTATTCTTAAAATAAGAAACGGATACCGCCTCGCTTTAGACAAATATTGTTTTAATATCTTTTCAGGCAACGTCTGAAACCCTGAGTTGTTCGCAATGGTTCTTTCAAGGCTTTTAACTCGGCCTTTATTGCTTACTTGATATATTCCTTCACTTCCTGCTATATCCTTCCAAATTTCATCCATATCTATTTTGCTGAATTAAGTTTTTTGGTTAATATATCAATTGAGTTATTCAAATTCTTTACAAATTTTTCTGATCCCACTTTGAAGGCTGGCCATAAATACGGACGCGGCCGTAAACCTTCGTCGAGTATCGACATTAATATCGGCCAAGCGGCCCGCTCGTCAATGCCTTTGCTTCTGCACCAATCTTTGATCGAGTCCAAGGCGTCGTCTATATTTCCCTTGCTTTGGTTCCTGATCGCTTGGGCTTGTTCCTGCATTTCTTTCGGGACGCTGACTTTAGCCCCCGTGCCAAATTCCACGTAGCCCGAATAGGCGGCCATGGCCTGCACTTCCCAAGTGAGCTTGGTGATTTTCTCCGGCTGTATACTTTGTCTCAATTTGCCGAAATTGGCAGGCGCGTTCCTAACTGCAGTAGCTGAAATATCCCGTGCCGCGGCTTCCGTTTCGCCCGCGGCCACTTTCGCTCCGTCCTTGCCGAAAGCTTCCAGCTGCCTCAGTAATTTATCCACGCCCTGTACTTTCATGTGGTCATACTGATTAAAGGCACTGTTTCCGGAATGGTCTTCGTACACAGGATTTCAATCTCCCGGTGCATTTCGTTCAGGTCGGTAATTGATTTGATGACGTATTCCTTCCCTTGGTAGCTTAAATAGAGGTTCCTACCGTTGTAGGGCAAATCGTTTCTAAAGCGTAATTTAAAGAGCAAAGGTTCATATAGATCCGTAATCCCCAAGGTGGTGGCCCGCTGTTGCAAAGAACTCGAAGAATTAACGAGCTTCGCCCAGCTTTCCGCTAAGATGGTTTTTACGACTGTATTGCCTCCGTATCCGTCGGGAAGACTTTCTACCTGGTAGACCGCTATCCGCTTGTTATACTCGCGTGCTAACATATCTTAGAATAAAGGAAAACGTCTGAACGGATTTAAGGCAAACTGCACCGATTTAGGCACTAATGCCGTACTTTGTTGTTGCTCCGAGTTGTAATACCAGACTTGCAGGATCGCTAAAGACGACTGGATGAAGGCTTGCGGAATGTCGCTAACTGCTTCATACCCTAAATTCAATTCGATTGATTCGGCTTGGGTGTTGTACCTGGTTTTCGTGTTGAACGTTTTGGAAGTATAGGTTTCTGGATCGATCGGATCAACGACCGAAACAATCGGATAATCGTACACGTCGTACACGTTCGAAGCGCAAAACCAGGGGTCGTTAGGCCCGTAATAGGTCTTGTTCTGTTCCACCAAAATATGATTGGTGTACGTCTCCACGTATTGCAGCGCCGCTTCGATCATCGATTCAATCAGCTCGTCGTCGGCGGTCAGTGAATCTTCGATACGCAAATAATTCTTTGCGGTAGCCAGTGGGATTATCTCTAAATAATCGGTGATCATTTTTCTTCCTGTTTGGGTACGTATTTAACTGATACTTCCCTATTTAAACTTGTAGTATCAATATGTGCTCTAATGTACCAATCTTTCAAATCATTAACAAGGGACTCCCGCTGGTAAATTATTTTCTTACGCTTGTGCGGGCATGTCGTATTGAACGGAAAGTGTTTCGCTGCTAATTCTTCTAAACTCATTAATCTAGTATTTGAAATGAAGGAATAGGGATGATGTATTTACCTGAATAAATCGGTTTTAGTTTCTCCATGATTTCCTCTTTAAAGTTCCAGGATAGGATCACTAAATAATCAGGTGGATCGCTCACCAATCTGTTTTTGTTCACAATCGGAATGCCTGTACCTGGAGAGAACTTGCCGATCTTCTCCGGCGTTTCGTCCACGATGTAATCAATGATGTCCGTGTTGATCGAAGCGGAGTTTAGTAATGTATTGCCTTTGGCTGAGGCTGCAAAGGCGGCGATCTTGTATCCTTTGCGTTTTAAGTCCAGGATGTTTAAGGCAAATGATTCTATGGTTTTATCGACTTGTTTTGACCAGTTAGAATACTTATCATACAACAAATATCCTTCTGCTAGTTCATCTTGAACCAAATCAAATACAGCTACAGTAGGAATGTGGATTGAAGTTTCATTTGAGATGGATACTCTCAATGTTCCGCCGTGAATGTTTTGTTTTTCCACGTCAATAATTTTTAATCCTATATCCGTACACAAATTATCTATCGGGATAATGTTCAAATACGATAAATGCTCAAAATAGACCGTATCGAATTCGTTGTTTTCGATGAAGTCAATCAAGTAGGGGAACTCTAAGACAATTACCCCGTTTTCGTTGATGAGCTCTTTACAGGAGAGCAAAAAGTCCTTCACATTGTCCACGTGCGCAAACACATTGGTGGCCGTCACTAAGTCCGACTTGCCATGAATCGTATTTACTCCTTTGGCCGTATCTAACGTTAGAAACTCGGGAATACTTGGAATCCCTTCTTTCTCTGCTATTGCGCATAGATTCTTAGCCGGATCGATGTTCAATACTTCTAAGCCGATCTCTTCTTTGAACTCTTTTAAGAGCGCTCCGTCATTCCCAGCTATATCAATATGAAAACTTTCTTCGTTTAAGTTATATTTCTGTTGCAGGTCTTTGGCCATTTGCCTGCAATGCTTCACGTATCCCGCATTGATCGAGGAACGGTAGGTATAATAGCTGAATAGTTTTTCAGGATCGACCACGACCGAAAGTTGAGAAGCCGAACAAGATTCACAAAACATCACTTGCAATGGAAAACGTTCCGTGTTCTTAGCGAGTTCTGATGTTGGTTCCAGGTTGTTCGCCAATGGCATCAAGCCTAAATCTAGGTACTTAATTAAATCATCAGATCCGCAGAATCTACAATTAGAGTGCGTCCTACATACAGGGGTGGCTTCTTTGTAGTTCTGCCATTTCTGAAGGTTTAAAGAGGTATCGTAAGGGGTAAAATAATTCGTATCGGCAATCTTCACGCCTGTGACGTTGGCGTTGCGTTCTTTGGCATGCTTATAGAGTGTTTTGCGTTCCGTGCCTAAGTTGAGCACCCCAGTTAACGGACTAATAGCCGCCTCGTAGATTAACGGAGCGACTTTGTTTACGTAATCCTTAGAACTCCATTTATCCGTAAAGCTCTCTTTGTATTCAAAATGGTTCTTACCAAAACTAGTGCGAATGATTAAATGGTTCTTCACGGCTCGGGTAGAACATTCTCCGCCCAATTTTAACCAGGAATACAGGTTAAAAGGGAGTATTTCGTCCGTTTCCTTGTAGTTTCCTCGATCTCCTTTGTAAATGTAGTCGGTGGATAGGTAGACCAATCGAATGCCCAGTTCACGGCAGATCATCGCTAAATTAGCCGCTCCGATCACGTTCGTATGGATCGCTTCGTTCGGTAGCTTCTCTACCTTTCGATTATCCGTTTCAGCCGCCGCATTGATGATAATATCCGGATTGTGGGTTAAGATATAGTCGCGACAGTTATTAATATCAACCTCTGATCGTTTAGGCGCTAAGAGCGTATTGTCAATCAATCGTAATTCAGTACCGAGGCATCCGCTGCCCCCAAATAAAAGTATCTTCATAGTTAGTTATGTATGAGCAAACAACCTTTAACAACTTGAAATTTATGCGCTCCGTATTTCTTGATTATGTCAGAAAAGTAGCCCCAGTCAGAGGAATGAGAAACAATATCCCTCCATCCGATTTCCTGCGCCACTTCCTTTCGTACCATTACCCCTGCACAATCCAGATAGCCCAATTGAAGCTTACAGGGGATTACTTGCCAAGCTTTGTAGCTATGCACCATATCAGAGCAATACACAGCCACATACTTAGAATCAAAGCCTTTAAGCATGTATTCACAATACGTCGGAACGTGATGATTATCCGCATTCGTAACGACCACAAAATCAGCGTCCGATTCATTTAGTCTTTTTAGTTCGTCTTGTCTTATCTTGTGTCCCCAATTGGCAAAGCGTTCTTTGTTTTCGATGTAGGTAATGCGTTTGTCGTTAATCGTATCAATCAGCTCTTTTAAGCCCGTTGTGTTCGGACCGTCATGGATGAGCCTTAATTCCCAATTTTGATGCGTCTGGCAGAGTAAAGAAGAAAGTATTTCGGGGTAGGTATTATAAACGGGGCAAATGAACAGTACTTTGTCTTTAGGATTCGTAATCGTAACGGTATTTGATTCGCTGCCTTTTGTTAATACTGTTACGTGTAACGCTTGTTTATGCTCTTCCCATCGGTTTAAATGAGCCCTGTTGCCAGTGTCCCATAGAGGGGATAATCTTAGTTCATCAATCATCTCACAATCTAACCCCATTAACTCTATTTGCCTTAACAGGGTTTTATCCCCACCTCTATGTTCAAAGAAATAACAATGCTCCTTATTGGTGATTTGATCGGGGAATTTAAGTTTTGATGCGGTTGGTTTAGTGATGCAAAATCCAGTCGTTCGAACGTGTCGAGGCGCTTTTTTCTCTTCGGCAATCTCCATGCACGTAATAGCTACATTGTTAGACAGCTTTGAAGTAAACCGACTAACAAAATCTTTTGACATAGGAATCGTGTCGTCTGTAATCCAAAGTAGATTATCGTAATCGGGGAATTTGCCGTTAAGACGGTTTTCGCACACGTCTTTGAAGGCTCCTATATCCATACCTACGTTTTGACGTGGAATGTATTTGATCTTGTGGCTCACACAAAGCTTTTCAAACTTAAGTCGGTCGACCTTCTTATCGTGGTTATGTACCACTACCAATTCCGCATCGGACTGGTCGCATTGCGCCCAACATTCCAACCATCGTTTTAGATTCTCATATCGGTTGTAAACGATGATGGCTACTATTGTTTTAGTCATGTAATTATTTATACGTTAAATATAACTATAAGTTACAATAAATGCTTAATGTCGTTATACGGGTTCGGACTGCCTAGTCGGTACATATGAAACAGGTACACCCCTTGTGCGATGCCGATTTTATAGCCTTTATCCGCCGCGTCGATGCAGAACTGAACGTCAAACCTAAGGCTGTTTTCTTTAAACTGAACTTCATTGAATAAACTCTTAGGAAAGAGCATGAACATGCCCGCTATGCTTTGCGCGGGTACGATCTTCGTATGAAAGTTCATCCAGCGTTCTTCGGAGATGTCCATGTGGTACTTAATATCGGTGTTCTCTGAAAACAGTCTACCGTGCAATTGATGCGAGCTTCTCAACCGATTCGTCATGCAGCCGATCAATGAATAGCACCCTCTGTTTTCAATCAGTTCAGCTACCCTTGCCCCGAAATACGGACTTAAGGGCAACGTGTCCTGATCTCTGAGGCATATCCAGGCATCGTCGGGAAGTTCCGATATGCGCGCGTTGTATTCTTTGCCGATGTTCTTGTCCAGGGCAAACGGAGTGATGTAGTGGATTTTCATTAACTGCTTATACGAAAAACTTAACTAAAGGTTACAAAAAGGCCCTGCATTTCTGCAAGGCCTTTTATTATACAATGAACCTTAAAAACTAGGTCGTTACCGTTAAGTCTACGTCCGAAGCCGAGCCAGTTAACAGGATGTTCATTTCCTCTTGGCACTCCAAACGAGCGGTAATCAAGTTTTTCTCAAAGTTGTCTTTGTTCTGATCCGAGAAACGCAAATTCATGCCTACTACTTCTACGCGCTCTACGTAATCCGCGTCGAAGATCAAGGCTTTGCCAGTAGTGGCCCACGAAGCGCGGATCACCGGAACGCCGTCAATTTCTACTAGTCGCGTTACCGGATTATATCCAAAGATGAACGGAGTCGAATAGTCCACAGGCTTAGTCAGCGCCAAAGTCGCAAACGTGGCGTTGTTCATCACGATGTACGAAGGCATAAAGTCCGTATCTCTGAACTTCATCAATACATCCGTTAACTGCTCCACGGCTACGGTATACGCGGTAGTGCTTGGGCCTGTGGCTGCTGCTAACAACGTATCGTAGAAGTAATCGTTTTCTTTCTTGAAAAAGTCACGTTGCAACATACGATTTAATCCGGTTTGTAGCCACGGCAAGTTGGTCATCATCTGACGTGAGAAGTCTACCGTACCGGCTAGGAAGTTGTTCACCAATTTCACCTCGGTGAAGTCGTAGTCCAATTGTGATTTTTTCGCGCCTTCGGTCGTTTGCCAGTCAAATGCGCCTTCTGATCCTGTTTCGCGGTAAGTCACGTACAATCCTGTACTTGACTGCACCGTAGGAATCAAGTCGCGGAAGTTGATCGCCTGTGAAGGGATGATGCCTTGACGGGTGTTATAGGTCGCTACCGGATCGCCTGTTAAGTTAGCGGCGGTCGTCATCGTGCCCACTACCTTGATCGTGTAGTCGTCGCCGCGTCTGATTTTAGCGATGTCGTCTGCCTTTTCTTCGATTGCTTCCGAGATCGCTTGACCGATGGACTTCATCTCTGCTTTTTTGGCCTTGTGGCTTTCCTTGATGCGGATGTCCAGCCCGTCGATGTGATCCTGTGAGGCTTTTAACTGAATCTCAAACTCTGCTTTTAACTTCTCGTTCGATTCTTTTACCGCGTCGCTGATCAGGGTTTTGGTTTTGCCCTCAAAAGACTCGATTGCTGATTTAATTTCGGAGGTCGTTTTGCCCTCTAAGCTTGATTTAAGGCTTTTTAATTCTTGTTCTAATTCCATTTTAATTTACTGTTAATGAGTTACGAAAGTTTTTAATTATCTCTATGTGGTCGATCGGCTCATTAACTGCCGGAGTGCCGATGGGCGGCTCTGCGTTGTCGAGTGATTGTTTCCCTAATTCAAAAGAATGTTTTTGCAATTGCTTCAAGGCGATTTCCAGCTGTAAGAAGGTGTCGTCGGTTAACGATCCATTTCTGATTAGTTTAACAATTGCGTTGATTTGGTCGTTTGTTTGTTCAAATGTTAAAGATTTAAACCCGGTGAACGGCGTGTTCGGATTTGCTCCGAGCGTCACGTTTGAGCCTTCAAAGAGTTTAATTTCTTTGATGTGGCGCGTAAAGGTGCCGTCCTGATAGCTGCCTGAATCTTCGGATTTGATCGTCTGAAAGCCGATACTGTGCTGGATGACGATGCCTGCATCATATAAAATGATCGCATCTTTCCCATACGAGGTAGGCGCTACAGTAGATTCGAAATAGATCCCTTTGGGCTGATCTTCCAACACACTTGGTTTGCCGTGCGGCTGCGCCCATTCGTGCTGATTCAGAAAGAAGATTTCATTCGATCCCATCGGGCCGCGCTCCTGGATGGTTTTACGAGCCGCTCCCTGTTCGATGATATCGCGGTCGTAGTCCTTGTTGCCGTAAGAAGCCCACCAACCGGATACGGTCATGGATTTCATGTCCACGTCTTTCACCTCGGCGGTGATGGTTTTGTATTCTAACAGTCCTTTCATCTCTTGTAAAAATAAACTATTAATTTTTAAATATCAACATTCCGTTATCATCTCTTCTTGGAACCCATGCATAACTACATCGACAGTTAATAACTTGTCCTGCTGACCCTTTCGGATCACCGGGAAATAAGAGTAAGTCGCCGTTCGCCATTTTGAAGTTTTCCTCCTTGGGTGCTGTTTGACCGTTTTCGATCCGGTGATCGTGCCGGGTGCGTTCATCCATGACCGCGATCCACTCTTTGTCCAGTACCAAGTCTGATTCACCTGCTGCCACGAACGATCCATGATTGGCCGCCGTGGTCGTTTCGGTGCGCGCGATGCGCAAAGCGCGTACGCGGGTGAACTTGGGCGAGTTCAAAGAACGCTGCAAATAGGCCCTTAGCTGACTGACTGAATAATTACGATCAATCGAATCAGTGACTAACTGTTGGATCAGTTCGATCGTGTATTCGTTCACGTCTACAATGCGCTGCCCTAAATTGGTCTGCACCCATTCGTAGATGCTTCTTAGAAAAGTGGATTCGTACAAATCCCGTACATATCTTTTCTGTTCCCGGTTCAACTCTCGTCCTATTCTGTTCCCATGCACTAAGCCTACTTTCGTATAGACTTTCAGATAGGCCTGATTCATTGCTAGCTGATTAATATTAGAACGAATTAATGACTGATAGTTATCATAATTAATTATGGGGAGCATCGTGAGCAAGGGGGCGTAGCTTTCTTTTAAGGCCCTATTGAAAATAGGTTTGGCGTACTTCTCGTAGCGCCCATGTGCTTTTGTCCATTCTTCACTGCTCATAGCTTCAAGGGTTCATCGTCCTCTAATCCCAATGAAATATCCTCTAATGGTTCGTAGCCCGTTTTGATGTAGTGCTTATTCATGTATTCTTGGCCGGTTTCTGGGTACTTCAATGCAATTCGATATTCTTCTGGGGTAATCACCCCGCGGTCTAGTGCTTGCGTCAGCCAGGTAGTCAAACTCACCATGTCCGTCTGCATTTCCGGAAGTTCAGACACGTCCCAGACTTTCACCACGCCTTGCATGTTTTTGAAGCGTGGATAGAATTGTGAATTTAGGTCTTGCGCTAAAATGCACAAATCAGGCTGTATTCTATTCGATATCGCCATTCTCCACTGGATGTCGGCATTGTCATATTTCGGTTCGCCGTTCACGCCAAAGAATCCGGAGGGCCAGGCGTACACGTTACAAATCTCCTGCGCAGAGTAGCGTAAAAACTCAAACGGCTTTAGTTCATCGGTGTTTAGTGATAGTTTCGTAAAGCCTACCGGAGCAGAAGATCCTTTGAATCTCGATAACGTCCCTGCGTCGCGTTCCATCTCAACCAATGACTGTTTCAAGGCTTGTGCCTGATCTGGCGTTAAAGGCTGATTGCTATCCGTTCCGTGAATAAAGCCAAATACCCCTCCGTTCTGCATCGCCTTGATGTTCTGATCGGTCGCCGAGTTATTGATGTTCAGGTTTTTTAGGGCTGCTTTGAGTGGACTTTGACCGTACAGGTGCGAACCGTTTAAATCATAGTTCGGATTCGGATATTTTGAATGAATCACGCACTCCCTGGGAAACTGAATGTATGAGTTGCCAAAGTTCATGATGTAATGATCGATGGGACTGTCTAGGTTCAAGTACTGGTCCTCACTGATGTTCCCTTCCTCATCCTTAAAGGCCCCGTCCCTAATGACGATTTGCATGTATTGAGAAGGTAGTAAAAACACCTGCTTAGGCACGCCTTTGTTGGGGCCCTCTTTGGGATAGAGCATATAGATGTAGGCGTTCCCGTTCAGCATCATGAAGGTCTGCCAAAGTGCGTAGAACTCCGTCCAGGTCTGGTAATAGTTAGGGCGTTCTAGTGGTTCGGGTATTTCTCCCTGACTTTGGCTGTAGGCTTTGCTCTCTAGTATCCGTTTTTTGGCTAGTTCTCCAGCAGGCAAGACTCCTTTCGTTTGCAGCATCCTGTCTAGTTGCGCCTTTGCCTGTTTATTGTCTACTTTCTTTAAAAAGGTGGGCACGCTGCTGACTTTCGTCGCCGCCATGTTGATGACAGAATAAACGACCGAGTTTAAGTTATAGCCTTTATCCACGTAGACGGGGCCTTTGGGGTCGTAAGAGGTGAAGTTATTGCCGAAAAACGTAAACAGGGCTTGATTAAATAGATTAGTTATCTTTTGAGTTATATTCTTACCAAGAACGGCTTTTCCTAAGTTCTGTAAATAGCTTGTAGGCATTTTTTATATTTTGTAGTAAATATATTAAAAAAAGAATACATCTCGCTTAATTCCTAATGTTTGCATCTCATGATACCTTAATCCGTCTATCGCGTGGTTGTACTTGTCGATTGGTTTGTTTAGGCGCTGGCCGGTCTTGTCCGTGTCCCAGCAGTAGGAACGGAACTCTTTAATCAAATTCGTTGACCGTCTGGTGACTAAATACTGCTGATCCTGCATCACCTGAATGCCGAACTTAATACTATCCGTGCCTTTGGTGACGGGTCTAATATCGACTCCTGTCCTTCTGATTTCCTCAATAGATTTGGGTTCGGCACTATCGGCATAAACGGTCGGTCCTTTCGGTAAAATCGCGGCTATATCCCCATTGACCATCCCGGTACGGTAGCAGATCTCATCGACTACCCGTTTGCCGTTCCATTCGTAAATAGCTGTGATAGCAGTAGGATCGTTGGAATAGCCAAAGTCCAGCCCTAAACCTACGAGTCTGGCTTCTTTCGGGATCTCGTCAATGATCGTCCAGTTGGAGAAGATCACTCCCTCTAAAGATCCGATTTGCCCTAAACCATACACACGCCACCAATTTTCCCAATAGCTCGAAGTCTTCGCTTTTTCTTTCGCCTTCTCGATCTCTTTTACAATCGATTCAGGGAGTGCTTCGTTGTCCTTATAGGTAAGTGTGAGCCATTCCGCATCTTCGTCGTCTTTCAGTTCGGTATAGGCCCAAAATTCATTCGAGGGGTTAAAGTCGAGCCAGATTTCCTGAGAAGTCCGGATCGCTAATTGGTGGTAAGTATCAAAATTAATGTTGTTGCACTCGTTGATGTACAAGACGTTTCTTCTTGGGCCTCGGACTTTATCTTCCTGATCGGCCGAAAAGAACTCAATATACGCTCCGTTCGAAAAGGTATAGGTCAGTAAGGTTTGATGGTAATGGGCATCGATATACCTATTAGTAGACTTCATGATCTTTAGAAAGTCCTTCAATGCACCTTTTCGTAGGTGCGGAACGGATTCTGAAACGACCGAGATTTCGAGGAGCGGGGTTCGGGCTGCTAAATCAATGAGGATGGGCAAAATCCCGAAGGTCTTACCCGCACTGGTCCCCCCTGGGATCACTTTAATACGCCTTTGGAGTCGGCGTAATTTCTTTATCGCTGTTGTAAATACGAATCCATTACTCATTCGGATCTATAAAAAGCGGCTGTTCTGCTATGGTTCTGGTTTCACTCTTATCCACCAAGCCGTTTAAACGCTGCGTAATGCTCGCATTGTAAATGCCCGTCATGCCGCCTTTGATCTGATCGGCTCTAATTTCTTTGCGTATACGCGAACAGATGGTTGCAAATTCTTCGTAACGTCCTTCTTTATTCGCTAAATAATCGCCTAAATCCGCTATCACTTCTTTCTCAAACAGGAAGCATTCAAAGCCGTCCATGGTCAAGGGCTGTTCCCTTTCTCTGTATACGGAGTCACCGTCTTTGCCTACAAAGTCATGTACCATGATCGGACTGTTTTTGGTCTGGTCTTTGTACTCTTTGAAAAAGCTGTATAATTCTTCAGGACTTTTAAATGCTTTGGGCCTTCCTGCGTTACTCATAACAATATTTAATTTCGTGTTCTCTGTTTTCTTCGACGAGCGTAACAAATATTATTTTGCTTACATGGTAAATAAAGATCGTATGAGTAAGACACATATTCACCTTTCATTGTTTGGCTTAGACATCCCTTAGTATGTCGGTCGATCAGGGCTTTTGGATTCCGCCTCCCGCTCCCCTTTTTTATTTACTCATGTACTCAAATATAAAATAAATTAATTAAAAGTTACGAATATGTATTCGGTCTTCCTGTTTAATGACTGTGACGGCTTCGTCTAAATGGTAGCCTACTTCATCATCATAGAATTCCAGCTTGATATGCAGCTTGCCTCCGTGTATCTGTTTCAAGTCGGTTAAATGATTGATTAAGTTGTCCAGTAGCATGTTTGTTTTTTAAAAAAGGTGAACGTTTGACGGCTCACCTTCCCCATAACCAATTGAAAAAATATTTATTTTACTCATTCATGTATACGATAGAATTAACTAAAGGTTACATATTTAGCGATAAACCCAGCATCTTTTTTCGGGTATCCATGTTAATTTTTTATCTGTTGGAACTTGAAACTCTTGCACGATTTCAATCTGTTCTTTTAAGGAATGTTTCTTTGCTTTCAGTTCCGGTTTGCGTCGGTGTGCGCTCATAGGCGATAGTTTTACGGGTGTAGGTTTTTTAATGCGTTTAGACCGTGTTTTATCGACCTTAGCTCCGTTTTCGTTGCGTTTATAACGAAAGCATTGCAAGTGATGCGTTTGTCCTTTGTAGCTCACCGTTAAGGGTTCTTTCGAATAGATGTGCTCCTGTATACGAAAGTTCAGTTCCTTGCACTTGTTAAAGATCGCGTTATCGCTCCTGGATATGGCCAGTCCTATTGAATTGGTCTTCACACGGCCATAGTACAGCTGAATGAAGTCCAGCTCTTCTTTTGACCAGTGCTTGTTGTTGCGTTTGGCTTTTCTATAGTCTTCCATGTACTCGGTTATATTTCTTCTGGTCGTAATGATGCTGAATGTATTTGGAGATAGCGCATTCACTGAGCCCCATGTGCTGGGCCAAGTCTTTGATCTGAAAGAGCCCAGAATGAAAGAGGGTGATGCACTCTTTTCTTCGTTCGGCTACCTCCGCTCTTTTTACACTCATTCGTTCTGTTTTCATGGTACACTAAAGGGCTAAAGGGGTTTAAATTGCGCTGCATAAATTTCCATTGCTTGTAATACCCAATCTTTCATGCAGGGGTACGTTTCAATGACTGCTATCTGATTATCATTTAACTCATCAAATAAAATTTCTTCTGCGGTTCTTGTTGTTTCTTCTTTCATGTTGTTTACAAAAAATAGTTAGTGGTTAGTAGATTCTTCATTGAATAATCTTTTTTGTTTTGCTATTAAGTGAGAAGCGTCCTCTAGGCTAAATTTGCCTTTCTTTTTGAAATACTGACTAAAGGTTTCGTTTAATAGCCAGCACGTATCTAGAGGCACGTTTAATCCGATCATTCTAAGCAATACATCAATTCCATCTGCTTTTTCTTTCGCTTGTTTTACCTCTTCGCTTTCTGGAAACCGATCTCTTTCGATGGCTCGTAATTTACCCGCCAATTCATAGTGCTTGGCTTTTACTACGGCTGTTTTTAATGCGATTAATGAGGCTTTATCGTTAACGGCCTCGGTTAAAAAGTTATTAAATAATTCTTGTAGTTCTGCTGTTTTCATCTTAGTTGTTGTTTATAAATTGATTATAGTTTTTCCGCAAATAATTTTGCATTCCTTAACAGTAAATCTTCTATTATTTTATTTTGACGATTTATTTTATCATCAAATTGAGCATATAGTCGAATGGTCGCTAAGTCACAATAATGCTCTACATCGTGATTAGGAATGTTATCCATGAGTTGGATCCCAATCAGTATAATTGGCTTCTTTGGCGACTTCGTCTTTGTATTCAATCAGTGTTTTCATGTTGTTGTTGTTTACAAATTAAGGTTAGTGGAGTTAGTTATCCATGTATCATAAAACTCTTTTGATTCTCGGTCGTCATATCCTAAATTATTGCCTGATTCACGACAATAATCTCTGATTGAATCTAAAAACTGAATAGCGTTTTCATTGCTGAGTTCAATGAATAAATCGGTGAGGCGGTTTTTTGCTTCTTGTTCGTTAAAACAAGAACCTTCTCCGAATTCATATCCGAATTCTTCGCAGTCGCTTAAAATGTCTTCTATTTTGTTTTCAATGTCTGTTCTGTTCATGTTCTTTCTTTTGGTTCACAAATATAACTATCTATTGCTAAATCGCAAGTTTATTTCATCTTTTTACATTCTTTTATTTTCCCATCGTATTGCAGCTT
>Ga0208454_1000527_pt1 | contig 21445 bp, 28 predicted proteins | sample EasRivMeERMZT100_FD_187530 | JGI IMG/M metagenome (GOLD analysis project Ga0208454, IMG submission 187530) | Soil microbial communities from meander-bound floodplain in the East River, Colorado, USA - East River MetaG ERMZT100 (SPAdes) (version 2) | ecosystem: Environmental > Terrestrial > Soil...
CGGAAGCGCACGCCGTCGCTGATGCGCTCGGCGCTGTAGCGCACGAACACCTCGCCGTCGTGCTCGAACAGGCGCTCGATCCTGAAAGCGCGCAGCCGGCTCGCGTTCGGCCAGCAGCGCTCGAAGTATGCGGCGCGGTCGATGCGGTCATCGCGCGGGCTGCTGAAGGTGAAGTCCTGGGCGAGCAGGCGCTCGGCCGTGGCGCGGTCCTGCGCCTGGAAGGCGGCGAAATATTCGTGCACCACTTCGGCGGCGCTCACCACGCGGCGCGCGTTCAGCGTGCACAGCGGATACCAGCCTTTTTCATCGCGCCACTCCCAGCGGATGGCGATGCTTCCCGGGCTGAATTCATAGACCGCGCGCTGCGCGTCGCCGGTCAGGGTCCAGGTCGCGCCGTCCATGCTCACTGTGTAGTCCGGCGCGTTGCCGGCATTGTCGTGGAAGCGCGCGAAGTAGCCGCGGTGCGGGTCGTAGCCGAAGACGGCCATGCCCCTGAAGTCGCGCTCGCCGACGCGCGCGTCCCAGCGATTGACGAGGAAGCGCTGCCCGGGCAGCCATTCGCAGCGCTCGTCCGAAATCCAGCGCGAGGCGGGGCCGTAGGCGCTCCTCTGCACGTCACCCTCGACGTGCCAGCAGCCGGCCAGGGGCTCGAGGCGGGCAGCCGCGCCGGCGACTTGTCTCTCGGAAGCAACGCTCATGGGACGGTCCTTTGTACTTCTTGAACGAAGCAAGCTCCGCGCCTACTATTGAGAATGAGTCATCGAAAGGAAGGGAACGCCGGTCATGTTTGAGCGCCTGCACCACATCGCCTACCGCTGCCGCGACGCGCAGCGCACCGTGGACTTCTATACCAAGGTGGTCGGCCTGAAATATTGCGCCGGCCTGCTGCCGCCCGAGAGCCGCAGCAATCCTTCCTGGCCGCTGAACGAGCCCGGCCGGCCGCCGCGCAAGGTGGTCGGCGCGCCGGCGGACTCGATCCACATCTTTTTCGAGCTCGGCGACGGCAGCTACCTCGCATTCTTCGACGTCGCCTCGGCGCCAGAGGACGCGCCCGAGATCACGCCGTGGTGGGTGAAGCACATCGCCTTCGAGACCGAGGGCATGCAGAACCTGCTCGCCGCCAAGGCGCGCCTCGAGAGCCATGGCGTGCAGGTGCTCGGACCCAAGGACCACGACTTCTGCCAGTCGATCTACTTCATGGATCCCGACGGCCATCGCCTCGAGATCACGGTGCGCACCGAGCAGCCCGACTCCTGGGACAAGCTCGCCGCGGAAGCGCCGCGCACGCTCGCGCAGTGGAACGAGCGCAAGCGCCGCAAGTTCGGCAAGTCGACCGAGCCGCTGCCGAAAAAGCTTGCGGCGATGCCCGAGGACAGCACGATCGAGCCTGCCTAGCGGACTAGATTACTTATCGCCCCAGGGCAGCTCTTTCCAGAGCTGCTTGAATCCCACCTCGGCTTCCCTGATCACCGCGTCGAACTGCGCCGGGGTGAGGAAGCGCAGCGGCGCGAACACGCTGGTCGCCTTCGCCTGGAACTCCGGGTCGTTGGCCGCGTCGGCCACCGCTTTCACCAGGCGCTCGCGCACGTCGGCGGGCAGGCCTCTCGGCGCGGCGAGGCCGCGCAGCGAGGAGAGCTCGATGTCGTAGCCCTGCTCGCGCGCGGTCGGCAGCTCGGGCGCGACCGTGGTGCGCGCCGGGCTGAACTGGCCGATGTTGCGCAGCGGCGCGCCGCCCTTGATCGACTGCACCGCCTCGCCGATGTTGATCGCGCCGACGGTGATTTGCTTGGAGAGCACGGCGGTGCGCACGTCGGCCGCGCCCTTGAAGGGCACGTGGGTCATCTTCACGCCCGCGGCGCGCTCGAACATCAGCATCAGCAGGTGGTCGTCGGAGCCGACGCCGCTCGAGCCTACGGTCACCTTGCCGGGATTCGCTTTTGCATAGGCCGCAAGCCCTTTCAGGTCGCGAATCTCGGAGTCCGCATGCACGGTGAAATTGCACGGGTCATCGATCACGTTGCCCAGCAGCTCGAAGCGCTGCGGGCCGCCGAACTGCGCGGTGCGCTCGATCGGCACAGTGATGAGCGGCGGGGTGTTGACGAAGCCGATGGTGTAGCCGTCGGGCGCGGCGTTGGCGATCGCCGCGAAGCCGATCTCGCCGCCGGCGCCCGGCCGGTGCACGATGATGATGCGCGCGCCGCCGCCGAGGTATTTCTCGATGAACGGAGCGATCTGCCGGGCGATCAGGTCGGTGCCGCCGCCCGGCGAATAGGCGACGATCATGCTGATCGGCTTGTCGGGATACGCCGCGGCAGCGGCGCCGGGAAATGCGAGCGCTGCCGCCAGCAGCAGCCCGCGGAGGCGTCTCATTTATGAAGCTCGAGCTGCTTGCCGTTCATCCTGCCGTGGTATTCCTTGCCGCCTGCCTTGAAGACGACTTCCTCGCCGTTCACTTTGCCCTGCAGCGCGAGGGTCTTGCCGCCGGTGCGCAGGGTGCCGGTGAGCATCTGGAACTCCTGCTTGAGCACGAGCTCGCCCTGCGGGACCTTGTGCGTGCCCCCGACCTTCGCCGGGACGATCCACAGGAGCGCGGTGCACCAGGAGTTGTTGCAGCCCTGAGAAGAGTTCAGCTCGGCGGTTTCGTCCGCCTTCCAGTCGCCCATGGTGAAGCTGTTCGACACGATGCGCGTGCCGGGCTTGAGCGAGAGGATTTTCGGGCGCAGCTTGATGTTGATGTCGGGCAGCAGGAACATCGTGATCACGGTCGCCTGCGAGAAGTCGGTCTCGAACAGGTCCGCCTTCATGAAGGTCGCCTTGCCGGCCACGCCTTCCTTCTCGGCGTTGTGCTTGGAAAGCTCGACCATGTCGGGGTTGTACTCGACGCCGACGGCGCGCGCGCCGCGCTTCGCAGCGGTGATCACGGTGCGGCCGTCGCCCGAGCCGAGGTCCATGACGAAGTCCTTCGAGGTCACCTTGGCCATGTCGAGCATCTTGTCGACCACCGCCTGCGGGGTCGGGACCCAGACGACGTCTTTTCCTTCCTGGCCGACCGTGGGCTCGTAGGCAGCAGGTGCTTTCTGCGCCTGGGCGAAGGCAAGGGCGCTGAACGCGGCAAGCAGGAAGGCGGCGAAAAGGCGTGAAGCGGGCATGCAGGTCTCCGGGAGGTAGAGGCGAAATGCTAGGTTAGCATTCCTTTTTTCAGTCGAAGCTGACGATCTCGACCCAGTTCGAGCCCTTGCCGGTCGCGACCCTGCCCACCGGTACCAGCAGCCCGTTCGATTCGATCCGGTAGCTCGAGATGGTTTCCGACTTCTCGCCGGACACCACCATGAAGCGCCCGGTCGGATCGATGCGGAAGCCGCGCGGCTGCTTCTCGGTCGGCGTCGACCCCAGGTAGGTCAGCTTTCCGCTCGCGGTGTCCACCGAGAAGCCGTTGATCGTGCTGCCGGTGCGCTCGGCGGCGTACAGGAAGCGGCCGTCGGGCGTGACGTGGATGTCGGACGCCCAGATGTCGTTGCTGACGTCGCGGCCCTGCTGCGGGCGCGGCATGCCGGGGCCGAGCTTGCTCTCCGGAGGAAGCGCCGAGGCGGAGCTCACCTCTTTCAGCAATCCGTTCTCCAGAGAGAGCGTGCTGACCGTGGCGGTAAGCTCGTTCAGGAGATACACGAACCGGTTGTCGGGCGAGGTGATCAGGTGGCGCGGGCCGCTGCCCGCCTTGAGCTGCAGCACCGGCGGCGTGTTCGCCGAGAGCCGGCCGCTCTTCTCGTCGAACTGGAACTGGAATACCTGGTCGGTGCCGAGGTGCGGCACGAATACGAAGCGGTTGGTCTTGTCGGTGATGATCGCGTGCGCGTTGCGCGCGGTGGGAATCACCTGCGCCGGCGCGCCGATCGTGCCATCCGGGTTCACGGGATTAACGCTGACGAGGTTCGCACCGTAGGAAGCGCTGAGCAGGTGGCGCCCGGTGCGGTCGAAGGCGATATACGGGAAGCTCTCGGCGAGCGGCCCGCTGCCGATCGGCTTGAGCGCGCCGGTGCTGCGGTCGATGCCGTAGGTGTACGCCGAGAACGGCTTGGAGCGCACCGCGGCGACGAGGAAGCGCTTGTCCGGGCTGACCGACATCGGCATCACCATCGGGGCGGCCTTGAAGCGCTGGCCGGGCTGCAGCGAGCCGTCGGGCCGCAGCGTGTAGAGGCCGATGTCGCCGTCCTCGGCGTTCGAGACGTAGACGAAGCTCGTCGCCGCCACCTGGGCGCTAACCAAGAGGCCGAGCAGCGCGGTGAGAAAGCGAAGGCTTGTTTTTTGCATGAGATTCCATTTTTCGGTCAACCGAGGAGAGCGCCATGCTACAGAAATCGCCCATGTACGCCTACATCCCCGCGAAGGACGTCGCTCGCGCGCGCAGGTTCTACGAGGACAAGGTCGGGCTCAAGCCGAAGCAGGAGATCGAGGGCGGCGTGGTCTACGAGTCCGGCAAGGGAACGGCCTGCTTCCTCTATCCGACGCCGAATGCCGGCACCTCCAAGGCGAGCCAAGCCTTCTGGCAAGTCGAGGACATCGAGCGCGAGGTCGGCGAGCTCAAGAAACGCGGCGTGAAGTTCGAGGAGTACGACACGCCGGACATCAAGACCAGGGACGGTATCTTCACCGGCGGCGGCGCGAAGGCAGCGTGGTTCAAGGACACCGAGGGCAACATCCTGGCGGTGATCCAGGAAGACTAAATCCGGCGCGCCTCGGAGAGGTGCTTCTTCCAGTACGGGCTGTCGAGCCGATCGCTGCGCACCGACTTGCCCGACGACGGCGCGTGGACGAACTTGCCGTCGCCGACGTAGATCGCGACGTGGCCGTACTTCTTGCCTTCCTGGTTGAAGAACAGCAAGTCGCCGCGGCGCAGCTCCGCAATCTTGATGCTGCGTGCGGCGGAGCGCTGCTTGTCGGTGCTGTGCGGCAGCGCGACGCCCGCCTGCTTGTAGCTGTAGAACACGAGGCCGCTGCAATCGAAACCCTTGGGGCTCGTGCCGCCGTAGCGATAGGGCTTGCCGATCATCGTCTGGGCATAACCCGCGGCCTGGCCTGCGATGTCGGCCGTCGGCCGGGTCGAGCCCGATCCGGCAACGGGCGCCTTCTGCGGCGTGCTCGAGCAGCCGGCAAGGGCGAGGATCGCGATGGCGAGTGAGGCTCTCACGGCGGCGATGTTACCTCAGGGAGGTGAAGCTGCCTGTGGACTGCTACGCAGGGCCATGGTCCTGATAACTTCTTGCATCACTTCGTTGCCGCCGGATCGCGAGGCACAGGCAGTTCCCGATCGCATAAGGTCATTCCTGTTCCTCGTTCTAAGGTCATTCTTTTTCGTTCGTTCGCCACGGCTGCTCGAGCCTAGACAATGCGCGGATGAGCTATCCCAACGATCTGGCAGTCCTGTACGAGCATCCCGAGTGGCAGAAGCCGCTCTTCGCCGCGCTCGAGCGCCGCGGCATCCGCTACGCGGCCGTGGACCTCAAGCGGGCCGCGTTCGCCGACGCCGACGAGCCGCTCGCGCCGCTCTATTTCAACCAGGCGAGCCCGTCGGGCTACGTGCGCGGCAACACCCGCGCGGTGCCGTATGCGCTCGCGTACATGCGGGCGCTGCAGATCCGCGGCGTGCGCGTGTTGAACGGCGCCGACGCGTTCGCCCTGGAGATCAGCAAGACCGCCCAGGCCGCGCTGTTACGCAACCTTGGCGTGCCTGCGCCGCGCGTGTGGACGTTCAACCATCTCGAGGGGCTCCGCGCGCGGGCGCACGAGATCGCGTTCCCGGTGCTGCTCAAGCCCGAGCAGGGCGGCAGCGGCGCCCGAATCCTGCTCGTGGAGAGTTTTCAACAACTCGAGTCATTTTTAAACCAGCATCCGGACCACTGGCTGCCGGACAACCTGCTGCTGCTGCAGGAGTACCTCGACACCGACCCGGCGAAAGGGATCGTGCGCATGGAGTTCCTCGGCGGCGAGCTGCTCTATGCCATGCGCGTGATTTCGCATGGGCGCTTCAATCTGTGCCCCTCCCCGGTGTGCAATAGCGAGACCGCGAGCTGCGAGGCAGAAAATACTGCCCCACCTGCGGAGTTTTCTCCCTACAAGGACGTGCCCGCGCAGGCGGTCGCCTGGGGCAAGCGCATCGTGGCCGCCGGCAAGCTCGACGTCGCCGGCATCGAGTACCTCGAGACGCGCGACGGGCGCCTCGTGTTCTACGACGTCAACGCCAACTCGAACCTGCGTCCCTCGGTGGCGCAGGCCTTCGGCTTCGACCCGTTCGAGCGCGTGGTCGATTTCCTCGCGCGCGAAATTCGCGCCTACGAGGGCTTCCTGCGCTTCGCCGGGCTGCGAGGGCGGATCGAGGTTTGAGCTAGTGGCCGAATGGTCGTCCCCGCGAAGGCGGGGACCTAGTTAAGCCAAGCTCCGGGTGGAAAGACCACCGTGACCAGGCCTTCTAATTTTCTAAACGGGGTCCCCGCCTTCGCGGGAACGACACTCTAGAGCTTCCCTAGATGCCGAGATAGCGCGACTTGACGTCGTCGTCGGCCCAGAGCGCCTTCGGGGCGCCGGAGTAGACGACGCGGCCTTTGCTGATGACGTGCACGTAATCGACGAGCTGCAGCGCCAGCGCCGCGTTCTGCTCGACGAGCAGGATCGACAGGCCTTGCGCCTTGAGCTTCGCGATCGCCTGCCACAGTCCCTGGATGATGATCGGCGCGAGGCCCTCGGAGGGCTCGTCCATGATCAGGCAGTCCGGATTCGTCATGAGGCCGCGGGCGATGGCGAGCATCTGCTGCTCGCCGCCCGAGAGCGTCTTGGCGCGCTGGCGGCGGCGTTCCTCCAGGCGCGGAAACAGCTCGTACACGCGGGGCAGGGTCCACGCGCCCTGTTCGCTTCTCGCCACGTTCAAGTTCTCCTCCACCGTGAGCGAGGCGAACACCCGCCGCCCCTGCGGCACCAGCCCCATGCCGCTCCTGATCGTTTCGAAGGAGGAAAGGCGCGTGATGTCCGCGCCCTTGAACACGATGCGGCCGCGGCGCGGCCGGTTGAAGCCGACGATCGAGTTGACCAGCGTGGTCTTGCCGACGCCATTGCGCCCGAGCAGGCCGAGGATCTGGCCTTCGCCGAGCTCGAGCGACAGCCCCTGCAGCACGTAGGCGTCGCCGTAGTAGGTATGAATGTCCTCGACCGTCAGGATTTTCTCCCCCGGCGTCATCCTGTCCCCAGGTAGATCTGCTGCACGCGCTCGCTCTTCTGTATCTGGCCGCAGGAGCCGGACTCCACCACGGCGCCGAAGTGCAGCACCGAGATATCGCTGACCACGTCGAACACCACGTCCATGTCGTGCTCGATGAGCAGGATGGCGAGCGAGGGATCGAGGCGCTTGAGGAACTCGGCCATCTCGCGCGACTCGCCCGAGGACAGGCCCGCCGCCGGCTCGTCGAGCAGGAGCAGCTTCGGGTCGCTCGCGAGCCCGAGCACCACCTCGATCTGGCGCTGCTCGCCGTGCGACAGGTTGCGGATCTCGGCGTCGCGCCGGTCCCAGTAGCCCGCGGCTTCGAGCAGCTGTCTTGCGCGGGTCTGGAATCTTTCATAGGAAGCCAGCGGCCTCCACATCACCAGCTTGGTCCAGCCCACCCCGGCGAGCGCGAGCAGCACGTTGTCGAGCACCGTGAGCTTCGGGAACAGGCTGGTGATCTGGAACGTGCGCGCCATGCCGAGCGCGGTGCGCCGGTGGCTCGGCCAGCGCGTGACGTCGCGCCCGAAGAGCACGATCTCGCCGGAAGTGGGCGGGAACACCCCGGTGATCAGGTTGAACAGCGTCGTCTTGCCCGCGCCGTTCGGGCCGATGATGGCCTTGCGCTCTCCCGGAAAAACTTCGAGGGTGACCTCGCGCACGGCGGCGAGGCCCCCGAAGCTTTTCGACAAGCTCTTTAGTTGCAGTACTTGCAGGGCGGGAACTCGCGGCTGTAGACCGGTTGCTTGAGGAACTCGGCCTTCGAGTAGGTGAAGAACTGGCCGACGTCCGGGTAGGTCTTGATCACCGTGTTCCAGAGCTCGTCCTTTTCATAGCCGTGCATCTTCTTCTTCTCGACCTTCTTGATGTAGATGTTCTGAATCGGATTGCGCATGTCGTCGAAGCGCACCGGGCCGCGCACCGCGTCGAGCTTGAGCTCGGTCATCATGGAGATGAATTTCTCCGGGCCGGGCCACTTGCCCTTGGTGCGCTTCATCACCTCGTGGATCATCTGCGCGGTGGTGTAGTTCGACTCCGAGTAGTAGGAGGGCACCTTGCCGTATTTCTCGCGGTACCTGCGCACGAACTCGCGGTTCTTCGGCGTGTCGAGCGCGGCGCTGTATTGCAGCGCCGAGACGTGGCCGAGCACCTCGTCGCCCATCGCGGGCAGCACGAACTCGTCGTAGCTCGTGCCGCCGCCGATGATCGGCTTCTTGACCCCCGCCTCAAGGAGCTGATCATCGGCCTGCAGCGCCATCGGGCCGACCATGAGCGAGAAGATTGCGTCGGCGTTGCGGTTGAGGGTCGGGATGTAGGGCCCGAAGTCCTTGGTGCCGAGCGGCGGCCAGACCTTCTGGATCACTTTCCCGCCGCAGTCCTCGAACGCCTTCTGGAAGCCGCCGAGCACCTCGTGCCCGAACGCGTAGTCGGCGGCGACCGCGACCACGGTCTTGTAGCCGTTCTCGCAGGCCCACTTGCCGAGCGGGTGGTGCGGCTGCGAGCTGGTCCAGCTCGTGCGTACGATGTACGGATACTGGTTGAGGTCGCGTTGCGTCAGGTCGTCGGCAGCGGCGATCGACAGCACGTACACGGTCTTCAGCCGGGTGCTCACCGGCGCGATCGCGTAGCCGGTGGAGGCGAGCAGCCCCCCGACCAGCATGTGGACGTTGTCCTGGCGCGCGAGCTTCTCCGCCTTGCGCACCCCGACCGGCGGCTTGCCTTCCTCGTCCTCGACGATGAAGGTCACTTTCGCGCCGGCGAGGCTGCCTTTCTGCTCGTCGAGGTACATCTGGAAGCCGTTCTCCATGTCCTTGCCGATCTGCGCGAAGATTCCCGTCATCGGCGCCAGGAAGCCGATCTTCAGCTCTTGCGAGACAGCGGGAGTGAAGGCCAGCGCCCCCGCCACGAAAAGTGCGATGCGTTTCATGCTTTTCCTCCTTTGAAAAGGGCCATTATTCCGCCGGGTAAATACAGAATCGTCAGCACGTAGACCGTGCCGAGCACGTATTGCCACCAGGGCACGAGCGTCGCGAGGTACTCGCGCAGGAAGACGACGACGGTTGCGCCGACGAGGCCGCCGACCAGCGTGCCGGACCCGCCGAGCACCACCATGAGCAGCGCATCGACCGAGGCCGGCAGCAGCACGTCGCTCGGGCTCACGATGCCGTTCAGGTGCGCCCACAGCACGCCGGCAAGGCCGCCAAACGCTCCCGCGACCACGAAGGCGATGTATTTGTGCAGCCAGGTGTTGTAGCCGAGGATGCGCATGCGCAGCTCGCGCTCGCGGATGCCGACCAGGCTCTTGCCGAAGGGCGAGCTCACCAAAAGGTGCAGCGCGAAGAACGAGGCGAGGAAGAAGCCGAGCACCACGTAGAAAAATATCAGGTCATTCGAAAACGCAAAGTCGCCGAGCGTCGGGCGACCCCGCATGTTGATGCCGTTGTCGCCGCCGGTGAGCGAGTTCCAGCGGTAGGCGAGGCCCCACACGCACATGCCGAGCGCGAGGGTGATCATCAGGAAGTACACCCCGCTTGCGCGGATCGCGAACAGGCCGAAGAACGCCGCGGTGGCCGCGCCGCTCAGCATCCCGAGCGCCACCACCATCCAGAAATCCCACCCCAGGCCGATGCCGTACTTGGTGGCGAGGATCGCGGTGAGATACGCGCCCACGCCCAGATACGCCGCCTGGCCGAGCGACGGCAGGCCGGTGTAGCCGAGCAGCAGGTCGACGCTCATCGCCATGATGCCGAGCACCAGGACCTGCGCGAGCAGCAGGATGACGAACGGGCCCGCGAACGGGGCGAGCAGCGCCACCACCGCGAGGACCCCGAGGAGGACGAAGATCTTCTTCATTCCCGTCCCAGCAGCCCGGTCGGCTTCATCGCGAGGATCAGCACCATCGGCGCGTAGAGGCTGAAGTACGCCACTTCAGGGAAGAGCGCTTTGCCGAAGTTGTCGGCGAGGCCGACCAGCATGCTGCCGATGGCGGCGCCGGTGAGGCTGCCCATGCCGCCGATGATCACGACCGCGAAGGCGATCGGCAGCACCTCGAAGTCGAGTCCCGGATAGATGCCGAGGAACGCGCCGCCGATCACGCCGCCGAGCGCGGCGAGGAACGCGCCGAGCGCGAAGATGAACATCGATACGCGCGAGGTGTCGATGCCCACGCCGCGCGCCATCTCGGCATCGTCCACCGTGGCGCGCACCATCGCTCCCATGCGCGTGCGCTCCATCGCGAACCAGAGCGCCAGCCCGATCGCGGCGGCGAGCGCGATCATGAAGATGCGGTACATGGGCAGGTGCAGCCCGCCGATAACAACGCTAAAGCTTAGCGAGGGTGGCGGCTGGATGATCAGGTTGTCGCCGCCCCAGATGTCGAGCGCCGCCTGCTGGAACAGGAAAGCGAAGCCCACCGTGAGCAGCACCTGGCGCAAGGGGTCGAAACCGAGGGGGCGGAGGAACACGCGCTCGATCACGAGACCCAGAAGCGCAATGGTCAAGGCGGCGGCGGGCAGCGCGAGCAGCCACGAGCCGGTGTACTTCATGACCGTGAGCGCGACGTAGCCGCCGAGCAGGAAATACGCGCCGTGCGAAAGGTTGACGATCCGCATGACGCCGAAGATGAGCGTCAGGCCGCTTGCGAGCAGGAACAGCAGCGCGCCGTACGACACGCCGTTGAAGGTCTGGATCAGCCAGAACTTCGCGTCCAAGTCCCCCTCCTCGGCCGAGAGAGTAGCGGAAATCGCAAGCTGAAAACGTGGTCTGTCCCTGATTTCGGTTTGTCGCTACATTCCCGTGTATGAAACCGCTCGAGCGCATCGGCTACTCGCCCATCACCCAGCGCAAGCCTTTGCGCCTTCCCGGCGGCGCGCGCATGGTGGTCTGGACCATCGTCAACGTCGAGGAATGGGACATCGACCAGGCGATGCCGCGCACCGTGCTCACGCCGCCCGCGGGCGGCTCGCCGATGCCCGACATCCCGAACTGGGCGTGGCACGAATACGGCAACCGCGTCGGTTTCTGGCGGTTTACCGAAATCCTGGATTCCTTGAGCATCAAGGCTGCGCTGGCGATCAACGGCACCGCGGTGCGGGCGTACGAGCCGATCTCGCGGGCGGCGCTCGAGCGCGGCTGGGAGTTCATGGGTCACGGCTATACGCAGCGCAACATGCAGAAGGTCGAGAACGAGCGCGAAGACATCGCAAGAACAACCGAGGCTATCCGCGCCTTCACGGGCAAGCGCCCTCGGGGCTGGCTGGGGCCAGGGCTCACCGAGACCTGGGACACGCCCGACCTCCTGGTGGAGGCGGGTTACGAGTACGTAGCCGACTGGGTGCTCGACGACCAGCCGGTGGTGCTCAAGACGCGCTCGAAGCCGATCGTCAATATTCCGTACACCCAGGAATGCAACGACGTCGCGATGATGCTGATCCAGCACCACGAGGCCGGCCAGTACTACCAGCGCGCAATCGATCAGTTCGAGCAGATCTACGCCGACTCGCGCGACTCTGCGCGCGTGATGGCGCTCGTCGTGCATCCCTACATCATGGGCGCGCCGCACCGCGCCAAGTACTATCGCCGCGCGCTCGAAGACATCCGGAAGCGCAAAGACGTGCTTTTCTGGACCGGAGAGCAGATACTTGATTGGTACCGGGAGGAGGTCAAATGATTCGTGCATTGCAAACCGCCGTCCTAGCCTGCGGCATTGCAGTTTCCATGACCGCATTCGCGCAATCCTGGCCCGCCAAGCCGATCAAGCTGATCCTCGGCTATCCCACCGGCGGCGCGACCGACGCCATGGCGCGGCCGCTGATCGCCAAGATGGAGCCCATGCTGAAGCAGCCGTTGATCATCGAATACCGTCCCGGCGCGGGCGCCACTGCCGGCGCCATCGCCGTGGCGGGCGCGGCGCCGGACGGCTACACGCTGCACCTCATCGATGCCGGCCCGGCGACCATCGTGCCGAACGTGCAGAAGCTTCCCTACGATCCGCTCACCAGCTTCACGCCGATCGGCCTGATCTGCGCCGGCGGCACCGCGATCGTCGCGCACCCTTCGGTACCCGCGAGCTCGCTCGACGAGCTGCTCAAGCTCGCGAAAGCCCAGCCTGGGAAGCTGAGCTACGGCACCTCGGGCGTCGCCGGCGCCGGGCACATGGCGGCGGAGCTGCTGCAGATCGCCACGCAAGTGCAGATGGTGCACATCGCCTACAAGGGCGGCGGGCCGGCGATGACTGACCTCCTCGGCGGCCACGTGCCGGTGCTCTTCTCCTCGATGGCGACCGCGGTGCCGCACGTGAAATCCGGGAAGATCAAGGGCCTCGCGGTCACCACGCCGGCGCGCGTGCCCGCGATCCCCGACGTGCCCACCGTGGCCGAGCTCGGATTTCCCGGCTTCGAGGCGCTGATCTGGTTCGGCCTCGTCGGGCCGGCGAAGCTGCCGCCGGAAATCACTACCGCCATGAGCCGCGCGCTCGTCGGCGCGCTCGAGGACAAGAGCGTGCAGGACGCGATCCGCAACCTCGGCTACGAGCCCGTGCCGAACACGCCGGCGCAATTCGCCGCGGTGATCCGCGACGACCTCGAGAAATGGCGCAAGGTGGTGCAGGAGGCGAAGATCAAGGTCGACTGAAGTGGCCGCGCCGAAGATCACCTGCGCGCCGAGCGGTCCGTATCTGCTCGCCGATGGATCGGGCGTGCGCCGTGCCTCCGGGAAGACCTGGCCGGCGGCGCCAAGCGTCGCGTTGTGCCGCTGCGGCGGCTCGAGCAACAAGCCGTTCTGTGACGGCACGCACGGCAAGAATGGCTTCCGGGACGACAACACCGCCGACCCGGCCAAGAACAGGAGAAACGCCTACGCCGGCAAGCGCATCACGATCTTCGACAATCGCGCGATCTGCGCGCACGCGGCGTTCTGCACCGACGAGCTGAAATCCGTGTTTCGCCACCACGACACGCCCTGGATCGATCCCGACGGGGCGGAGGTCGACCGGGTCATCGCGACGATCCGGAAATGTCCTTCGGGCGCGCTCAGCTACGCCATCGACGGCGTGAAGGCAGAGCCGCCGCGGCGGGCGCCGATGGTGACGGTGACCGACCACGGTCCGTACGCGGTGACCGGCAGCATCGAGCTCGTAGGAGTGAAGCTAGGCGCCGGCGCCTCTCCCGAGCATTACACGCTGTGCCGCTGCGGTGCGTCGAAGAACAAGCCGTTCTGCGACGGCTCCCACTGGGACGTGGGATTCAAGGACCCTGCTTAGTTTCCTACCTGGCGATCACGTCCGAGTACTCGGGCGTCTTGTCGAACACTGACTTGGCGAACGGGCAGAGCGGCATCAGGCGCGCGTTCTCCTTGCGCGCCCATTCCACCGCTGCCGCGACCAGCTTCTTGCCGGCGCCGGTGCCGCGCAGCCGCTCGTCCACGTCGGTGTGGTCGATGATCACCCGCGTGCCGGCGACGGTGTAGCTCATCGCCGCGAGGCGCTCGCCGTCGCGCATCCAGACGAACGCGCCGCGGTGGCCCGAGCGCTCGTGCGTTATTTCTTCCAGGGTTGCGGCGTCCCGGGCGTCGGCGACGGCTTGTTGGGCTGCTTGGGTTTCTTCTTCTCGCGGTTGCTGCGCTGCTCGCGGTTTGCCATGGGGTCCTCCGGGAAGCGCCCATTATCCGCCCTCCGGCGTACCATGGCAGGCAGGCCGTCTCCGGAGGGGGAACCATGAAAGTCCTGCTGCTCGTCGCACAGCTGGTCCTGGTTGCCGCAGCCGTTGCTCAAGAAACGGATTATCCGAGCCGGCCGATCAGGCAGATCGTGCCGTTCCCGCCCGGGGGCGGGGTCGACATCGTGACGCGCATCGTCGGCGCGAAATGGAGCGAGTTCCTCGGCCAGCCGATCGTGGTCGAGAACCGCGCCGGCGCCGGCGGCACGGTGGGCGCGGACGCTGCGGCGAAAGCCGCTGGCGACGGTTATACGCTGCTCACCTGCCAGGTCGCCTCGCACGGCGTCAGCCCGGCGCTGTACCACAAGCTGCCGTACGACCACGTCAAGGATTTCGCGCCGATCTCGCTCATCGGCAAGACGCCCAACGTGCTGGTGGTGCACCCCTCGGTGCCGGCGCGCACGCTCAAGGAATTCATCGACTACGTAAGAGCCAGCCCGGGAAAGTACAACTACGCCTCGCCTGGCTACGGCACCTCGCCGCAGATGACCATGGAGCTTTTCAAGCTGACCACCGGGCTCGACATGATCCATGTGCCGTACAAGGGCGGCGCGCCAGCGCTGGCCGACGTGATGGGCGGGCAGGTCACCGGCATGTTTGGAAACCTTCCGGAGCAGCTCGCCGCCATCAAGGGCGGGAAGACGCGCGCACTCGCGGTGAGCACGCTCTCGCGCAGCCCGCAGCTTCCGGACGTGCCGACCGTCGCCGAGTCCGGCTATGCCGGGTTCGAGGTCACGGTGTGGTACGGCGTGTGCGCGCAGTCGTCGGTGCCGAAGCCCATCCTCGCCAAGCTGCACGCCACACTGCTGAAGACCCTGAACCTGCCGGAGATGAAAGCGCGGCTGGCCGAAAGCACGATCGACGCTTCGCCCACCACGCCGGAGGAGTTCGCCGCCTTCATCCGCGCCGAGACCGAGAAATGGACCCGCGTGGTGCGGGACGCCAACATCCCGAAGCAGTAACCGAAAAAGGGGTCAGGACCCTTTTCGGCGAAAAGGGTCCTGACCCCTTTTTCTAGAACCAGCGCGCGCGTCCCGGCCAGCGCTCGACCAGGTCGATGAACAGCGGATCGATGTTCTTTTCGCCCTTGGAAATTTCTCTGGCCAGGGGCCCGGGCTCGTCGTTGTAGGCGAGCAGCGAAAGGTCGGTCATGCGCATCGGATACACGATGCCGTCGAGGTGGTCGCACTCGTGCTGCAGCAGCGCGGCCCATGAGCTGGTGGCCTCGTGGCTATGGGCCCGGCCGTCGAGGTCTTCATAGGTGATCTGGACGTGCATGGAGCGCGGCACCTTGCCGTGCAGCCCCGGCACCGAGAGACAGCGCTCCCATACCGGCGTCTTCGCTTCGCTCTTGGGCGCGATCACGGGATTCACCATCACCGTCCAGGGACGCGGCTGGAGCCCCGAGCCGGGCGGGATGCGCGCCGCGATGATGCGGTAGACCACGACGCGCTTGCCCACGAACACCTGCGGCGCGGCGAGGCCGCTCGCGCCGATGTCCTCGATCGTGTCCTGCATGTCGGCGGCGAGGCGCCGGATCTCGGGCGCGGTGGGATCGACGACTTGCGCGGCCTTCTGCAGCAGGATGGGATTGCCCATCTTGGCGATGCGAAGAACCGCCATCGTCAGCCTACGCGCGAGGCTTTAGCCCCGGCAGGTGGAGGGAAGGAACTCCGCCTTGACGTCGGTGCCGTCCACCGAAGCCCCGCAACGCCACCTTCTGACCGGGGTGCCGAGGTCGTCTTCGCGCATGAGCTGGCCCGCGCCGTTGAGCGGCGCGAGCGTGATGTCGTGGATGGCGAGGCGCAGGTCGCCGATCTCGTTGCCGAGCGTGAGCCGGATGAGGCCTTCATCGGTGGTCCTGATGCGCTCCACGAAGCGCGACGGCCGCTCGACCTCGCAGCCCCAGTTGTCCGCGCCCGGGATGTCCGAGCCGGAAAGGTAGACCTCGTGGATGATGTTGCGGCAATTCGTGAGCGCGAGGATGGCTTCGGAAACCTTGGTGCGCGCCGTGTAGCTGCGCACCTGCGGCATGAGAATGGACGCGAGAATGCCGATGACCGCGGTCACCACCATCACTTCGATCAGCGTGAACCCCGCCTGCTTGCTGCTGTTGCGGTTCCCCATGGAAGCCCTGCCTTCCGACTTTTTTCTTTGTAGCCCGCAGCTTGCTGCAAGCGGCATGCCAACCGCCGGCCGCTCTCCCCAGCCTCAATACTGGCCGAAAAAGCGACAAAGTGCACATTTGGGGATACCCCTCGTGCCGCGGCGGGTCAGGGGCTGACCAAGAATGTCAGCCCTTGGGCCGGGTCCAGGTTTCCGACCAAGCCAGCACGCAGCTCGAGGACTGCCGGCCGCCGCGCTCCTGCGGAAACACCTTGCCCGGGGCGGCCTGGCCGTTGACCGAGAGCTGCGCGCCGCGCGCGGGGATGAAGGTGCTGTAGACGCCGAGCGGGCGGTTCATCATCCCCGGCGGCATGGTGAGCACGAAGGGCGCCATGAAATCCCACCACGTGAGGATGATCTCGTCCTTGGACGACACCACGCGCTCTTCGACGGTGCTGAGCGAATTGCCGCTGCGCTCGAACTTCGCGTCCACGATCGGCAGCGACTCGTCGGCGAACGGCTTGTGCAGCAGCACTTCGATCGTGCGCTGGAGATAGCGCGCGACGCCCGCGTTGTCTGCGTAGATCCTGGGTTTGGAACCCAACAGACTGCTTTCCAAAAAAACCGCATGGCCCTGCCCCGCGGGCGACCACAGCACGCGCCAGTGACTGACGCGCTCGGGGATCGTGGTGCCGCCGTCATTGGAAAGCCGCACGAACGAGTTCTCCCCGGTCATCACCGGGTCGTGCGGGTCGACCATCCGAGGCTCGGCCATGCTCAGGAAACGCCTTCGACGATGCGCAGGTCACGATCGGCCGCGTCGCCGAGCGCGCGCAGCGCTTCCTGGTAGCCCGGGCTGTCGTGCGCGGCGATCGCCTTCGCGAGGCTCTCGAACTCGGTGACGACGGTGCGCTGGTTCAGTCCGCCTTCGTAGGTCTTCGACGGCGTGCCGCGCACGAGGAAGCGGCCGCCGGCGGCCTGGATCGCCGGCCCGGCGAGCTTCGCGTAGGCGGCGAGCTTGTCCTGATTCCTGATCGCGCGATAGCAGACTACCCAGTAGGCTTTGGCCATGAACCCTCCGTTGATTGAGATTGCCTAGCTTACCGCTGAACCGTCTATCATCGTTTGCATGACGACCCAGGACGCCGTTTCCCTGACCAAGTCGCTGCTTCGCTTCGACACCGTCAACCCGCCGGGGCGCGAGCGCGACTGCGCGCGCTATGCCGGCGCGATGCTGCAGGAATGGGGTTTTTCCGTCGAGTACTTCGAATACCAGGAAGGCCGAACCAGCGTCGTGGCGCGGGCCGGCGGGAACGACAGGAAAGCGCCGCTCTGCCTGACCGGGCACCTCGACGTCGTGCCGCTCGGTGCGCGGGCGTGGACCCGGGACCCCTTCAACGGCGACACCGACGGCGATCGCCTCTTCGGCCGCGGCGCGTCGGATATGAAGGCCGGCGTGGCCGCGATTCTCCTTGCGGCAAGAAGTTGTTCAAGAAGCCTGAACGGCACGCCGGGAATCGTCGTCGTCCTGACCGCCGCCGAGGAGGGCGGCTGCGTCGGCTCGGCGCAGCTCGCGCGCACGCAGCTCCTGGGCAAGGCCGGCGCCATGATCGTGGGCGAGCCGACGTCGAACTATCCGCTCGTCGGCCACAAGGGCTCGGTCAAGTTCCACGCTAGGTTCAAAGGGGTGTCGGCGCACGGCTCGATGCCCGAGCTCGGCGTGAACGCGATCTACAAGGCGGGCAAGGCGCTCGCAAGCCTGGAGGGATTCGACTTCGCGACGCCGGAACATCCGGTGATGGGCAAGCCGACGCTGAACGTCGGCACGATCGAAGGCGGAAACACGGTGAACGCGGTGCCCGACGCCGCAGCCATCGGCGTCGACATCCGCACCGTGCCCGGCATGGACCACGAAGCCCTGCTGAAAAGGATCAGGGCCTCGATTCCCGAGGCCGAGCTCGAGGTGTTTTCGAACCTGAAGCCCGTGTGGACCGCGCCGGAGCAGGAATGGATCCAGCGCGTGTTCGAGCTCTGCAAGCCGTACCTGAGCGAGACGCCCGCGGCGCGCACTGCGCCGTACATGACCGACGCGGCGAACCTGCTGAAGGTCTACGCCGGCGCGCCGACGGTGGTGCTCGGGCCGGGCGAGGCCGCCATGGCGCACCAGACCGACGAATACGTGAGCCAGGAGCGCATTCGCCAGTCGGTGGCCATCTACGAGTCCCTGATCCGGGACTGGTGCCGCGCGTAAGTTCGGGGACGGAGCCCTAATTCCGGCAACGCGGAGCTATCGGAATTAGGGCTCCGTCCCCGAATTTCTACATCCGCCTGATTACGTGGTCCTCGCTGAGGCTGACGCGCGTGCCGCGGCTGAACTCGCGGCTTGGAGTGTCGACGTACTGAACCGCTCCGTTGTCCATCTTGATCTCGAGGCGCTGCAGCCCCGCGGCTGAGGTGCCGGCGTTGGGCAGAACGGGCACGGGCATGACCGCCTGCACCACGCCGTTCCCGGCCTTGTAGGGGTGGACGTTGGTGACGATGTTGGGCTGCGCCGATTGGGGCGGGGTGCCGCAGGCGCCCAAGGCGGCGGCGAGGGCGACGAGTGCGATAGGGGTAATTCGGGTCATGGCAATCCTCCGTTTGGAATGGCGCATTGGAACTAGCAAGCGCCGTTCCGGCTCGCCCCTTGCTGCGCATAAGCAAATGGGCTCGTCGTCCCCCCCGTGGGTGCGCGCTGAGGCGGTCGATATCGCGGTCGACCGCCAGCGCATCGAAGGCACCCTGGTCGCGCCGACCGTGCGCAGAGACGAGTCGCCGGGCGTGCTCCTCGTGCACGGCTGGGACGGGAGCCCGGTCTGCTACCTCGACGAAGCGCACGCCCTCGCGGCGGCGCTCGGTTGCGTCTGCCTGACCTTCGACCTGCGCGGGCACGGCGAGTCCGAGGCGCAGCGCGAGACCCTCACGCGCGAGGACAACATGCGCGACGTGATGGCCGCCTACGACGTCCTCGCCGGCCAGCAGAGGGTGCGGAAGTCCTGCATCGCGCTCGTCGGCTCGAGCTACGGTGCCTATCTGGGGGCGCTGCTGACCTATATGCGGCCGGTGCACCTGATCGCGCTGCGGGCGCCGGCGCTCTACACCGACGACCACTGGGAGATGCCCAAGCGCAAGTTGCGCGTCGACCGGGAAGTCGCCGCCTACCGCCGGCGCTCGCTGCGCGCCGAGCAGAACCGCGCCCTCGGCGCTTGCGCCCAGTTCCTCGGCGACGCGCTGGTGGTCGAGTCCGCGCGCGACGAGATAGTTCCGCACCCCGTGGTCGCCAACTACATCGCGGCGCTCGCCAACGCGCACTCGCTGACCTACCGGGTGATCGAGGGCGCGGATCACGCGCTCTCGCAGGAGCGGTGGGAGCGCGCCTACATCGAATTGCTGGTGAGCTGGCTCTCCGAGATGATCAGGGGCGGCGCGGATCCCGTTCCCGCGGGAGCGCGCTAGGCCGCTCGCCAGGCCGCCGCGTCTCGCCGGAGGCGGCTTCGCGTTCCTGCTTGAGGCATTCCTCGCGCAGCGTCCCCGAGAGCTCCTCGCAGCGCTTGTCGGGCATCCCGCCGGTCTCGCCCGGCAGGATCGTGCCGCCCTTGATCGCGCCGTCGCTCGGCGCTGCGCCGTCCCGGCTCTGTCCGGGCGGAATCGACCCACGCTCGCCGCTTTGGCCGAGCGCGGCGCCCGAAAGGGTGAGGGCAAATCCGGCAATGAATAGTCGAAATGCGGTCATGACGGAAGCTCGGAGCAAGATACGCTCCCGAATGTGAGCACCATCGGCATGGAGCTCCTTCTCTTAAGCAGCTCGCGCACGCCGGCGGGCTATCTGACCGACTACCTTGCCGCCATTAGGGCTTTCGCGGGCGGGATCCGCGCGGCGCACTTCGTACCCTATGCGGCGGTTTCGCTGCCGTGGGACGAATACTGCTCCAGGGTAGGCGAGGCGCTCGCAGCGGCAGACTTGCGCGTCGAGTTCGTTGATTCCGTCGACGATCTCAGGCGAGCCGAGCTCATCGTCGTCGGCGGCGGGAATACCTTCCAGCTCCTCCGGGAGTGCCGGCGGCGGGGCTTCCTTCCGCTCATCCAGGAAAGGGTCAAAGCCGGCATGCGCTATCTCGGCTGGAGCGCGGGGGCGAACCTGGCGTGCCCGACGATCAAGACCACCAACGATATGCCGATCGTGGACCCGGGCTCGCTCGACGCGCTCGGGCTGGTCGGCTTCCAGATCAACCCGCACTACCTCAGCGTCGCGCTGCCCGGCCATCACGGCGAGACGCGCGACGAGCGCCTCGCGGAGTTCGCACGCGTCAATCCGAAGGTGCCGGTCATCGGGCTGCCCGAGGGCGCCTCGCTGCGTGTGTCGGATTCCACGGTCGAGCTGCTCGGACCTTATCCGGCCGTACATTTCATAGGCGAAAAGCCGCCGCGGCGGCTGATGCCGGGAAAATTACCGACGTTGTCCGGCGACAGCGCGTAGCGTTTCAATTCTTGTAGTTGCGACAAATGACGCTAGTCAGACGGCCGCGCGGTGGCTACCCTTGCGCCAGGTTCGGAACAGCCAAGAGGAGCCAGAAATGGAAAAAACAGCCGTACTACGCGTCATCTCCCTGATTCCCGATCGCGTTTCGCGCAGCCAGAGCGGCAGCACCTTCGCCGGCACGAACGCCGCCGGGCGCGCAGAGCTTCTCGCCCCATTCCTCAGCTGGCTCGGCCCGCTCAATCCCATCAGTAAGGAGGAGCAGCAGCTCCTCGGCGTGCGTTCCGGCGGCGGCAAGGCGCTGATCGACGGCGAAGCAGCGGGCGAAGAAGTCGAGGAAGCGGCGGGCCAGGTGGAGCTCGTCGACGAGGTCGACGACAGCCCGGTCAGGCTACCCGGGACGGGAACGCAGATTGCTGCATAGCTGCCACCGTTAATTTGCGGAGGCAGTCATGCTGAGCTGGGCCATCGGTTTCTTCATCCTCGCGCTCGTCGCCGCGTTCTTCGGCTTCGGCGGCATCGCATCCAGCGCCGCGGGCATCGCCAAGGTGCTGCTGGTGCTCTTCGCCATCGCATTCATCGTTTCGCTGCTCCTGGGCATGCGAAGCCGAGGCGGTCGCATTGGCGGCATCGGCCGCCGCGACCTGTTCTAGCGAAACAGCGAGTCGATCTGGCCTCGGCTGAGGCCGATGTCCTTCAGCGTGCGGTCGCTGAGGGCGTGCAACTCAGTCCGCGCGCGCGCCGCCGCCCAGGCGGCGCTCCATCTTTTCAAGAGTGAAATCATGGAAGGCACTATGCGCCTTCCCCTGCGCTTGCCTCAAACGGTCATTGCGCAGGCACGTCATGCAAGACCGGAATGCTAGG
>Ga0208454_1000530_pt1 | contig 21412 bp, 17 predicted proteins | sample EasRivMeERMZT100_FD_187530 | JGI IMG/M metagenome (GOLD analysis project Ga0208454, IMG submission 187530) | Soil microbial communities from meander-bound floodplain in the East River, Colorado, USA - East River MetaG ERMZT100 (SPAdes) (version 2) | ecosystem: Environmental > Terrestrial > Soil...
TGACGGTCGAACCGCGCTACATGAGCAAGCGTGGCACACAGCTGCGCAGTGATTTTCGTTATCTCTTGCCGAACAGCGACGGCCAGTTCGGCTTCGAGTACTTGCCCGACGACGACGAGCTCAACGAAACGCGTAGCTACGTGAACTTTCAGCACCAATCCCTGTTCGGCGATCGCGAACAGTGGCAGATACTCTCGGGCGTCGAAGAGGTATCGGACGACGCCTATTTCGAGGACTTGGGTAGCAGTCTCGCAGTGACGAGCCAGACGCACTTGAACCGTTTCGTCGACCTCGGCTTCTTCGCCCCGTACTGGTCGATGCTTACGCGCTTCCAGAATTATCAGACCATCGACACTGTGCTCACGGATGAGGAACGCCCGTACGAACGCGCGCCACAGCTGCTGTTCAGCGGCCGTTGGTTCGGCCGCCTGCTCAGTTTCGATTCGAACACCGAGCTCGTGAACTTCCAGCGCAACGTTGGCGTCACGGCCTGGCGCCTCGACTCCACTCAAGAGCTGAGCGTGCGGTTTGCGCGCTCCGGCATGTACCTGACGCCTGCCATGGCTCTGCGGCAAACGAACTACTGGATCGACAACCCGACACCGGGCCAGGACGACACGCCGACGCGCGGGTTGCCGATCGCTAGCCTCGACATGGGCATGAAGTTCGAGCGCGACGCCCGGCGTCAAGGCCGTTCTTGGGTGCAAACGCTCGAGCCACGACTGCTCTACGTCCAGGTACCGTTCGAGGACCAAAGCGACCTGCCCGTGTTCGACACGATCCTGCCGGACTTCAACTTGATCCAGCTGTTCCGCAAGTACCAGTTCGTCGGCGCGGACCGCATTGCCGACACAGACCAGTGGAGTTTCGGCGTCACGACACGGCTCATCGACGCGGCCAGCGGTCGCGAGCGGTTGACGGCAACTTTGGGCCAAACGCGCTATCTAAGTGCCCAGCACGTCGCGCTGCCCGGTGAGCTGCCGAACGAGGCCAACGCCTCCGACTACGTAGCGGAAGCGGCGATCGGCGTTCGCGACGCCTGGACCCTTGACGTTGGATATCAATGGAACAGCGACACGTCCTCTACGGCGCGTGCCGAGACTCGCTTCGAGTTCCGGCCGCAGGAAGACCGCCTATTCGGCATCGCCTACCGCTTCCGCCGCGGAACGCTCGAGCAGGGCGACCTGTCGCTGGTGTGGCCGCTGGCCGAGCGCTGGCGGATCATCGGCCGCTACGCGTACTCGTTCCTCGATGAGGAACCGCTGGAGGAATTCGTGGGTTGGGAGTATCAGGCCTGTTGCTGGCGCTTTCGGATGGTGAGTCGCAACTACATCAGCCGGAGCACCGGCGAAACCGATAGCTCGATCTCCGTGCAGCTCGAGCTGACGGGGCTATCGCAGGGCGCCATGACGCCTGAGGACCTCCTCGACCGTGGTATTCTGGGCTATCGGAGCATCGCCCGAGCCTACTGAGAAGAGCGAGTCATGAGCACGTTGCGAAACCTTGCGATCGCTGCCATTGGCGGCACCCTATTCACTGCGTCGTTCGCGCCTTGCGTCTACGCCCAGGACCGCGAGCTCGGCGCGGGCGGCGAGCTTCTCGACGGCGTCGCGGCCGTCGTCGACGACGGCATCGTGCTAAAGAGCGAGCTCGCCGAACGCATGGAGCTCGTGACGGCGAACCTGCGCAGACAGCAAGAAGAGCAGCCAGCCGAGCAGCGACGCCCGCTGCCGCCGGTCTCAGTCATCGAGCAGCAGGTGCTCGATCAACTCGTATTGCGTGAAATCCAAATACAGCGCGCCAATCGCGCCGGAATCACCGTCAACGACGACCTCTTGAACGAAGCGTTGGCGCAGGTGGCGCGGAATCTCGGCTACACCCTCGAAGAGCTACCGGCGGTGCTCGCCGCGGAGAGCATCGATTACGCCTCCTATCGCGAAGACAGCCGCCGCGATCTGATCCTCGAGCAGCTGCAACAACGCGACGTGCTGAATCGCATCAGCATCACGCCGCGCGAGCTCGAGCAATGCCTCGCCAACCTAGAGGCCAACGCCTCTAGTGCGTTCGACTACAACATTTCGCACCTCTTGATCAGCGTGCCGGCCAACGCCACTGCGCAAGACGTGGAGACGGCTCGCCAGCGCATCGACGAGATTCACGCGCGGCTCGACGCGGGCGAGGACTTCGCCCGCCTGGCCGTGGCCACGTCGCACGCCCAAACGGCGCTCGACGGCGGCGGCCTCGGCTGGCGCAAAGGTTCGCAGCTACCGACGCTGTTCGCGGATCTGGTGCTGCGAATGAAGCCCGGCGAGTATTCCGCGCCCATTCAAAGCGGCAGCGGCTTTCAGATCGTGAAGCTGAACGAAATGCGCGGCGCCGAGCGCACCATGGTCGATCAGCTGCACGTGCGACACATCCTGCTGCGACCGAACGAGATTCTCGACGAGGCCGCGGTGCGCCAGAAACTGCTCGGCATACGCGCGCAGATCATCGGCGGCGACGATTTCGGCACCGTTGCTCGAGCCGTGTCGGAAGACCCCGAATCGGCGACCGATGGCGGCGACCTCGAGTGGCTGTCGCCCGGGGAAACCGTACCGGAGTTCGAGCAGGCCGTAGCCCAACTGCCGCTGCACGAGCTCAGCGAGCCGATCAAGTCTCGCTTTGGCTGGCATCTGGCCGAAGTGCTGGAGCGACGCTCGTTCGACACCACCGACGACATGAAGCGCACGGAGTGCGCCCGACAGATTCGCGCCAGCAAGGCCGAAGAAGAGCGCCAGCTATGGCTACGCCGGCTGCGCGACCAGGCCTTCGTGGACGTGCGGCAATAAGCCGCGCGTCTAGCCGCCGCCGGGGACGCCCCGGCGCCCCCTCGTGAGCACCTCGCCACCCGTCATCGTCGTGAGCTCCGGCGAGCCCGCGGGCATTGGCCCCGACATTGCGCTGGCTCTCGCGGCGCAGTCGTACGCGGCGCGGCTCGCCGTGCTCGGCGATCCCGACTTGCTCGCAGCGCGCGCCCGCCAGCTCGGCATTGACCTAAGACTGCGCCCGTGCCGCGACGCAGATGATATTGCCTCGCACGTGCCGGGCGGTCTGCAAGTGCTTCCCGTAGCGCTGCGCGCGCCGGTCACCGCGGGCACGCTCGACACGGCCAATGCCGCTTACGTGCTCGAGATGCTGCGCCGCGGCACCGAGCTCTGCATGACCGGCGCGGCTGCCGCACTGGTCACGGCCCCCGTGCAAAAAAGCGTCATCAGCAACTCGGGAGTGGCGTTCTCGGGGCACACGGAGTTCCTCGCCGAGCTCACTGGTGTGGCCCAGCCCGTCATGTTGCTGGCGGGCAAGACCCTACGAGTGGCGCTCGCCACCACGCATCTGCCGCTGCGCGCCGTCGCCGATGCGCTCAGCGTCGAGAAGCTCGAGAACGTCATTCGCATCACGCACGACGACCTCAAGCGCCGTTTTCGCATCGAGCGGCCGCGCGTGCTCGTGCTCGGCTTGAATCCACACGCCGGCGAAAGCGGCACGCTGGGCACGGAGGAGCAGACGATCATCGAGCCCGCCGTGCGCCGTCTCGCTGCGCGCGGATTGAACGTGCTGGGCCCGGTCTCGGCCGACACGGCCTTCACGCCGGAGTCCTTGGCCCGCTGCGACGTGGTCGTCGCGATGTACCACGACCAGGGGCTGCCCGTGCTCAAGGCGCTGTCGTTCGGCGAGATCGTCAACGTCACGCTCGGTCTGCCGATCGTCCGCACCTCGGTCGACCACGGCACGGCCCTGCCGCTCGCGGGTACGGGGCGCGCACGGCCGGACAGCCTGTTCGCCGCCGTCGAGCTAGCGCTGACGCTCGTTTGAGCCGCACGATGCGCGCGAACAAACGGCTCGGCCAGCACTTTCTGCACGACCCCGCCGTGATTCGCCGACTCATCGACACGATCCGGCCGGTGCCGACCGACACGATGGTCGAAATCGGCGGCGGCCCCGGCGCGCTGACCATCCCGCTCGTCGACAGGCTCGAGCACCTGCACGTCGTGGAGCTCGACCGCGAGCTCGCAGCGGCGTTGCCGGGCCGCGTGAAGCATCCGGAGCGACTCGTGGTGCACGAAGCCGACGCGCTGCGATTCGACTTCGGCGCGTTGGCGACGGAGCCGCGCTCGCTGCGCGTGGTGGGCAACTTGCCCTACAACATCTCGACGCCGCTGCTGTTCCACTTGCTCGGCTTCGGCGCAATCATCAAGGATCTGCACGTGATGCTGCAGCGCGAGGTCGTAGACCGCATGACGGCGCCGCCGGGCGGCAAGGACTACGGGCGGCTCACGGTGATGCTCGCGCTCTGGGCCAAGAGCGAGAGCTGCTTCGACGTGGGGCCGGGCGCCTTCACGCCGCCGCCCAAGGTGTGGTCGACGGTCGTGCGCTTGACGCCACACGGCGCGCCGCCGTTCGCGGTCGACGACCCCGAGCGCTACGCACGCTTGGTCGCGCATCTGTTCTCGATGCGCCGCAAGACGCTCGGCCGTTCGCTCAAGGGCAGACTGACGGCCGCGCAGATCGCGAGCGTGGGCATCGACCCGATGGCACGACCCGAGACGCTCGCTCCCGCCGACTTCGCCCGTCTCGCCGCGCTTTGACGCGCACCGCAGGCGCAACGGCGACGCGAGATAGCCCTTTCGGAACCGCCGCAAGTACGTCCATGTAGGCTCACTCGGCGCCATCCCTGGCGCCGAGTGTTCCGAAAGGGCTATCTCGCGTCGCCATTGCTTTCAGACTTCGTGGGGCCAGTCGGTTCTGCGCATGGACTTGTGCAATCATTGCAACCTGACTCCACTTCTTCGGTTTCGGGATGGCGCTCTACGCGATTGGTGACATTCAAGGCTGTGCCGCAGAGCTCGACGCGCTGCTCCGAAAGATCGCGTTCCGACCGTCGCGCGACCGTTTGTGGCTGGTGGGTGATCTCGTCAACCGCGGGCCGGATTCGCTCGGGGTGTTGCGCCGCGTGATGGGCCTCGGCCGCAGCGTCACCTGCGTGCTTGGCAACCACGACCTGCATTTGCTCGCCACGGTCGCAGGCCGCCGCGAGATGTCGCCCGCCGATACGTTCCTCGAAGTGCTCGAAGCGCCCGACGCGGACGACCTCATCGACTGGGTGCGGCATCGGCCGTTGCTGCATCACGATGCCGCCGCGCGCCGTGTGCTCGTGCACGCCGGCATTCCACCCGCGTGGACAGTGCCGCAGGCGCGTACCGCGGCGCGCGAGGTCGAGACGCTGCTGCGGGGCCGCAAGTGGCGATACGCGCTGCGCTCGATGTACGGCAACGAGCCCACCGCCTGGAGCAAGAAACTCGATCGCGAGGAGCGGCGGCGCTACACGATCAACGCACTGACCCGCATGCGCTACTGCGACCGCCGCGGGCGGCTCGACTTGAGCTTCTCGGGCCCGCCGGGCAGCCAGCCAAAAGGCCTCGTCCCCTGGTTCGACGCACCGAACCGACGCACCGTCAGCACCCACGTTGTCTTCGGCCACTGGGCGGCGCTCGGTCTGTTGCGCCGGGGCGACGTGACGGCCCTCGACACCGGCTGCGGCTGGGGTAACAGGCTCACGGCCGTGCGGCTCGACCGCTCGGCCCGCCCCACCTACATCAGTTGCACCGGATCCACGGAGCGCCTCTCCGGCGGCAAGTCTCGACGCCGTCGCTGATATTTGAGACGCCGCACGCGTTCCATCTACGGATTTAGGCATAATGGCGCGCCCGCGGACGCCAGAGACAGCCCGCGTCATGAGGTTGGCCGATGAAACTCACGATGCCGTTCAAGCTGCTCGATTGGATTGACGACAATCGCGAGCACTTGAAACCTCCCGTCTGCAACAAGCAGATGTTCGAGGCCGGCGACTTCATCGTCCAGGTGGTAGGCGGTCCGAACACGCGCACGGACTATCACGTCGACGAAGGTCCGGAGCTCTTCTACCAGGTCGAAGGCGAGATGCTGCTCAAGACCGTTCAAGAGGGAGAGTTCGTCGACGTTCCGATCGGCGAAGGCGACATCTTTCTGTTGCCACCTCGCGTGCCACACTCGCCGCAGCGCTTCCGCGACACCGTAGGCATCGTCGTCGAGCGATCACGCGCACCCCACGAGCTCGATGGCTTCGTGTGGTTCTGCCCGCGCTGCGCGAACAAGGTCCACGAGGAGTACCTGCACGTCAGCGACATCGTCAAAGACCTGCCGCCCGTGTTCGAGCGTTTCTATAGCAACACCGCCGCGCGCACCTGCAAACGCTGCGGCACCGTCATGCCATCGAGGTGAGACGTGGTGCCCCTTGAGCTCGCTCCCGGCGAGGCGGGCGCGCGCGCGCTCGACGCCGACGACGAGCTCCGTGCATTGCGCCGGCAGTTCGAGCTGCCGAAGGGGCGCGGCCGCACCCTAACCTACCTATGCGGCCATTCGCTTGGCCTCATGCCCCGCGCCGTGCGCCGCACGCTCGACCTCGAGCTCGACCGCTGGGCAGCTCTCGGCGTCGATGGCCATTTTCCCGATGCACGCCCGCCGCGCACTAAGGGCGCGGCGCACGGCGGCTGGCTCGACTACCACACGCAGTTCGCTGCGCCGCTGGCTGAGCTTACGGGTGCGCACCGCGACGAAGTCGTGGCGATGAACACGCTCACGGTGAACTTGCACTTGATGCTCGCCACGTTCTTCCGGCCGACAGCGCAACGTTTCAAGATACTCATCGAGCGCGACGCCTTCTCGTCGGACCGCTATGCTGTGGAGTCGCAGCTGCGCTGGCACGGCCTCGACCCCGAGCGCGCGTTGCTCGAGCTCGGGCCGCAACCGGGGGGCTTTACGCTCGACGGCGAGAGCTTCGACGCGCTGTTGGCCGCCGAAGGCGAACGCATCGCGCTCGTGTTGCTGCCGGGGGTGCAATACCTCTCGGGCGAGCGCCTCGACCTGGTCCGCTACACCGCTGCGGCGCAGGCTTACGGCTGCCGTGTGGGCTTCGATCTGGCGCACGCCATCGGCAACGTGCCGCTCGCGCTGCACGATTCCGGCGCCGATTTCGCCGTGTGGTGTAGCTACAAGTACCTCAACGCGGGACCGGGCGCCGTCGGCGGTTGCTTCGTCCACCGCCGTCATGGCGAGGGGCGGGAGTTGCCCCGGCTCGCCGGCTGGTGGGGTCACAACCGGGCACAGCGTTTTCTCATGGAACCGAAATTCACGCCGTTGCGCGGCGCGGAGGGTTGGCAGCTCAGCAATCCGCCGATCCTGTCGCTGGCGCCACTGGCGGCCTCGCTCGAGTTGTTTCACACCGCCGGTCTGAAGCGGCTACGCAGAAAATCGTTGCAGCTCACGCGCTATCTCGCGTGGCTGTTGCAGGCCGAGCTCGGCGACCGTGTGCGCCTCTTGACGCCGGCGGACCCCGAACGCCGCGGCTGCCAAGTCGCGGTGCAGTTCAATCCGCCGCCGCGTAATGCTCGTACGTTTCCCGCCCGCTTGCGCGCCGCCGGCCTCGTGGCGGATTGGCGTCGGCCGAACGTCCTGCGGCTCGCACCCGTGCCGCTCTACAACCGATTCGGCGACGTATTTGCCGCCGTGCGGGCGCTCAAGCGCACGCTCGACTCATGAGCACTGCCACAGCTCAACGTATTGCCATCGTTGGTGGCGGCCCGGCTGGCAGCCTGCTCGCGATCTTGCTGGCACGCCGCGGTTTGAACCCCGTCGTGATCGAGCGCAGCCCGCCGTTCACCGTGGGCAGCCAGGCTGGCGGCCGCTCGATCAATCTGGCGCTCGCCGCCCGCGGCATCGCCGCATTGCGCCGCGCGGACATCGACACGGATGTGGCCACGCTCATGATCGCCATGCGCGGCCGGATGGTGCACGAGCTCGGCGGCCGACAACGGTTCTTGCCTTATGGCCAGCGCGCGATGGAGGAGATCTACTCCGTCTCGCGCGCAGCTCTCAACACGTTGCTCTACGAGATCGCGGCACGGCGCCACGGCGTCCGGTACCGTTTTGGCGAGCAGTGTGTGGACGTCGACGTCCGCGACGGCACCCCGATCATCGAATCGAGCAGCGGCCGCCGGAGGCTCGAGGCCGACCTTGTGTTTGCGGCCGACGGCGCTGGCTCGGAGGTCCGTCGAGCGCTCGCGGAAGCGGGCGCAATCACGGCCACCGAGGAGCTGCTCGACCACGGCTACAAAGAGCTCACGATCGGCACATTGCAAGACGGCGGTTTCGCGCTCGAGCCGCATGCCCTGCACGTCTGGCCACGCGGCGGCTACATGTTGATCGGCCTGCCGAACCCCGACCGCACCTTCACGGCCACGCTGTTCCTGCCGCACGCGGGCGAGCTGAGTTTCGCCAGCATCGGGCCGAGCGACGTGACGGGTTTCTTCGGCCGCGAGTTTCGCGATGCACTACCGCTGCTACCGTCGCTGCAGCGCGACTATGTGTGCCACCCCACGGGACTCCTCGGCACGGTGCACTGCACGCCGTGGAGCTTCAAGAACCGCTTGCTCCTGGTCGGCGATGCAGCGCACGCCATCGTGCCGTTCCACGGCCAAGGAATGAACGCGGCGTTCGAGGATTGCGTCGCGCTCGATGACCTCATCGAGCAACACCGAGCACCGGATGGCTACGATTGGGCCACGATCTTCGCCAGCTTCGAGGCCACGCGAGCGCCGAACACGCGAGCCATCGCCGAGATGGCGCTCGAGAACTACCTCGAGATGCGCGACGAGGTGCGCGATACCAAATTCCAACTGCGCGCGGATCTGTCGTTCGAGCTCGAGCGGCGTTTCCCGGGGCGGTTCGTGCCGCGCTATTCGATGGTGATGTTCCACCCCGAGATATCGTATGTCGATGCGCAGCGGCGCGGCGCACTACAAGCGCGCATCTTGCGCGAGCTGACGGCCGCACCCGACACGTTGGCGACCGTCGACTTCGAGCGCGCCGCGGCGCTCGTCGATGAGCTCCTCTGAAACGAGCGGCTCGCAAGCTTGGTGCTAGGGACGGCTGAACGTCAGCTCGCCGCCCACGCCATACGCCAACAGGAGCTGCTCACCGCGCAACTCGAAGCGCGTGACACGATCGAGGGCGCGAAGGATCTCGTCCGACCGCGACGGCGGTGTGCATACCTCGGGCCGCCGAACCGTTACCGCGGAGAGCGACAACTGCCCCGCCTCCCCCTGCTTGTAACCAGCCGTATAGCGATTGCAGTGCACCCATCCGGACACGTTGCCGTCGGTCGTAAACTCGATCGTGTAAGCGGGCTCGGCGCGCATCGCTTCGTCAACTTCCTGCTCGCGGCGCATGGCCACGAGCTGCCAGACTCCCCCGGGGAGCGGAATGACTTTCGTTGCGCCACCCGGGAGCACACGCACCAGCACAAGCCTCACGAGCTGGGCCGCGGGACCATGCTCGAAAACCGGTTCCGTTGCCGGGCTCTCGAACAACAGCCTGCCGTTGGCGGCACGGATCTCGGCTCGGACGCCGTAGCGTCCCTGCCGGTCGAGGCGATCCGCCCGGTAGCGGAGCTCGAACGAGATCGGTACCTGACGACCCTCCGTGGCGCTCGCCTGAGTGGCCAACACCCGAGCGGCTGCACCCGCCTCCACTTGTCTTTCCAAGCGGATCTCGACCATCGCATTGAGCGGCAACGCCACGCGTTCGCGGTAGGTGACCGTGCCGACAATCAGCCCGTCCGAGCTTCTATCGGCACCGTCGCCACAACCGCCCAGCGCCACCGCGGTCAGGAATGCGGCGGACGGCCAACGCGATGCGAGCTGCAAGCGCATCGTGCTCATACGAGGATCGTACGCCGAACCGGCAGCAAGCGGTGTCTCAGGCGAACAACACCCAGCAGATCGCGGCGCCCACCAGGGTCATGCTCATGCCCCAGGCGAGCAGCTGATTGAAGAGCTTGCGGCTCGCGTCGCCGGCTGGAATGGACGCGATGCAGAGCGCGCCGATCGTCGACAGCGGCGACACGTCCACGAGATGCCCCGCGACGTTCATCGTCGAGGCTAGCCCGAGCGGATCACCGCCGCCGAGATTCTCGATGAGCCCTGGCACGGTCGGCAGGAAAGCCGGCAACACCACGCCCGAGGTGCTCGAGTAGGCCGACACCACACCGATGGTCACCGCGAGGAACGGCACGACTGTGGCCTGTGTGGCCACGCTCGACAGCAGGTTCGTAAAAATGGTCATGCCGCCGGTCTTTTCGAGCAGACCAATGAGCACGGTTACACCGCAGACCATGAGGATCGTGCCCCAGGGCATGCGCTTGATGGCTTCGCCATCGTCGGCGGCACGCAGCAAGCTGAGCAGCACGGCACCGGCGAAGGCCGCCATGCCAATGTTGAAACCGCCGAAGATCACGCCGACGATGAGTAGCCCGATCATGGCGAGCGTCAGCATCTGGTGGCGGTCGAGCGCCTGCACAGGCGCCGCCTCAGCTTCGACGCGATCCGCACGCATCAGGAGCCGCAAGCCGCCGAACAGGAAGTAGCCGGCGAAGGCCACGATCGCATGCGCGAGCAAGTTGTAGACCCACGTCTGCATCTGCATACCCGGCAGGCCAATGCGCTCCATCAAGCCCGTCACGATGATGCCCGTGGGCGCGAGCGGCGACAGCGATCCGGAATTGCAGCCGTTGCCCACCATGATGGCCATGAGAAACGGCGAGATACGCATCTTGAGCGCCGTGGCCATGGCCATCGGCGCCAACAAGCCCGTGGTGGCAATGTTGCCGGGGCCGGCCGAGGCCAACATTGCGCCGAGCGCGAAGTACATGATCGGCACCACGCCCACACGGCCGCGACACAGGCGCATGGCGTTGTGCGCCACGATGTCGAGCGTGCCGTTGACGTGCGCCTGGGCGAATAGCAGCGTCACACCGGCCAGCGTGAGGAACAGGTCGACCGGGAAGCCCGCCGTCACCTCGCGCAGCGGCAGATCGCCTACGTACACGCCGATGACCCATGCCAGCGCCAACGCCAACAAGCCGACGTTCAGGCGCGAAGTGCAGCTCAGCACGATCGCGAGAGCGAGCGCGGCGAGCGTGACGTGGCCCAAGGTCATGACAGCGCTCTCAAGCGGCCGGGCGTGAGCGACGGACTCGCCATGCTTCCACGATCACGGGCAACAGCGAGATCACGATCACGGCGATGATCGCCAAGCCGAAGTTCTCTTTGATGACCGGTTGATTGCCGAAGAAGTAACCAAGCAGCCCGAAGCTCCACACCCACAGAACGCCACCGCCGACATCGAACGTGAGGAAACGAGGATAGTGCATCCGGCCCACACCCGCGACGAATGGCGCGAACGTGCGCACGATCGGCACGAAACGCGCGAGCACCACGGTCTTGCCGCCGTGCCGTTCGTAGAAGCGTTGCGTCCGCAGAAGGTGCTCGCGTTTCAACAGGCGGTTGTGCTCCGTGAACACGCGCGGCCCCGCCACGCGGCCGATGAAGTAATTGGTGTTGTCGCCGAGGATGGCGGCGGCCGTGAGCAGCGACAACACGGCCACGACGTCGAGCACGCCCGCCGCCGCGAGCGCACCAACGGCGAACAGCAGCGAATCACCGGGCAGAAACGGCGTGACGACCACGCCCGTCTCGCAAAACACGATGACGAACAGCAGCGCGTACACCCAGGCGCCGTAGTTCATAGCCACTTCGACCAAATGTCTATCGACATGCAAAAACATGTCGATGGCCGACATCAAGAAGTCCATTGCCCCGCCATCCTCACCTGAGGTTTCATGCGTCGTACGCCGCGTACGGGCGGGTCAGTCAGAGACCTTCGGATGGGGTGTGTCTGACATTTGCTCGTTGCCGCGCACGACGATGCCCTTGCCGAGCTTGGAATTCCACATGCCGTACAGGAAGTAAAGCACGATGCCGCCGACGAGGTAGCGCACGAAAAAGGTCCTGGTCTCCTCGTGGGCCATCAACGACATCAGGAGGAACAGACACATCAGCGCCCCCAAAACCGGCGTGAGGGGAAACAGCGGCGTCTTGAACGGTCGCGGCATGTCAGGGCGGGTGAAGCGCAGATAGATGACGGTGAAGCACACAATCGCGAACGCGAGCAACGTGCCGACGTTCGTGAGGTTCGCGAGCTGATCGAGGCCCATGAAGCCCGCGAAACCGCAAGCGAGCAGTCCTACGATCAGTGTGTTGATCCACGGCGTCTTGAACTTCGGGTGGACCTGCGCGAACACCGGCGGAATCAGACCGTCGCGCGCCATCGTGTAAAAAATCCGCGTCTGGCCGTAGAGCAACACGAGCATGACGGACGAAAGACCGGCGATCGCACCGATCTTCACGAGCACGCCGAACCACGGGAGGCCGATCTGATTGACGGCCTTGGCGATCGGCGCAGGATCGTTCAGGTCGGTGTAAGGAACGATTCCGACGAGCACGGCAGAAGTGAGTATGTAGAGGATGGTGCAAATGATCAGCGAGCCGAGAATACCGATCGGCATATCGCGGCTCGGGTTTCTCGATTCCGCTCCGGCCGTCGACACCGCTTCGAAGCCGATGTAAGCGAAGAAGATCGTCGCGGCCGCCGTGATGATGCCGGAGACGCCGTACTGGCCGGTGTTCTGTGCCGTCACGACGGCCCATAGCGCCGAGCCGATCTCGCTCCAGAGGCCAGCCTCTACGGCGGGCGGCGGCACCGCCGCCGGAATCATTGGCGACCACAGAGCGGGGTCCACGAAGAACGCGCCGATTCCGATGAACGCGACGACGACAGTGACCTTGATCGCTACGACGACATTGTTGACGAGCGCCGATTCCGACACGCCGAGGACGAGCAGCCCCGTAACCGCAGCGGTCGAGATCACGGCAGGCAGGTTCACGACACCGGTGCCGACCACGGCGCCCGTCACGAAGTCGCTGACCGGGGTACCCGGCGCCCCACGGAGCGCGGGTGGGATGTCGAGCCCGAAATCATGCAGGAAGCTCGCGACGTAACCCGCCCACCCGACCGCAACTGTGGACGCGGCCAGGCCGTATTCGAGCACCAACAGCACGCCCATGATCCACGCCGCAATCTCGCCGAGCGACGCGTACGAGTACGAGTACGCCGATCCGGACACGGGAATTGCCGACGCCAGCTCCGCGTAGGACAACGCGACGAGGGCGCACAGGGTGCCCGTGATGATGAACGAGATGATGATCGCAGGGCCCGCGAACTGCGCCGCGGCTCTCCCCGTCAGGACGAAAATTCCCGTGCCGATGATACAGCCGATGCCGAGCAGCACGAGATTAGTTGCGCCGAGCGATCTCTTGAGCTCGCCTTGCTCGTGCTCGTCATGCATCTGCTCAACGGACTTACGTACGAAGATGCCGCGGAGGGAACGCCTGGCCATCTAAAAAACTCCTTGCAGATTTCGAGCGCTCTTCGGGTCCGTGACCAGAGTCTTGGCTCCAGTGCGATTCCTGCGGACTCTACACTAGGCCGAGTGCCTGGGTCACCGCCGAACAATCTCGATTTCGTAAAGTTGCGGCCAGTTCTTGCCGGTGACGAACAAGCGTTTGCTCGCCGGGTCGTAGGCGATGCCATTCAGCACGGCTTCGCTGCTTCGCGCACTCTGCTGATACAGAGTGCTCAAATCGATGAAACCGAGCACCTCGCCAGTCTTAGGCGAGATGCGCGCGATGCGATCGTCATACCAGATGTTCGCCCAGATCTCGCCGTCGATGTACTCGAGCTCGTTGAGCCGCGTGACGGGGGTGGTGCCGTCGCGAACCTCGAGCTCCTCGACGACCGCAAACGTCTTGGGATCGATGAACCGCAGCGTCGCCGAGCCGTCGCTCATGATGAGCCTTTCGCCGTCGTGCGTGAGCCCCCAGCCCTCACCGCTGTACCGGAATGTGCTCTGCACGTCGAACGACTCGAGGTCATAGACGATGCCGACACCGTTTTGCCAGGTGAGCTGATAGACCAAACCGCCGAGAATCGCGATACCTTCGCCAAAATACATCCGGTTCAGCGTGCGTTGCTTCTCGACGCGACCGGTGGCGAGATCGACGCGCCGAAGCGACGACGCACCATATTGGCCCGTGCCTTCGTAGAGCTGCCCGGCTTCGATGGCCAAGCCTTGCGTGAACGCGTTCGAATCGTGTGGGTAGGCGGCCACCACCTTGAAGCTGGCCGCGTCCGGACCGTGTTGGCCGCCGAACTGCGCCCAGGCCACGAGAGCGACGGCCACGGCCGCGAGCGCCCAGGCCACGAGCCACTTGCGGGTGTGCGGCGGCGCAGCCGGCCCGCCCGTGGAAGAGTTGGTTGGCATTGGGGCTAGCTTGGCAAAGACCCCCGCCGCCAGCAAGCACGCAGGACGCGGGCTAGCGGTTCGCGGCGTCGACTCTACTGCCGCTGATCGGGGCTCACTACGCGCCGGTAATCGACCACTTCCCGCAGAAACTCGAGAATCTCGCGCGAGGTGTAGTGGCGGGACGCCTCGAGCTCTCCGCGTTGCGTGTCGCAGAGGGGCCGGCCATCGGCGGAATAGAACACGGCAAGCGGGATCCCGTTGACCGCGATACCGAGATCGCGTTCGACGCGCGCCGTTTTGGTCGAATCGCCGACGTCGATGTGCACCATCTCGAACTTGCGCTCGGCGTAGTCGCGCGTGGCGGGGTCGCGGAGGTTTTTCTGCAGCGTCAAACAGTCGGGGCACCAGTTGGCGCCGAAGGTGACCATGAGCATCTTGCCGCTCGCGGCCGCTCTCGCCTTGCCGAGCTCGACCGCTGTGCGGGCATCGACATCCGATCGATACGGCAGATCGTCCGGGTCCGCGCCCCAGCGGCTATAGAAATCGGCCTCGCCCGAAGACTGGCGCAGGACCAGACCGAAAGCGAGCACGAGCGCAAGCACGCCGAGCCAGGTCCAATACCGGGCTCTGAAGGCGGACCACGCCTTACTCATGAGGCGACCGAGGGGCATGACGGCGACGATACACTGCCGCCCGCCCGAAAGTCATTCGCGCCAGGGCGAAGAAACCCTAAGGGCGCTCGACGAACCAGCTCGTCAGGGTTTTCGCCAGTGGCAGCACGACGAGCAGCAGCGGAAAGGCTACGAGCCATGACAGGGCCCAGGCGCCGAGCCAAAGGCGCAGAAGGTTCTCCGCGAAGCCGACGCTGCGCAGCGTGCTGATCAGCGAGACGACGCAGGTCATGAGCAGTGACAGAAAAAGCGGCAGAAGGATTTCGGCGTAGCGCGCGGGCAGCTTGCGCCAGCCGCGGCGCAAGCCTTGCTCAACCACCCGGCATGCCCTCGAAGAATTCGACGACGCCGGTGTCGAGCGAGTATTCAGCTCCGACCACGAGCAGCCCGTCTCGAGCGATGAGCTCCTCGAGAATCTCCGAGCCATGGCGCAGGTGGCCGACCGAGGCGCGCACGTTGGCCCGAACGGCGTCGCGAACCAGCGCGCTAGAGTCGTGGCGCAGCTCGGTCGCGAGCAGTGGCTCCACGGATGGCCGCACGCGATCGACGATCGCGTGCAAGTTGCGCGACTGCTTCTCCGCCGGACGTTTGAGCTCGTCGAGCGTGGCAATGATGGCACCGCAACCCGAGTGACCGAGCACTACGACGAGGCGCGTGCCGAAGCGCTCGGCCGCGAACTCGACACTGCCCACTTGCGACGGCGCCACGATGTTGCCGGCCACCCGAATCACGAACAGGTCGCCGAGACCTTGGTCGAACACGATCTCGGCCGGCACGCGTGAATCGGAGCAACCGAGCACGATCGCGAACGGCTCTTGCCGCTCGGTGAGCTGGCTGCGCCGCGTCTGGCCGACCGGGGCATCGCGGCTGCGTTCCGCGACGAAGCGCCGATTTCCATCGCGTAGCAGCTCGAGCGCATCGCGCGCTGAGATCATCATCATCCTCCGCTCTGCCCTAGGCGTTGCGGCCGCACTCTAGCACCGCTGCGGACGTCTGTGGCGCCAATCGAGGATCAGCCCTCCGTTAACCCACGTCGGCAGCGGTCGAACGTCCGGCGGAAACCGCGTACCCCGGCCGAGTCGCGTATGGGCACGGGCGGCCATGGCGAGCGCAGCCCCGCGATTCTCAATCAAGCGCAACTCTCACCGGCTTGACGTTCCAGATGCTGCCCGCGTACTCCCGCACCGCGCGATCCGACGAGAATTTGCCAGCGTGCGCCGTATTCGCGATCGACATGCGCGTCCAGCGCATCGTGTCGGCCCAGGCGGCGGTGACACGCTCCTGGGCGGCGGAATAATCCGCAAAGTCCGCGAGCACGAGGAACGGATCGGCACCGAGCAGGTTCTCGACGAGCGGCCGGAACGTCTCGCGGTCGCCGTGCGAGAAATGACCGCTCGCGATGAGGTCGAGCGCGGCGCGGAGCTGCGGATTACGCTCCACGTGCTCGGCTGGACGGTAACCGGCACGCCACACCTGCTCGGCCTCGGGAGCCGTGAGGCCAAATAAGAAGAAATTGTCGGCGCCCACTTCCTCGCGAATCTCGACGTTGGCACCGTCGAGCGTGCCAATCGTGAGCGCGCCGTTCAACATGAATTTCATGTTGCCCGTGCCGGAGGCTTCCTTGCCTGCTGTCGAAATCTGCTCCGACAGGTCGGCGGCGGGATAAATGAAGTGCGCATTCTTCACGTTGAAGTTCGGGAAGAACGCGACCTTGAGGCGGCCACCGACCACCGGATCGGTGTTGACCCGCTCGGCGACGCCCGTGATGAGCCGAATCATGAGCTTCGCCATTCGGTAGCCGGGCGCCGCCTTGCCGCCAAACACGAAGCAGCGCGGCGCGATCACACACTTCGGATCAAGATGCAGGCGCTGATAGAGAGCAACGACGTGCAGGATGTTGAGGTGCTGGCGCTTGTACTCGTGGAAGCGTTTGACCTGAATGTCGAACAGCATCTGCGGATCGACGACGATGCCCGTGCTCTCGCGTACACGCTGCGCGAGGAGCGCTTTGTTCGCCAGCTTGATCGCGCGCCACTGCTCACAGAACGCAGCATCGTCGGCGTGACGCTCGAGCGCCTCGAGGCGCTCGAGCTGCGTCGTCCATCCAGGACCCAACGTCTCGGTGATGAGCCGGGCGAGCGCGGGGTTGCTAAGAACCAGAAAGCGGCGCGGCGTGACGCCGTTGGTCACGTTACGGAAACGCTCCGGCCATAGCCTCGCGAAGTCGCGAAGCACGGTTTCCTTGAGCAACTTCGAATGCAGCGCCGCCACGCCGTTCACGGTGTGGCTGCCGACGGTCGCAAGATGCGCCATGCGCACGCGCTTTTCGCCCGTTTCGTCGATCAGCGACAGCCGGGCGACGCACGCGTCGTCTCCCGGAAAGCGCTGTCGCACCTCATCGAGGAAGCGGTGATTGATCTCATGGATGATCTCGAGCAACCGCGGCAACAGACTGTGGAACAGCGGCACGCCCCACGTCTCGAGCGCCTCCGGCAGCAGCGTGTGGTTCGTATAGGCGAACGTGCCGCGCGTGATGGCCCAGGCCTCGTCCCACGGCAGGAGCTTCTCGTCGACGAGCAACCGCATGAGCTCGGCCACCGCGATCGACGGATGCGTATCGTTGAGCTGCACAGCGAACAGCGCGGCAAGACGCGCGACGGGCTCGCCCTTCATCTCGAGCAGCCGCAGCATGTCCTGCAGTGAGCACGAGACGAAGAAATACTGCTGCGCGAGCCGCAGGCGCTTGCCTATCTCGGGCTCGTCGTTCGGGTACAGGATCTTCGACAGCGTCTCGGAGATCACCTTCTCGCGCACGGCGCCGTAATAATCGCCGACGTTGAAGTCCTCGAGGTCGAACGATTCGACGGCCTCGCTCTTCCAAAGCCGCAGAGTGTTGCAGGTGTTCACTCCGTAGCCGAGCACCGGGATGTCGCACGCCACGCCTTTGACCCGGTTCGCCGGCACCCAGCGCACGCGATAGCGCCCTTCGGCATCCGTATAGCCCTCGGTGTGGCCGCCGAAATTGACGTACCAGCCGACCTCGGGACGCACGATCTCCCAGGGGTTGCCCGCGCGCAGCCACTTGTCGGTCGCCTCGACCTGCCAACCGTCGCGAATCTCTTGATCGAAAATCCCGAACTCGTAGCGAATCCCGTAGCCGATTGCCGGAAGCTCGAGCGTGGCAAGTGAGTCGAGGTAACACGCGGCCAACCTGCCCAAGCCACCGTTGCCCAAGCCCGGCTCCTCCTCGAGCTCGATCAAGGCATCGAGGTCCTGGCCGAGCGCCTGCATTGCGGCGCGCGCGTTCGCCTCGATGCCGAGGTTGACGAGGTTGTTGCCGAGTTGCGGGCCGATCAGAAACTCGGCCGACAGGTAGCAGGCCACTTTGACGTCGCGCGCGGCGTAGGCTTCCGTCGTGTCGATCCACCGCTCGAGCAAGCGATCGCGCACGCTGTGTGCCAGTGCCATGTACCAATTGTGAGCGGTCGCGATCTCAGGATAGCGCGCCTGCAAAAACATGAGATTGTCGAGCACCGCTTGCTCGAGCGTCCGAGCGGCTAGACCCGTGCGTGTCGGCTCGGCCGCCCGGGCCGGCCGACTCGTCACAGCGGCCATACCCAGTTCGTGAACTCGGACTTGTCCGTGCCGTGGGTGCGCGCGTAGCTCAGGTTCTCGTGAATCGCATTCTTCATCTTCTCCTTCAGATGCGCGGCACGAGCCTGCAGCCGCGGCACGCGGTCGATCACGTCGATGACGAGGCTGAACCGATCCGTATTATTGAGGATCGCCAACTCGAGCGGCGTGTTGATGTTGCCCTTCTCCTTATAGCCGCGAACGTGCAAGTTCTCGTGGTTGCGGAAGCGGTAGCTCAGCTTGTGAATGAGCCACGGATAGCCGTGATAGTTGAAAATGATCGGCTTGTCCGTAGTAAACAAGCTGTCGAACTCTCGGTCCGTCGAACCGTGCGGATGCTCGGACGCTGGCTGCAGCTTGAACAGATCGACGACGTTGACGAAGCGCACTTTCAGATCGGGTAAGTGTTCCCGCAGGAGCGCGGTCGCGGCCAGGGATTCTTGAGTCGCAACGTCCCCACAGGACGCCATGACCACATCCGGCTCATCACCCTCGTCGTTGCTCGCACGCGTCCAAATACCGATGCCCTTTGCGCAATGCACGATGGCTTCGTCGATCGTCGTGAATTGCAAATGCTTCTGTTTGTCGGCAACGATCACGTTGATGCAATCCTTGGACCGTAGGCACTGATCCGCCACGACGAGCAGCGTATTCGCATCGGGCGGAAAGTACGCGCGCGTGACGGTCGGGCTCTTGTTGGTCACGAGATCGATGAAGCCAGGATCCTGATGCGAGAAGCCATTGTGGTCTTGGCGCCAGACCGTCGACGACAGCAGGATGTTCTGCGACGCCACGGACGCACGCCATGGCACGTGGTTCTTGCAGATGTCGAGCCACTTCGCATGCTGATTGAACATTGAGTCCACGACGTGCGCGAACGCTTCATACGTATGGAAGAAGCCGTGACGTCCCGTTAGAAGGTAGCCTTCGAGCCAGCCGAGGAGCGTGTGCTCGGACAACATTTCCATGACGCGCCCGTCGCGCGCAAGCTCGCCGCCGTCGGCATCCTCTGGATACAGATCCGCCATCCACACCTTCTTGCTGACCTCGTAGATCGACTGCAGCCGATTCGAGGCCGTCTCGTCCGGGCCGAACACGCGGAAGCTCGACGGATTCAAGCGCATGACGTCGCGCAGGAACTCTCCGAGTGGCTTCGTGTTCTCGTGAAGCCCCTTGCCGGGCTCCGGCACGTCGACCGCGTAGGCGCGAAAATCCGGAAGCTTGAGATCCTTGCGCAGCAGCCCGCCATTCGCGTGCGGATTTGCGCTCATGCGGCGTGGACCGAGCGGAGAGAGCGCTTTGAGCTCGGCGTTGAGCGCACCGCTGCCGTCGAACAGCTTCTCGGGTTCGTAGCTGCGGAGCCACGTCGCGAGCAGCTCGAGATTTTTAGGGTTGGCGCGCACGTCGGAGAACGGCACCTGATGCGAGCGCCACGAGCCTTCGACCTTGTGGCCGTTGATTTCCTTCGGACCGGTCCAGCCTTTCGGCGAACGCAGCACGATCATGGGCCAACGCGGGCGCTCGACGTTACCGTCCTTACGGGCTTTCCGCCAAATCGCGCCGATATCTTTGACGACGGCATCGAGTGTCGCGGCCATCGTTTGGTGCATCGTGGCCGGATCCCCGCCTTCGACGAAGTACGGCTTGTAGCCATACCCGACGAACAAGGCCTCCAGCTCCTCGTGGCTGATGCGCGCGAGAATCGTCGGATTCGCAATCTTGTAGCCGTTCAAATTCAGGATCGGCAACACCACGCCGTCGCGCGCGGGATTGATGAACTTGTTCGAGTGCCATGCGGTCGCCAGCGGGCCCGTCTCGGCTTCCCCGTCACCGACGACGCACGCGACGATGAGCTCCGGATTGTCGAGCACGGCGCCATAGGCATGCGACAGGCTATACCCGAGCTCGCCGCCTTCGTGGATCGAGCCCGGAGTTTCGGGCGTCACGTGCGAGCCAATGTGTCCTGGGAACGAGAACTGCTTGAAGAACTTCTGCATGCCCTCCGCATCTTGGCTCTTGTCGGGATAGATCTCGGAGTACGTGCCCTCGAGATACGCCGGCCCCAACACGCCCGGCGCGCCGTGCCCCGGGCCGGCGACGAAGACCACGTCCAAGTCATCGCGTTTGATCACGCGATTGAGGTGCGCCCAGACGAACGACAGCGCGGGGCTCGCGCCCCAATGGCCGAGCAGACGGTGTTTGATGTGCTCGGGCTTCAGGGGCTCTTTGAGCAGCGGGTTGTGCTGCAGATAGATCATGCCCACGGAGAGGTAGTTGCAGGCGCGCCACCACCTATCGATGAGGGCCAATTCTGCGGCAGCGAGAGGGCTCTCTGTGGTCGAGGGCAAGCGTGCAGGCGTGCTCATGGCTAACTCTCCGTGTTATCGCGACCCGGCACCGAGTCTAGCGCTTGGCTCGGCGGACTGGCTAGGTAGATCTACGGACGCCGTGCCGCTGGAAGTCCCGTTAACATCCTCGGGCTGCGGCCGCGAGGTGCTACCGCCCGCACCGCAACGACGCAGCTCGGCCGGTCACCCCAGGATCAGTTCCCAGTAACCAACGTCGACCCAACGATCGAACTTCCGACCCACCTCTGTGAACGCGCCGATGCTCTTGAAACCGAGTTTCTCGTGCAGCGCGACGCTGGCGCCGTTCGGCAACGCGATACCGCCGATCACGCTGTGGAAGCCGCGCCGACGAAGCTCGGCGAGCAGCTCCGCATACAGTCCACGCCCGAGACCGCGGCCTGTGCTCTGCGGCGCAAGGTAGATCGTGCTTTCGACGGCGAAGCGATACGCCGAGCGCGTCTTCCACGTCGATGCGTACGCATAAC
>Ga0208454_1000534_pt1 | contig 21370 bp, 19 predicted proteins | sample EasRivMeERMZT100_FD_187530 | JGI IMG/M metagenome (GOLD analysis project Ga0208454, IMG submission 187530) | Soil microbial communities from meander-bound floodplain in the East River, Colorado, USA - East River MetaG ERMZT100 (SPAdes) (version 2) | ecosystem: Environmental > Terrestrial > Soil...
CGAAAGCCGCATTTCCGCGATCGTGCGCTGGAACGCCCTCGCGATGGTGGTGCGCGCGAACCGCGCGCACCCCGAGCTCGGCGGCCACATCGCGAGCTACGCGTCGGCGGCGGATCTGTTCGAGGTCGGCTTCAACCACTTCTTTCGCATCGACGACCTGGTGTACTTCCAGCCGCATTCCGCGCCCGGGGTCTACGCGCGCGCATTCCTCGAGGGGCGTCTTTCGCAGGACCAGCTCGGTCACTACCGGCAGGAAACCGGAGGAAACGGTCTCTCCTCGTATTGCCACCCGTACCTGATGCCGGAGTTCTGGCAGTTCCCCACCGGCTCGATGGGCCTCGGACCGATCAACGCCATCTACCAGGCGCGCTTCATGCGGTACCTCGAGAACCGGGGTTTGGCACAAAAAGCCTCACCCGAGGGGAATTCGCGCAAGGTCTGGTGCTTCATCGGCGACGGCGAGATGGACGAGCCGGAATCGCTCGCGGGGCTTTCGCTCGCCACGCGCGAGGGCCTGGACAACCTGATCTTCGTCGTCAACTGCAACCTGCAGCGCCTCGACGGCCCGGTGCGCGGCAACGGCTCGATCGTGCAGGAGCTCGAGGGTCTGTTCGCCGGCGCCGGCTGGAACGTCTTGAAGCTCCTGTGGGGCTCGGATTGGGATGCCCTGTTCGCGCGCGACGAGGACGGCGTGCTGCTCAAGCGCCTGCACGAGACCGTCGACGGCGAGTTCCAGACCTACGCGGCGACCGACGGCCGCTTCAACCGCGAGCATTTCTTCAACAAGTATCCCGAGCTGCGCGAGCTCATCGCCGGCATGAGCGACGACGACATCGACCGCCTGCGCCGCGGCGGCCACGACCCGGTCAAGATTTACGCCGCGTATCACGCCGCCGCGCACTACAAAGGACAGCCCACGGTCATTCTGGCCAAGACCAAGAAGGGCTACGGCATGGGCAACTGGGGCCAGGGCAGGATGGGCACCCACCAGCAGAAGAAGCCCGACGACGAGGCGCTGCGCGAATTCCGCGACCGCTTCGCGCTGCCGCTTTCCGACGAGGACGTCGCGCAGCTGCGCTTCTACCATCCCGGGCCCGATAGCCCGGAGCTCAAATACCTGGTTGCGAGGCGCGAGAGCCTGGGCGGCTACCTTCCGCGCAGAGTCACCAAAGCGGAGTCGATCGCGGTGCCCTCGCTGAGCGCATCGGAGCGAAGCCAGTCGACCACGATGGTGTTCGTGCAGCTGCTGTCCCAGCTCCTCAAGGACGAGAAGCTCGGCCGGCGCGTGGTGCCGATCGTCGCCGACGAGGCGCGCACCTTCGGCCTGCAGACGCTGTTCCGCCAGGTCGGCATCTATTCGGCGGTGGGGCAGCTCTACGAGCCCGAGGACCACGACGAGCTGCTCTATTACCGCGAAGCGAAGGACGGGCAGATCCTGGAGGAGGGCATCACCGAGGCCGGCGCGCTCTCCTCCTGGCTCGCCGCGGCGACCTCGTATTCGTCGCACGGCGAGCCGATGCTGCCGTTCTACATCTACTACTCCATCTTCGGCTTCCAGCGCGTCGGCGACCTGATCTGGGCCGCGGCCGACTCGCGCGCGCGGGGCTTTCTCGTCGGCGGCACCGCGGGACGCACTACGCTCGCGGGCGAGGGCCTGCAGCACCAGGACGGCTCCTCGCACCTCGCGGCGGCGACGATCCCGAACTGCCGCGCCTACGATCCGTGCTTCGGCTACGAGCTCGCCGCGATCGTGGAGGACGGCGCGCGGCGCATGGTGGAAGCGCAGGAAGACGTCTTCTATTACCTCACGGTGGCGAACGAGAACTACCCGCACCCGGCGATGCCGGAGGGGGCGCGCCCGGGAATCCTCAAGGGGATGTACCTGTACCAGAAAAATGAAAAGGCGAAGCTCCAGTTACTGGGCAGCGGCCCGATCCTGCGCGAAGTGCTCGCGGCCGCCGAGCTGCTGGAGAAGGACTGGAAAGTAGTGGCCAATGTGTGGAGCGTGACCTCGTTTACCGAGCTGCGCCGGGACGGCATGAAGGCGGAGCGCGTGCGCAGGCTCGGCGGAAAGGCGACGAGCTGGGTCGAGGAGTGCCTCCAGAAAGCCGAGGGGCCCGTGATCGCGGCGAGCGACTACGTGCGCGCTGTCCCCGATCTGATCCGGCCGTACCTGTCGAACCCTTACGTGAGCCTGGGCACCGACGGCTTCGGCCGCAGCGATACGCGCGCCGCGCTGCGGGCGTTCTTCGAGGTCGATGCTCGCCACATCGCCGTCGCCGCGCTCGCGGCGACCCACCCCGGCCTAGTGCGTGAGGCCTTGTTGCGGTATGGGATCGATCAGGCGCTCCTGCCCCCCTGGGAGCGGTAGCAACCGGGGGGCAGGCTTTTCGGGACGCGGCGCCGAGCTCACCGTCGGCGGCGTCAGCACGAGCACGCGCTCGTCCGCCATCTTCTGCCTTTGATAGGGCTGGAGCTGGCGCGCGATTGCGGGATCCGGATGGGGCGGCTGGGTCGTAGCTTCGAGCAGCTGCCGCGAGTGTAGCTGCTGCAGCGCCGAGGTGTCCGCGCCGCGCACGCGCGCGGCAAATTCCGCGGATTGCTGATCGCGCTGGATGAGCGCGCGCTGGATCTCCTGGTCGTTCGCCAGGGATGCGGACGCCGCGAGGCCCAACGCCCAGGCAACGAGGATCCTCATTCCACTTCCAGGGCCTTGGCCTCGCGCACGCTGCGCGCGAACTCGAGCACGGTGCGCGCGAGCGCCAGGCGATCGTCGGGCCCGCGCATGACGGTCGGCGCGGCGAGCACGTGGATTCCCAGCGAACGCACGCTCTCGACGAGATGCGTGTCCTCGCGGTCGATGACGAAGCCGTCGATGAGGCGCAGGTATTGGATCGCGACCGCGCGCGGCGAAGGCTCCTTGCCCAGCTCGCGCATCATCTTGCCCGCCGATCCCTTGAGCGCCTTGCCCCCGACGATCGGGGTGACCGCGATCACCGGTGCGCCGCGCTTGCGCAGCAGCTCGCGCATGCCGCTGATCTCGAGGATCGGGCCGATCGAGTGATACGGGTTGGAAGGGCAGATCACCACGGCTTCGAGGTCGGCGGCGTGCAGCGCGTCGAGCACTTCGTCGGGGATGCGCGCCTGGTCGGCCCCCGCGTACTCGAGCCCGCGCACGCGCGGCTCGCAGCCGAGCTGGCCGAAATATTCCGGGAACGGAATCGCGCCGCCGTCGGTGAGCACGTGCGTGCGCACCGGGTCGTCGCTCATCGGCAGCACCCGCGCCTCGATGCCGAGGTGGCGGCAGAAGTCGAGCGTAATTTCGGTCAGGCGCCGCCCCGCGGCGAGGCCCTGCGTGCGCAGCAGCGGCGCCGCGAGCGACTTGTCGCCGACCCGCGGGTGCTCAGGCCCGCCGAGCGCCTTCAGCATGCCGTGCAGCGCGTGGCTTTCGGCTTCCGGCTCCCAGCCCGCGGCTGCGCCGGCAATGCCGGCGAGCGCATAGAGCGCGGTGTCGAGGTCGGGCGAGAACGCGAGCCCGAGGTGCTCGTAGTCGTCGCCTGTGTTCACGATCAACGCGAGGTTGCGCCCGCGCAGGCGATACAGGCCGTCGGCGAGCTTCGCGCCGCCGACCTGTCCTCCAAGCGCTACGACCGTGCCCATGCGAGGATTCTAATGAAACTAGAACCTCTCCGCCCAGGGACGCAGGTCGGCCTCGAAGGTCCACGCCGAGCGCGGCTGCGCATGGAGCTGCCAGAACAGCTCTGCGATCGCGTCGGTGGCGAGCATGCCGTCGGCGGGCAGGTCCTTCACTCGGTCGGCCATGCGCTCGCGCGTCCTGCGGTTGTCGATCATGCCGTCGACGACGACGTGCGCGACGTGGATGTTCTTCGGGCCGAGCTCGCGCGCCATCGACTGTGCCACCTGGCGCAGCCCGCCCTTCGCGGCGGCGAAGGCGGCGAACTGCGCCGAGCCCCGCACCGAAGCGGTCGCGCCGGTGAACAGGATCGTGCCCCTGCCGCGCGGCATCATGCGCCGTGCCGCTTCTCGCCCGAACAGAAATCCCGCGAAGCACCCGAGCCGCCAGACCTTCTCAAACATCTCGGCAGGGGTCTCGAGGATCGAGGCACGGAAGTTCGCGCCGGCGTTGAAGATCGCGACCTCGACCGGGCCGCGCTGCTCGACACGGTCGAAGAGCTCGATAACCTGCGCTTCTTCGCGCAAGTCGGCGCGTTCGCCCTGTGTCCTCGAGGACAGCACCACTTCATGGGTCTTTGAAAACCTCCGGCCGAGCGCCGCCCCAAGGCCTTCGCCGGCGCCGCCGATGAGCGCGATGCTCATAGCTGCGCCGCCAGCTCCGCGCCTTCGAGCATCGCCCGCTTGGCGTCGAGCTCCGCGGCTTCCTTCGCGCCCCCGATCACATGGGTCCCTTTGACCTCTTTTCGCGGGTCCTGGCCGGCACAGACGATCACGGTACCTGCAGCCACGAGCATCTCCTTTCCATCGGCGGCGATATGCACGCCGGCGCGGTCGATCCTGCGGTATTCGACGCCCTTGATCATGCGCACGCCGTTGCGCGCGAGCTCGGCGCGATGCACCCACCCGGTGGTGCGGCCGAGGGTGTGGCCGAACGGCGTGCGCGAGCGCTTGAGCATGGTGATGTTATGGCGGGGGGCAGCATGAGGGGGTTTGCCCGAAATACCCCAGTGTGCAGCGAAAGCTTCAGGATCCAGCGGAGCGCGGCTTCCCCGTTCGAGAAGGTACAGCGCGACGTCGAAGCCGATGCCGCCCATGCCGATGATCGCGACATTGCGACCGGGCTCGACGGCGCCGGTCAGCACGTCGACGTAGCTCACCACGTTCGGGCCATCGATGCCGGGGATCGGCGGCGTGCGCGGATCGACGCCGGTGGCGTTGACCACGTCGTCGAAGCGCTGCAACTCGGCCTCCGAGGGCGCCTTTCCCAGAACAACCCTCGCGCCCGCGCGCTTCAGCCGCTCCGAAAAGTAGGCGATCGATTCGCCGAACTCCTGCTTGCCGGGGATCACCTTGGCGAGATTGAACTGGCCGCCGAGCTCCGCGGCCTTCTCAAAAAGGGTCACTTCATGGCCGCGCTCGGCGGCGTGGGCCGCGCACGACAGGCCGGCCGGGCCGCCGCCGACGACTGCGATGGTCTTTTTTCTTTTCGTTTTCAAGAAGACCAATTTCGTTTCGCGGCCCGCCCGCGGGTTGACCACGCAGCTCGCCGGCTGGCCGATGAAGTAATGGTCGAGGCAGGCCTGGTTGCAGGCGATGCAGATGTTGATGCCCGCACGGTCGCCGGCAGCGGCTTTTCTGGCGAACTCGGGGTCGGCGAGCATCGCGCGCGCGAGCGACACCATGTCGGCGTCGCCGCGGGCGATGATCGCCTCCGCCACCTCGGGCGCGTTGATGCGGTTCGACGCCACCACCGGGATGCGCACCGCTTGTTTGAGGCCCCGCGTCGCCCACGCGAAGCCTCCGCGCGGCACCGCCTGCGCGATGGTGGGGATGCGCGCCTCGTGCCAGCCGATGCCGCTGTTCAGGATGGTCGCGCCCGCGGCTTCGACGGCTTTTCCGACCTGGACAATCTCATCCGCGTCGAGACCGCCTTCCACGAGCTCGAGCGCCGAAATCCGGTAGACGATGATGAAGTCCCGGCCCGCCGCAGCGCGCGTGCGGCGCACGATCTCGGCGCCGAAGCGCACCCGGTTCTCGAGCGGCCCGCCCCACTCGTCGCTGCGTTGGTTCGTGCGCCGGGCGAGGAACTGGGTGATGAGGTAGCCCTCGGAGCCCATTACCTCGACGCCGTCGTAGCCCGCCTCGCGGGCAAGCGCGGCTGCGCGCGCGAAATCGTCGATCGTCTGCTCGATCTCCTGCGTCGTCATTTCCCGCGGCGTGTGCGGATTGATCGGCGACTTCAGCGCCGAGGGCGCGACGATGCGCTCGTGAAAGCCGTAGCGCCCGGAATGCAGGAGCTGCAGCACGATGCGCCCGCCGGCGTCGTGCACCGCGCGCGGAATCGGCTTGTGTCTTGCCGAGTCTTCGGCGGTCGAAAACTCGGCCCGATGCGCGCTCAGGTTGCCCGCCTCGTTCGGCGAAAAGCCGCCGGTCACGATAAGCGCGGCACCGCCTCGAGCGCGCTCGGCATAGAACGCGGCCAGGCGCTCCATGCCGTCGCGCCGTGACTCGAGCCCCGTATGCATCGAGCCCATCATGATGCGGTTCGGCAGCGTCGCGATGCCGAGGTCCAGCGGCTGGAACAGATGCGGATAGGTGTTCATCGTCAATCAGGGACAGACCACGTTTTCCCTTGTGGCCAATTCCGCATTTTCGCGGAAAACGTGGTCTGTCCCTGATTTTGTTCTGACTAGCTGCGCAGGACGAACACCGTACCGAGGATCACGAGCGCTGCGCCCACGAGCATCAACGCCGAGACGGCTTCGCCGAGGAACAGCGCTCCCCACAACACGCCGAACACCGGGATGAGGTAGGTGACGGTGAGCGCCCCGGTCGCGCCGATATCCGCGATCAGGCGGAAGTAGAGGAGGTAGGCAATGGCGCCGCAAACGAGGCCGAGGGCGAGGATGCTCGCCGCCACGCCCGGCGTCGGCACGGCCGCGGGCGGCCAGAGCGCGATGAAGGGAATGAGGAGGATGCCGGCGGCGAGTTGCGAGCCTACGGCCATGCCGCGCGAAGGCGCGCCCCTTGCCCAGCGCTTGAGATAGGCGGCAACCAGCCCGTAGCAGAAGGCGGCGACGAGCGCCGCGACTATTGCGGGGTAGTAGAGCTCCGAACCGGTTCCGGGACGGGTGACCAGAGCGACGCCCGCCATGCCGATGACCAGCCCCAGGATTCTTCGGGCGTTCAGCCGCTCGCGCAGAAGTAGTGCCGAGCACAGCGCACCCCACATCGGCGCGGTCGCGTTCAGCACCGACAGCAGGCCCGCCGTCAGGCTGAGAGCGGCATAGGCCCAGAGCAGGAACGGCACGGCCGAGCTGAGGATGCCGACGACCACGTAGTGGCGGCCCCAACGGCGCCACTCGGGATCGAAACCGGCGAAGGCGAAATACACCGCCAGCGCAATGCCGGCGATCAGCGTGCGCAGCTCGGCGGTGAGCACCGGGCCGAGGACCGGGGCGGTGATCCGCACGAAAAGAAACGAAGCGCCCCAGATCGCGGCGAGCAGTACCAGGCGCGCGGTGTCCGCGCGCCTCAACTAGGACTTCTTCTCCAGGGCAAGCAGCTTCTTCTTGCGACCGATGCCCCAGGCGTAGCCGCCCATCCCGCCGTCGGTGCGCACCGCGCGGTGGCACGGCACGACCAGCGCCACCGGGTTCGCGCCGCACGCGCTGCCGACCGCGCGGACCGCGGCGGGCGCGCCGATGGCGCGGGCAATTTCCTGGTAGGTGCGCGTTTCGCCACGCGGGATGCGGCGCAGCTCGTCCCAGACGCGCCGCTGGAACACGGTGCCGCGGATGTCGAGCGGCAGCCGGGCGAGATTCGCTTCGCCTTCGACGAAGGCCAGTATTTTTTCTCTCAGCTCGCTCAACCGGCTTTCGACGATCTTGGCTTCGCTGAATTCCTCGGCGAGCAGCCGCCGCAGCCGGGCCGGGTCGTCACCGAGCTTGACCGAGCAAAGGCCTTTTTCCGTGGCGGCGAGCAGCACGGTGCCAAGCGGGGATGAAAAAGAGCAGTATCCGATGCGCTGGCCCTTGCCCTTGGCGCGGTAGTCGCTCGCCTTCATTCCGAGGGGCTTTTTCTCGTAGAAGCGCGACACCGAGCCGTAGCCGGCCTCGAACACCGCATCGGTCACGCGGCTGCCGTTCTTCAGCGAAGACTTCACCGCCTCCACGCGGTGCGCGTCCTGGTAGTCGCGCGGCGATACGCCGAACGCTTCCTTGAAGCGCCGCTGCAGATGAAACGGGCTCGCGCCGACCGCGCCGGCGAGCTGCTCAAGGGTGACCCGCTCGCCGCGATGCGAGTCCAGATAGCTGCGTGCTTTTTCAAGTATCGCTTCCATGGCCATCATTCTGCCGGGCAACGCCCGCCTGTTCTATCCGGATCTTGCGCTCTCCACATACTTGCGAGTCGTGCGGGGATCGAGCCCGGTACGCTTCGCCACCTCGGCGTAGGTGCCGAGCCGCCGGTGGAGCATGGCGCTGTACCGGGCGAGGAGCTCCGCCGCGGTCAGCTCGCCGGCGCGAAGTTTCTCCATCAGTAGCGCGTCCTCGTCCCGACCGACGGCGGCCATTTCGGGCACGTACCGGCCGGTGAGCAGGATCCGCCGAACTGCCTGCTCCAGCTCGCGCACGTTACCCGGCCAGGGGTAGCCGCGCGGCACGCCCTCCTCGAGGCGCTGCAGAACGCTGTCGGCGAGCTCGGCGGAGCCGGTAATGCGCGCGACCAGGAGGCGGACCAGCTCGGGCAGTTCGGCGCTCGACTCGGCGATGCGTTGCCGCAGCGTCGGGACCTCGATCACGTCGGAGCACAGCCGATAGAAGAAGTCGTCGCGGAATCGCCCGTCGCTGCGCAACGCGTCGAGCCGCTGGTTGGTCGCCGCGATCACGCGGCCCGAGAAGCGCCTCTTTTCCCTTCCGCCCAGCGGGGTGAAGGTGCGCTCCTGCAGCACCTGCAGCAGCTTGATCTGTACCGGCACCGACACCTCGCCGATCTCGTCCAGGAACAGCGCCCCGTGCGCGCTGCAGCGCTCGAACACGCCTTCATGGTGGTCGATCGCGCCGGTGAACGCGCCCTTGCGGTGGCCGAAGAGCTCCGATTCGATCAGCGATTCCGGGAACTGGGACAGATTGGTGGCGATGAAGGTCTCGGCGAAATTGGCGGCGAAGCGGCGCTCGCCGGGAAGGTAGGGAATGAACGCCGAGCGCCCGATCGCAGCCGCCGCCTGGCCTTTGCCGGTACCGGTCTCGCCGAGCAGCAGCGTCGAAAAATCCTCCATTCGATTCCATAGCGCTGCGTCGTAGCCACGCATGTCGTGGGTGAAGACGTTGTTCCAGAGCGACTCGCGGAGGCGCCGCATCGACTCGCACTCGCCGGCGAGCGAGCGGTGCATGAAGTAGAACGCGCGCCGCAGCTGGAAGTAGAGCGCGAAATAGCGAGGCGCAGCCTGCTCGGGAATGCCGCTGCGCGCCAGATCTCCGATCGCATCCTCGGCGAAGGGCACCGGCAGCGGCGCGCCGCCCTGGCGCGCCTGGCGTTCGATGTACGCATCGAGCTCGGGCACGCAGCGGTGGTAGCCGACATATAGGAGTGCGGGCTCGACCATGCGCCGCTCTTCCGCGCCGAGATCGGAACGGCTGAGCCAGGGCGCGATGCGCGGCGCGACCAGCCGAGCGAGCGCTTCCCGGTCCTGCGTCAGGTCCCCGGGTTTCGCCCCCGGAGCAAGCCGCACGATCAGCGCGGCCCGCTGGGGATTGAACGGGTTTCCGAAGCAAACGTCGGCGAGCGCAGCGAAGAACTCGCGATCTGACACGGAAGGTCTTGACATGCATGAAATGTAGTCGATCACAGCATTGATTGCTTCTCTGATCGGGCAATGATGACCTCTCCTCAATATAAATCAAATAGTTACCGGTTGGCACGGTCGGTGCTGAAGGAGGCCTGCCAGAACTACGGGAGGGGACCATGGAAGCAAACGAACTGCATCGCCGCTTGATCGGCGAGCTGTCCAGCGCCGGCTGCTTCCGAGCGGCGCCGCTTCGCAGCACGGCCTTCGGCGCGCTCATCCTGGCGTGCTACGCGACCGGCTACGCGATTCTTCTAGCCGATCCTGGAATCGGCGCGCGCGCGGCCGCGATCGCATTGCTCGCGTTCTTCAGCGTGCAGGCCGGTTTCGTGGCGCACGAGGCCGGCCATGGCGCGCTCACGCGCAATCGCCGCCTCGCCACGCTCGTCGGGCACGTGTTCCACACCTTCCTGACCGGGCTGTCGTCTTCCTACTTCCGGCACATCCACGGTCTGCACCATCCGCATTGCAACGACCGCGGACGCGATCCGGACATGCAGTCGGAGTTCGTCTCGATGCACCGGCACTCGGCGCTGTCGAAGACCGGGTTCGGCAGGTTCGTCAGCCGCCACCAGGCGGTGCTCATCTGGGTCCTCATCGGTTTGCAGGGATTCACGCTGAAGCTCGATGGGCTCGCCTTCGTTCGGCGCAACCTCGCCCGGACGAGCGCCGACCAGCTTTGCCTCGTCCTGCACTTCGGGCTATGGCTCGTGCCGCCGGCGCTGGTGCTCGGACTCGGCGCTGCGGCTCTCAACTATGCGCTGATCACGGTGCTGATCGGCTTCTACATCGGCTCGATCTTCGTCGTGAACCACGTCGGCACACGCGTAGTCGAGCCCGACGAGCGGCTCTCGATGTTCGAGCAGGAGCTCACCGTCACGCGCAACCTCGGGGCGTCGCGCTTGGACGACTTCGTGTTCGGCGGTGTGAACAATCACATCGAGCATCACCTGTTTCCGTCGATGCCGACGGCGCGGCTGCGCCGCGCGCGTCGCATTACGCGCGAGTTCTGCCGCCGGCACGGCATCGCGTATCGCGAGATGTCGTGGGTCGAGGCGGCGCGCGAAGTGACGCGCCACTTCAAGGCGATGTCGGCGTTCGTGCCGTCATGAAAGCCGTCCTCCTCGCCGCAGCGCTTCTCGGCCTTGGCGGATGCTCGACGGTCCAGCTCGCCGGCGCGCGCGGCCTCACCCAATACGCGTACGCGTTTGTGCAGCAGGAGGCTGAGGAAGCCGAGGAGCGCGACCTCGCCGAGTCGCGACGCCTCGAGGAGCGCGCACGGCGCCTCTACGCCCAGGCGCGCGACTACGGCTTGCGCGGCCTGGCGCTCGGCAGACCGGACTTCGAGCGCGCGTTGCACGCCGAGCCGCGCCAGGCCGTGGCCGTGCTGCCGGCCTCCGAGGTGCCGCTGCTCTACTGGACCGCCGCATCGTGGGCAGGGCTGATCGCGCTCTCCAAGGACAGCCCCGAGCGCCTCGCCGAGCTGCCGGTGCTCGAGGCACTGATCGACCGCGCGCTCGAGCTCGACGAGTCGTTCGGCCGCGGCGCGATCCATACCTTCCTCATCAGCTACGAGCCGGTGCGCCAGGGTGCGCCGGGCGATCCGGCGCAGCGCGCGCGCGAGCATTTCCGGCGTGCGATGGAGCTCTCCGGCGGGAGTGCCGCCGCGCCGCTCGTCGCCTTGGCCGAGGCGGTCTGCGTGCCGCAGCAGGCGCGCACCGAATTCGAGGAATTGCTGCAGCGGGCCCTGCGCATCGAGCCGGCTGACATGGCCAACCGGGTTGCGCAGCGGCGCGCGCGATGGCTGCTTTCGCGCACCGAGCGCTTGTTCACGAACTGAAAGGGGGATCGCATGCGTTCCATTCGAGTCATCGCCACGACCGCCCTGGTCCTGGCAGGTTCCATTCAAGCGGCGGATGCCGACGAGGCGGTGAAGATCCGGCTCGGCGCGCTCGCGCCCCGCGGCACCGCCTGGCACCGCAGCCTGCTCGAAGTGGGGGAGAAGTGGCGCGCGGCCGAAGGCGCCGGCGCGGAGTTCATCGTCTACGGCGGCGGCTCGCAGGGCGGCGAGGCGGACATGGTGCGCCGCATGCGCGTCGGCCAGCTCAACGCGGCGATGCTGTCGGTGATCGGCCTCACCGAGATCGACGCTTCGGTCAGCGCGCTGCAGAAGATGCCGCTGGTGTTCCGCTCGTGGGACGAGCTCGACTACGTGCGCGACAAGCTGCGCCCGGAGCTCGACAAGCGGTTCTTCGACAAAGGCTTCGTCGTGCTGTGCTGGGGCGATGCGGGCTGGGTGCGATTTTTCTCCAAGACCCCGGCGCTGCGTCCCGACGACTTCAAAAAACTGAAGACATTCGCCTGGGCGGGAGATACCCCGCAGACCGACATCATGAAGTCGCTCGGCTATCAGCCGGTGGTGCTCGAGGTCTCCGACATCCTGCCGGGGCTGCAGACCGGCATGATCAGCATGGTGCCGAGCACGCCGTTCTGGGCACTCACCTTGCAGTTCTACAACCACGCGCCCTACATGCTCGAGCTCGACTGGGCGCCGATGGTCGGGGCCATGATCGTCACGCGCAAGGCCTGGGACGCCATGTCGCCCGCCGGCCGGGAGGCCCTGCGCCAGGCCGGCGCCGAGGCCGGCGCCGAGTTGCGTGCCCTCAGCCGCCGCGAGCACCAGGAATCGGTGGCGGCCATGGCGAAGCGCGGCCTCAAGGTGCAGCAACTCACCCCCGAGCTCGAGGCCGAGTGGCGCCGCGTCGCCGAGCAGATGTACCCGCTGGTCCGCGGCAACATGGTTCCGGCCGACTTCTTCGACGAGGTCCAGCGCCTGCTGCGCGAATACCGCGCCAAGGGGCAGCAATGAGCGCCGCCCAGACTGTTCTTCTCGCGGCTCCGATTCGTGCGGGGAACGCCATCTCCGCCACCGAAAACCTGATGCTCGTGGCCGCGCTCGCCGCCATGGCGCTGCTGCCTCTTGGCGAGATCCTGCTGCGGGCATTGTTTGGGGTGGGCATCTCCGGCGCCGCATCGCTCACCCAGCACTGCGCGCTGATCGCCGGGATGCTGGGCGCGGTGGTCGCCGCGCGCGAGGGACGGCTGCTGTCGCTGTCCACGCTGGACTTGCTGCTGCACGGATCGAGCGCGCTGCTGGCTCGCTTCTTCACGCGCACCGTGGCAGTGATCATCGCCGCGCTGCTCTGCCTCGCAAGCACCGAGTTCGTCCTCGCCGAGCGCGCCGCCAGCAATGTCATCGCTTACGGGATCCCCGTGTGGGTGGGGCAGGCAGCGCTACCGGCCGGCTTTGCCCTCATCATGCTGCGGCTTGCCTGCACTGCCGCGGAGAGCTGGCCGGCGCGGATTGCCGTCCTGGCGCTCGCCGCCGCTGCCGCCCTCGCGGCGGCAAATCGGCTGCCGCTTCACGGCGCCACGGCGATTGCAGCGATGAGCGTGGTGCTGGCTGCGGCAATCCTTGGCTCGCCGGTTTTCACCACGCTGGGCGGAATGGCGCTCGTCCTCTTCTGGAGCGATGGGTTGCCGATGGCCTCCGTGGCGCTCGACCACTACCGCATGGTCGTGAACCCGTCGCTCCCGATGATTCCGCTGTTCACCCTGGCCGGGTATTTCCTTGCCGAGGGCGGCGCGCCTCGCCGCCTGATCCGGGTGTTCAACGCGCTGTTCGGCGGCTTGCGCGGCGGCGCGGCGGTCGTGACGGTGCTCGCCTGCGCGTTCTTCACTTCGTTCTCCGGCGCCTCCGGCGTCACCATCATTGCGCTCGGCGGCATGCTGATGCCGCTGCTTCTGAGCGCCGGCTATTCGCAGAAAGGTGCGCTCGGCCTGTTGACCGGCGCGGGCTCCCTCGGCGGCCTGCTGCCGCCCGGCCTGCCGCTGGTGCTGTACGCGATCGTGGCCAGGATCTCGATCGAGGACATGTTCCTGGCGGGAATCCTCCCCGGATTGCTGATGGTCGCGCTGATCTCGCTCTGGGGCTTGCGTCTCGCGCCCGCGGCGGCGCGTGCGCCGCGGAGATTCGACTGGCCCGAGGCGCGCGCGGCGCTGCTCGACGCGAAGTGGGAGCTCGCGCTGCCGCTGGTCGCGTTCCTCGCCCTGTTCGGCGGCTTCGCCACGCCGGTGGAAGCGGCCGCGCTCACCGCGGTCTATGCGTTTATCGTCGAAACCGCGGTGTATCGCGATCTCGACCTTCGGCGCGAAGTGCCGCGCGTCATGGCGGAATGCGGGCTGCTGGTCGGCGGCATCCTGCTGATCCTCGGCGTGGCGCTCGGCTTGACCAACTACATGGTCGACGCGCGCATGCCGGAGCGGATCGTCGATTGGGTGACGGGCGCGATCAGCTCGCGCTGGCTTTTCCTGGTCGCCCTGAACGTGTTCCTGCTTGCCGCGGGTTGCCTGCTGGACATCTTTTCCGCCACGGTGGTGCTGGTGCCGCTCCTCGTGCCGCTCGGCCTCGCCTTCGGCATCGACCCGCTGCATCTCGGGATCATTTTTCTCGTGAACATGGAGCTCGGCTACCTCACCCCGCCCGTCGGGATGAATCTCTTCTTTACCGCATACCGTTTCGGACGACCGCTGCCGGAAGTGTTTCGCGCCGCCTTCCCCGCGGCATGCGTGCTGGCGATCGGGGTCGCGCTCGTCACCCTCCTGCCATGGCTGGCGACCGGCCTGCCGGAGCTCGCCCGATGAAGCCGCTCCTCACGCCGCGCGAATGCGAGGTCCTGCGGCTCCTCGCCTTCGGCTGCACGTACAAAGTGGCCGCCGACCGCCTCGGCGTGTCGCTGCACACGGTGACAACGCACGTGAAGAACCTCTACCGCAAGCTCGGTGTGCACTCGGCCGCAGCCGCCGTGATGCGCGCGGTGCAGATGCAGCTACTCGGGAGCCAGCCATGAATCGTGATTCGACCGTCATCATCATCGGCGCGGGAATGACCGGAATCGGCGCCGCGTACTACCTGCGCGCGAACGGCATTCCGTACGTCATCCTAGAGGCGAAGGCAGACCTCGGCGGGGTCTGGAATACGCACCGTTGGCACGGCGCGCGCTGCGATTCCGACTTCATCAAGTATTCCTTCAGCTTCAGGCCGTTCCTGTCGGAGCAATGCCTGCAGCGGCGCGAGACCATCCAGACTTACCTGCGCGCAGTCGCGGAGGAGTTCTCGATCCTCGAGCACATCCGCTTCAACTGCCGCGTTTCCAAGGCGGTGTTCGACGCAGCCGAGGGGCGCTGGACGGTTCATACCCGCCAGGGAACGCTGCGCGCGCAGTTCATTCTCAACGGCAACGGCTATTTCTCCGACGAGCCCCACGTGCCGGCGTTCAAGGACTCGGGCAAGTTCAGGGGCGAGATCGTCCATACGTCGCACCTGGACGGCAGGCGAAGCTTCGCGGACAAGAGGGTCGTTGTCGTCGGCAGCGGATCGACCGCGATCTGCAGCGCACCGGAGCTCGCGCGCGTGTCCAAATCCCTCGTCCTGCTGCAGCGCTCGCCGACTTATATCTACGAGATCAGCAATCGTGTGGATTTCCTCATGGCGCTGTGCCAGAATTTCTATCGGTTGGGATGGCGCGCGCCGGTGAAATGGCTGCGCCATTACCTGCAGCTGCGCGACGACCTGATTTTCGTCGGCTTCCGCAAATTCCCGCGCCTCGCGCGCTGGTTTTTCCGCCGGCACTGGGTCGATGCCGTGGGCGAAGCCGCGTTCCGGGAGCACTTCAACCCGCGCTACAACCCCTGGGAGCAGCGCATCGCGGTCGCGATCGGACTCAAGGAAGCGCTGCGCAGCGGGAGCGTCACAGTCAAGACCGGCGAAATCGAGCGCTTTACCGAATTCGCCATCGTTCTAGCGAGCGGCGAGCGCATTGAATGCGATGCCTGCATCCTCGCCACCGGACTTAACCTTAGGTTCTTCAGCTTCGACCTGTACGTCGGCGACGAAAAAGTCGCCTTGGAGCGGATCAATTTCTACAAGGGGCTCATGGTCGGGGGCATCCCCAACTATTTCCATCCCATGGGCTCATGGCACTCGGCGTGGACCCAGCGGCTCGAGCCGGTCACTCGCCTGGCGGTGAGGATTATGCTGCACATGAAGAAACACCATTTTGGAACCGTCAGCATCGAGCGCAGGGAGCTCGACGCAGGGCCGGGAATTACGCCTAACTACGTCCTGCGGTCCCTCTCGACCTTGCCCCGGCTGCACGGCACGTCGAACCTGCCTTCGATCGACAACGTCTTCGCGGCTCGCTTCAATCCCCGCAACCTCCGTTTTCAGCCTGCCGTTTTCACTTCGGGCGCTTGTCAATGACGCGCTTCGCCTTGCCGATCGAGCGCTCGACCGTGCCGATTCTGACGTCTGCGCTGATCCCGATGGTGGACTTGATGTGGTGTTGCAGCGCTCTCGTCGCTCCGGCGTCGCCTTCGACGACCACGGTCAGATGGTCGAGCGGGCCGTCCTTCGAGACCTCGAGAACATAGTACGGCGCAAGCCCCGGCTGCTTGAGCACCAGCTCTTCGATCTGCGAGGGAAACACGTTGACGCCGCGGATGATCAGCATGTCGTCCGAGCGGCCGGTGATTTTCTCGATGCGGCGCATGGCGCGCGCGGTGCCGGGCAGCAGGCGCGTCAGGTCGCGCGTGCGATAGCGGATGACGGGCAGCGCTTCCTTGGTGAGCGAGGTTAGGACGAGCTCGCCCTTCTGCCCCTCGGGCAATGGCTCGCCGCTTTCCGGGTCGATGATCTCCGGATAGAAGTGGTCCTCCCATACCGTGAGCCCGTCCTTGGTCTCGGCGCACTCCTGCGCCACGCCCGGCCCGATGACCTCCGACAGGCCGTACAGGTCGAGCGCTTCGAGGGAAAGCCTCTGCTCGATTTGCCCTCTGAGCTCGTTGGTCCAGGGCTCCGCCCCGAAGATTCCCAGCCGCAAGGAGCTGTTGCGCGGATCGAGCCCCTGGCGCTCCATCTCGTCGGCGATCGCCAGCATGTAGCTCGGCGTCACCATGATGATCTCGGGCTTGAAGTCGGCGATGAGCTGCACCTGGCGCTCGGTCATGCCGCCGCCAAGCGGGATTACGGCGAGCCCGAGCCGCTCCGCGCCGTAATGCGCACCGAGCCCTCCGGTGAAGAGGCCGTAGCCGTAGGCGACGTGCACCTTGTCGCCCGGGCGGGCGCCCGCGGCGCGGATCGAGCGCGCCATGAGCTGGGTCCAGGTATCCACGTCCTTCGCGGTGTAGCCGACCACGGTCGGCTTGCCGGTGGTCCCGGATGAGGCATGGATTCGCACGACGCGCTCCATCGGCACCGCGAACATGCCGAAGGGATAGGTTTCGCGCAGATCCGCCTTGGTGGTGAACGGGAACTTCGCCAGGTCCTCGAGCGAGCGGCACTGCGCCGGCTGCACGCCGGCAGCCTCGAACTTCTGGCGGTAGCGTGCCACGTGATCGTAGGCGTGGCCGAGCGACCAGCGCAGGCGCTCGAGCTGGAGCGCGGCGAGCTCCGCCGGTGATGCCTTCTCGATCGGCTCGAGCGGGAAGCGGCTCATGAACGCCATTCTAGGCACACAAAAAAAGCCCCGCACCTGCGGGGCTTTCGGGAGCATCCGGACGTCGGCTTCAGGATGCCGGTTTCACCTGGATGTTGTTCTCTACCGAGCGCACACCCTGCACGTTGCGCGCCGCCGTAGCCGCACGCTCGATCTTCTCGGTCGAGTCGACGAAGCCGCTGAGCTGAACCACGCCGCGGTAGCTGTTCACGTTGATCACGCTTGCGCTGCCGATGCCCGCATCCGAGGCGATGGCCGTCTTCACCTTCGCAGTCAGCGCCGCGTCGCTGCTGAATTCGCCGGTCGAGCGCTTCGATTCGCTGCCTGCGCACGCCGTGAGCGCGAGCACCGCCGCAGCCATCACAACTCCAAGGAACCTGGACAAGCTCATCATGCTGCTCTCCTTATGAAGTGACTATGAAGTGACACCGGTAGGGAGAGAAGCAATCTACATGCCGCCAACTTTCTAACTTAGAATTGTCAACAACTTAGCGCCATGCCCAAAGTCTATGCAATCGATGGCATTACGCCCGTCGTGCACCCGAGCGCCTTCGTGCATCCGAGCGCTGTGCTGATCGGCGATGTGATCGTCGCCGCCCGCGCCTACATCGGGCCGTGCGCATGCCTGCGCGGCGACTTCGGCCGCATCGTGGTCGAGGAAGGCGCGAACATCCAGGACACGTGCATGCTGCACGGCTTTCCCGGCAAGGACACCGTGGTCGGCGCGGAGAGCACGATCGGCCACGGCGCGGTGCTCCACGGCTGCGTGGTCGGCCGCGGCGCGCTCGTCGGCATGAACTGCGTGGTCAACGACAACGCCGAGGTCGGCGAGGATGCGGTCGTCGCCGCGCTCGCCTTCGTCAAGGCCGAGGACACGATCCCCGCGCGCTCGCTCGCGGTCGGGATTCCCGCCAAAGTCGTAAGAACGCTCTCCGCGCAAGAGCTGCGCTGGAAGAAAGACAACATGCATCTCTACCAGCAGCTCGCCGTGCGCAGCGCCAAGACGATGAAGCTGGTGGACGCGCTCACCGAAGTTGAACCGGGCAGGAAGCGCATCGACATCCCCGGCGCAGTGCCGCTTTCCGAGCTGAAGAAAACGCATGCCTGATACCGCGCTTGTCGTCATCGACATCCAGAACGACTATTTCCCCGGCGGCGCCATGGAGCTTGAAGGCGCCGAAACCGCCGGGGCGAAGGCGTCCGCCGCGATTCGCCATTTCCGGGAGAAGAAGCTGCCCGTGATCCACGTGCGCCATCTTTCGGTGCGTCCCGGCGCGACGTTCTTTCTTCCCGGCACGCGGGGCACCGAGATCCACGCTTCAGTGCAGCCTGGCGCCGGCGAGACCGTCGTCGAGAAAAACTTCCCGAACAGTTTTCGCAATACCGGCCTGAAAGACCTCCTCGAAAAGCAAGACGTGAAGAACCTGGTCATTGCCGGGATGATGACCCACATGTGCGTCGACGCGAGCGTGCGCCATGCCGCTGATCTCGGCTACAAGGTGACGCTGCTCGGCGATGCCTGCGCGACGCGCGCGCAGAGCTATGGCGGCGAAACGGTGCCGGCGCGGCAGGTGCATGCCGCGTTCCTTGCGGCGCTCAACGGCTTTTACGCCAAGGTCGTGAATACCCATGAGCTATGAATTCATCGCGGTAGAGCAGAAGGGGCGGGTAGGAGTCATCACCCTCAGCCGGCCGAAGCAGCTGAACGCCCTCAGCCCGGGCCTGATGGCCGAGCTCGGAAGCGCGCTCGCCGCCCTCGATGCCGACGCCGGGATCGGGGCGATCCTCATCACCGGCAACGAGAAGGCCTTCGCCGCCGGCGCCGACATCACGGCGATGAAGGACTTCAGCTACATGCACGCTTACATGACCGACTACATCACCGGCTGGGAGCATTTCCGCCGCGTGCGCAAGCCCGTGATCGCCGCGGTGGCGGGCTACGCGCTCGGCGGCGGCAACGAGCTCGCCATGCAATGCGACATCCTGATCGCCGCCGAGAACGCCAAGTTCGGCCAGCCCGAGATCAACCTCGGCATCATGCCCGGCTACGGCGGCACGCAGCGCCTGCCGCGCTATACCAGCAAGGCCAAGGCGATGGACCTGTGCCTCACCGCGCGCATGATGGACGCGCAGGAAGCCGAGCGCGCCGGGCTGGTGTCGCGCGTGGTGCCCCTCGACAAGCTGATGGACGAGGCGCTCGCGGTGGCCGAGAAGATCGCGAATTACTCCCTCCCGGTGGTGATGATGATCAAGGAATCGATCAACCGCGCCTACGAGACCAGCCTCGCCGAGGGGGCGCTGTTCGAGCGGCGCGTGTTCCAGTCGCAGTTCTCGCTCGAGGACCAGAAGGAGGGGATGGCGGCTTTCGTCGAAAAGCGCAAGCCCACCTTCAAGCACAAGTAGAATCCGGCTGGAGGAGGAGACATGGAACGCATCTGGCTGAAGAGCTACCCTGCCGGCGTCCCCGCTGACATCGATCCCAAGAAGTACCGCTCGCTGATCGAGCTGTTCGACAAGAGCATCGCGAAATACCGCGATCGCCCCGCGTTCCACAGCATGGGCAAGACGATCTCGTTTGACGAGCTCGACAAGCGCTCGCGGGACTTCGGCGCCTGGCTCCAGGCGCGCGGCCTGGGCAAGGGCGCGCGCGTCGCGATCATGATGCCCAACTGCCTGCAGTACCCGATCGCGATGTTCGGCACCCTGCGCGCCGGCTGCACGGTGGTGAACGTGAACCCGCTCTACACGCCGCGCGAGCTCGAGCACCAGCTCAAGGACGCCGGCGCCGAGGCCATCGTGGTTCTCGAAAACTTCGGCCACGTGCTGCAGGAGGTGCGGCTGCGCACGCCCATCAAGCACGTCGTGGTGACCTCGCTCGGCGAGCTGCTCGGGGTCAAGGGCGTAATCGTGAATCTCGTGGTGCGCAAGGTGAAGAAGATGGTGCCGCCCTACGACCTGCCGGGGGCACTGTCTTTCAAAGAAGCATTAAGTGAAGGAAGCGGCAAACCGCTGACTACTCCGCCTCTCGGCCACGATGACATCGCCTTCCTGCAGTACACCGGGGGCACCACCGGCGTGTCGAAGGGCGCGATGCTCGTCCACCGCAACATCATCGCCGCGCTGATGCAGTACGAGGCCTGGCTGGGACCGGCGATCGGCTCGGAGCGGGCGGTGATCATCACCGCGCTGCCGCTCTATCACATCTTCTCGCTGACGGTGAACTGCCTGGTGATGATGGTGGTCGGCGGCGAGAACGTGCTGATCACCAACCCGCGCGACATTCCGGGCTTCGTCAAGGAGCTCGGCAAGCACAAGTACACGATCATCACCGGCGTCAACACGCTGTTCAACGCGCTGCTCAATCACCCCGACTTCGCCAAGCTCGACTTTTCACACCTGAAGCTGGCCGTGGGCGGCGGCATGGCGGTGCAAAAGGCGGTCGCCGAGCGCTGGAAGCAGGTGACCGGCACGCCGCTCATCGAGGGCTACGGCCTGACCGAAACCTCGCCTTCGGCGACCGCGAACCCGCCCGGCATCACCGATTTCACCGGCGCGATCGGCGTGCCCATGCCCTCGACCGAGATCGTGCTGCGCGACGACAACGACCGCGACGTGCCCAACGGCCAGCCGGGCGAGATCTGCATCCGCGGACCCCAGGTGATGGCGGGCTATTGGCAGCGCCCCGACGAGACCGCGAAGGTGCTCGGAAAGGACGGCTTCCTGCACACCGGCGACATCGGCGTCATGGACGACAAGGGTTTCATCCGGATCGTGGACCGCAAGAAGGACATGATCCTGGTGTCGGGCTTCAACGTGTACCCGAACGAGATCGAGCAGGTGCTGGCGATGCATCCCGGGGTGCTCGAATGCGCCGCGATCGGCGTGCCCGACGAGCATTCGGGCGAGGTGCCGAAGGTGTTCGTGGTGAAGAAGGACCCGCAGCTCACCGAGGCGGACGTGCTCGAGCACTGCAAGAAGGGCCTGACGGGCTACAAGCGCCCGAAATACGTCGAGTTCCGCTCCGAGCTGCCGAAGACCAACGTGGGCAAGATCCTGCGCCGCGCGCTGCGCGAGGAAAAAAAGGCGGCCTAGAAGCCGGCCCAAAAGCAAAGCCGCCTAGGCATTGATCCGTTCAAACCTCGTCGCCGGGCTGGCGTGGATCGGCCTGGCGATCCTCTGCTGGACGCCGCTGTTCTCGGTGGCGAAGCGCACGCTGCCGTATCTGGATGCCTACGCGCTCGGCTCGGCGCGCTATCTCGTCGGCATCGCGCTC
>Ga0208454_1000538_pt1 | contig 21247 bp, 21 predicted proteins | sample EasRivMeERMZT100_FD_187530 | JGI IMG/M metagenome (GOLD analysis project Ga0208454, IMG submission 187530) | Soil microbial communities from meander-bound floodplain in the East River, Colorado, USA - East River MetaG ERMZT100 (SPAdes) (version 2) | ecosystem: Environmental > Terrestrial > Soil...
ATCTCGTCGGCATCGCGCTGTTCGTGCTGCTGCTGATCGCGGTCGAGGGCCGCCAGGCGCTGCGTTTCGAGGGCCGCTTCTGGGCAGCGACGCTGTACGGCCTGATCGGCATAACCGGCTTCAACCTGTTCGTCTGGATCGGCCTAGGCCACACGCGGCCCGAGCATGCCTCGATCATCATGGCGCTGCAAACGCCGCTCACGGCGCTCGCGGTCTGGCTCGCGCTTGGCCATCGGCCGGCGGCGTTCACGCTCGGCTGCGTGCTCGCCGCTTTCGCCGGCGTGGTGCTCGTTGTGACCAAGGGCGATCCGCACGTCGCGCTCGCCGGCGGCGAGTTGCTCGGCGATCTGCTCGTCTTCTGTGGCGCGCTCGCCTGGGTGATCTACACGCTCGCCGGAGCGTGGAGGTTTCCCGGCTGGTCGCCGCTGCGCATGACGGTGCTGACTTGCATCCCCGGCGCGGTCGGCCTGGTCCTCGCGAACGTGGTTGCGGTTCTCGTCGGGGCGGCCGCGATACCGACGCCGGAATCGATCGCGGGCGTCGCCTGGCAGATTCTCTACTTCTCGGTGGGCACCGTAGTGCTCGGCGTGCTTGGCTTCAACGCGGCGGCGCGGCGCCTCGGTCCGCTCAACACCATGCTGATGCTCAATCTCATCCCGATTGGCGTGTTCGGCATCGAGGCCGCGCTCGGCCGCAGCTTCGCCGCGATCGAGATCGCCGGCGCGGCGGTCGTGATCGGCGCGCTGGTGGCGAACAACCTCTACTTGCGCGGGGTGAGCACCAGGCGCTGAACGCCGTCGGCCTCGAGCCGGCGGCGCTCGGTGAGCATCGGCACGTACTCGCCGCGCGCCCAGGCGGCGGCGAAATTGCGGTACTGCGCCGAGAGCGGGTTGCCCGACTGGCCGCCGGAATGGATGAACACCGACGCCTGCTGGTCGGCGAGATCGCTGATCGCGCGCAGGCTGGGCGCGTGCCGGTTGGCGAACGGCTCGGAGTCGCTGTTGAAGTCGACGGCGCCGGCGTTCACGGTGTAGGCATCGCCGGCGCTCGGCACGCGGATGTCGAAGAAGCGCGCGAGCCAGGGCTCGCGCGTGAACGGCCGATGGCGGTGGCGAGCGACGTGCGCTTCGCCCCATTTCCAATCGTTGCCGTAGCGTGTCTTGAGATCCTCCAGCGCGTTCTCCAGCGAGTCGACCAGCACGCTCTTGCAGCTCTCCGCCGGCGGGGTGCGAACGTTGTCGCACCAGTGCGACTGGCCCGACAACACGTTGCCGATGAACACCGGGCGCGCGCTCCAGCTGGCGCGGAAAGCGTCGCCGAGCTCGTCGGCGTAGAGCGCGCGCGCGAACTCACGCCACCACGCGGCCATGATGAGGGGCTCGGCGCGCTCGGCCACCATGGTCGCGTCCCAGGCCGCAAGCTTCTTCATGACGTCATGGTCGGGATTCGCGGCGACGAAGAGGGGCAGCAGCTCGCGCACCGCGATGGAGACGACGTCCGCGTGCATTCGTTTGAAGCTGGCAACGTCGTGGATTGAAGAACCCAGCAATTCCTGAATGCGCCGCGCCCGGTACGGCGGCTGCCACTCGTAGGTGATGTGGTAGGGATACCCCCGCGGGACGATCTTGTGGTTGGCGAGGATCACGCGACCGCTCGGAGGATTGAACGCCCGCGGCAGCGCGTCGAAGGGCACGTATCCCGTCCAGTCGTAGCGCGCGTCCCAGCCCGGTGCAGGCGCGAGGCCGTGCAGGTCGTTCGCGCGCTTGCGTACGGGAACGCGGCCGGCGGCGACGAAGCCGATGTTGCCGTCGGCGTCGGCATAGCTCGCGCTCTGCGGCGGAGCGTGCAGCGTGCGCGCGGCCGCCAGGAACTCGTTCCAATTACGCGCGCGGGCGATCTTGACGCCGGCCTGCATCGTCAGGTCGTCCTCGGCGAGCGCGGTCCAGGCGAGGGCGAGCGCATAGCCCCGCGGCGAAGCCTCCAGCGCGCTGCGCACGACATCCGAGATCACCGGCCCGTGGCGCGAGCGCCGCACGACCAGGCGCTCGGGCGCTGCGTCCTTCACCTTGATCGTCTCCTCGATCTGCATGAACGGCGCATCGAGCTTCTCGAAATACAGGTCCTGCACGTCGGCGCCGGTATTGGTGAGCCCCCAGGCGATACGGTCGTTGCGGCCGACGAGGATCGCCGGCACGCCGGGCAGCGTGCCGCCGATGGCATCCAGTCCAGGCGCGTGGAGGTGCGCGAAGTACCACACGGGCGGCGCGGTGAGTCCGAGGTGCGGATCGGCGGCGAGCAGCGGCTTGCCGCTTGCGCTGAGCGCACCGGCGACCACCCAAGAGTTCGAGCCGCCGAGAGAGCCCGTTTCCGAAAACACCGGGTTGGGCGCGGGCGTCTTCTCCATTCCCGAATACAGCGTTTTCAGGTCCGGGAGGCGCGGGTACGCGTCGCCCGGGTAGGGCGCCAGAAATTCCTGGATGCGCTCCAGCGGCAGCGTGCGCGACAGCCGCAGGCGCAGCAGCTCGTTGCGCCAGTTGCCGCCCAGGTCCCAGGCCATCACCTTCGTCCACACGATCGAGTCGACCGCGCTCCACGGCTCGGGCGTGAGGTGGAGAAACCAAAATTCCGGCGGCAGGACCGGGCGGGCGGCAAGAAAGGAATTCACGCCCGCCGCGTAGGCATCGAGGAGGCGTAGCGTCTCGGCGTCGTAGTGCCGTAGGTTGGCTTCGGCAACGCGGCGCAATCCCAGGGTGCGCATGAAGCGGTCGGTCTCGAGCGCCGCCGGTCCCAAGATTTCGGCGAGCCGTCCGGAGCCGATGCGCCGGTTCATCTCCATCTGCCAGAGCCGGTCCTGCGCGTGCACGAAGCCGAGGGCGAAGTGAGCGTCCTCGAGCGAGGCCGCATAAATGTGGGGAATCCCATGGCGGTCGCGCAGCACCTCGACCGGAGCGGTCAAGCCGTCCAGGCGGATCTCGCCTTCGGTCTGCGGCAGCGATTGGCGCAGATAGAGGTAAGCGCCCGCTCCGGCAGCGCAAACGGCGAGCATCAGCAGGCCGAAAAGCCGCAGGGCGAACCTCATGCTGCGAGCATAGCAGCGTGATTTCGGTGGATGCGGCAGTGCGGCAACTCTGCTATAAGTACTTGATGCTTTATAGCCTTTATGAGGCTCAGCACATGGCGCTGGCGCCGTGGCGCTTGTGGGCGGAGCTCCAGCGCGGCTGGTTCGGGCACCCGTTCAGCCCGCTCATCTACCTGCCGCACGCGAAGCGGGTCGCGGCGTCGAGCGACCTTTTCCTCCGGGTCACCGAGCGCTACGAGAAGCCGGCGTGGAACATCGCCGAGGCGGTGCTCGAAGTGGCGCTGGACCGGCCTTTCTGCAATCTCGTCCACTTCAGGCAGCAACAGCAGGGCAAACCCAAGGTGCTGGTGGTCGCGCCCCTTTCAGGCCACCACGCCACGCTGCTGCGCGATACGGTGCGCTCGCTCCTCGCGGAGCACGACGTGTGGGTCACCGATTGGGTGAACGCGCGCCTGGTGCCGCTCACCGCGGGCCCGTTCCATCTCGCCGATTACGTCGACTACGTCCGGGACTGGATCCGGCTGCTTTCACCGGACCTGCACGTCATCTCGGTCTGCCAGCCCACGGTGCCGGTGCTGGCCGCGGTGTCGCTGTTGGCCTCTGCCAAGGAGCCAATCCCTCGAACCATGGTGATGATGGGCGGGCCGATCGACGCCCGGCGCAGCCCGACTGCGGTCAACAACCTGGCGCGCAAGAAGCCCCACTCCTGGTTCGAGCAGAACCTGATCGAGCGCGTGCCGGCGAAGTACCCGGGCTACATGCGGCGGGTCTATCCGGGGTTCCTGCAGCACTTGGGCTTCGTGGCGATGAACCCGGACCGGCATCTCATCGCGCACTGGGACTACTACCACAAGCTCGTCATGGGCGACGGCGACTCGGCCGGCGCGCACCGGCGCTTCTACGACGAATACAACGCTGTGCTCGACATGCCCGCCGAGTACTACCTCGACACGGTAAAGGCGGTGTTCCAGGACTACGCGTTGCCAAAAGGGCGGATGTTCGTGCGCGGCGAGCTGGTGCGTCCCCAGGCGATCCGCGAATCCGCGCTCCTGACGATCGAGGGCGAGCTCGACGACATCTCGGGCAACGGCCAGACCGAGGCGGCGCATGCCCTATGCCTCAACATCCCGCGCGAGCGCCGCAGCCACTACGTCGCCCCCGGCGTAGGTCACTACGGAATTTTCTCGGGACGGCGCTGGCGCGAAATGATTTTCCCTAAAGTCAGGGACTTCATTCACACCTATACGTCGTAGCGGGATCCCTCTTCGCCGCGCACGGCGCGCTCGACGGTCGCGCGCGCGAGGTGCGGCGCGAACAGCTCGATGAAGTCGTAGGCGTAGCGCCGCAGGTAGGCGCCGCGCTTGATGCCCAGGCGCGTGGTGCTCGATTCGAACAGGTGGCTTGCGTCGATGGCACGCAGCATGACGTCGCGCTTCGCGTCGAAGGCCATTTTCGCGAGGATGCCCACCCCCAGCCCGAGCTCCACGTAGGTCTTGATCACGTCGGAGTCCTGGGCGCTCAGCACCACGTGCGGCTTGAGCCCGCGCACCTCGAACGCCTTCTGCACCAGGGAGCGGTTGGCGAAGGCGAAGTCGTAGGTCACGATCGGATATTCGGCGAGCTTCTCGAGCGTCAGCGGGCTTTCCTTCAGCAGCGGGTGCTTCGGCGGCACCACCACGCAGCGGTTCCACTGGTAGACCGGCAGCGAAACCAGCTCGGCGTAGCGCGCGATCATCTCGGTCGCGACGCCCATGTCGGCTTCGCCGGCGAGCACCTGCTCGCAGATCTGCGTGGGGTTGCCCTGGTGGATCAGGAGCTCCACCGTGGGGTAGCGCCGCTTGAACGCCGCTACGGCCTTGGGCAGGGCGTAGCGCGCCTGGGTGTGCGTCGCCGCGATCGTGAGGGTGCCGAGCTGGTCGTTCGCGAACTCCTCCCCGGCGCGGCGCAGGTTCTGGGCCTCAGCGAGGATGCGCTCGGCGATAGCCACCACCGCCTTGCCGGGCTCGGTCACCGCCACCAGGCGCTTGCCGTGGCGGACGAAAACCTCTACGCCGAGCTCGTCCTCGAGGGCGCGGATCTGCTTGGAGACCCCGGGTTGCGAGGTATGCAGGGCCTCGGCGGCTTCAGAGACGTTGAGCCCGCGCCGGGCGACTTCGGTCAGGCAGCGCAGTTGCTGGAGCTTCATGGTCTCTTAGACCTATAAGTCATAACATCCTAACACATTAGTCTTTGAAAGAATAAGAGCCAGACCGAGAATTTGCCCGTGTATCTCTACGACGCGATCGACCAGCGCCTGGTGGACGAGCGGGTGCGCCAGTTCCGCGACCAGACGCGCCGATTCCTGGCGGACCAGCTTTCGGAAGACGAGTTCCGCGCGCTGCGCCTGCGCAACGGGCTGTACATCCAGCGCTATGCGCCCATGCTGCGCATCGCGATCCCGTACGGCCTGCTGTCGACCCGGCAGCTGAGAAAGCTGGCCGACATCGCCCGCAAGTACGACCGCGGCTACGGCCACTTCTCCACCCGGCAGAACCTGCAGCTCAACTGGCCGAAGCTCGAGCAGGTGCCCGAGATCCTCGCCGAGCTCGCGACGGTGCAGATGCATGCGATCCAGACCTCGGGCAACTCTTTCCGAAACGTCACCACGGATCACTTCGCCGGCGTGGCGCAGGACGAGTTCGTCGATTCGTTCGTGTGGTGCGAGATCCTGCGGCAGTGGTCGACCTTCCACCCCGAGTTTTCCTACCTGCCGCGCAAGTTCAAGATCGCGGTGAACGGCGCCAGGGCGGACCGGGCCGCCGTCGGCGTTCACGACATCGGCTTGCACGCGATCAAGCAAGGCAACGAGATAGGGTTCAAAGTCCTCGTCGGCGGCGGGCTCGGTCGCACGCCGATGGTCGGCCACGTGATCCGCGAGTTCCTGCCCTGGCAGCACCTGCTCACGTATCTCGAGGCGATTCTCCGGGTCTACAACCGCTACGGCCGGCGCGACAACATCCACAAGGCGCGCATCAAGATCCTGGTGAAAGAGCGCGGGCCGGAGAAGTTCCGCGAAGAAGTCGAGGCGGAATGGGCCCACCTGAAGCACGGCCTCGACACGTTGACCGAGAAGGAGGTGGCGCGCGTCGAGGCCCGCTTCACTCGACCGCAGTATCAGTCTTTGAAGAATGAAAACCTGGCCGGCGAACCGGCCTTTCTCGCCTGGGCCAAGCGCAACGTCCACCCCCACAAAGTACCCGGCTACGCCGCGGTCACGCTGTCCCTCAAGAAGACCGGCGTGCCGCCGGGCGACGTCACCAGCGACCAGATGGACGCCATCGCCGACCTCGCGGACCGCTACTCGTTCGGAGAGCTGCGCGTCTCGCACGAGCAGAACCTGGTGCTCGCCGACGTGCGCCAACGCGATCTTGCCCCGCTCTGGCGCGAAGCGCGCGCGCTCGGCCTCGCCACGCCGAACATCGGCCTGCTCACCAACATCATCAGCTGCCCGGGCGGCGATTTCTGCGCGCTGGCGAACGCCAAGTCGATCCCGGTGGCGCAGGCGATCCAGGAGCGCTTTGACGATCTGGACTATCTTCATGAAATCGGCGAGCTCGATCTGAACATCTCGGGCTGCATGAACGCCTGCGGCCACCACCACGTCGGCCACATCGGCATCCTTGGCGTGGATAAGAACGGCGAAGAGTGGTACCAGGTCGAAATCGGCGGCAATCAAGCCCCTGCATCGCTGGGAAAAGTGATCGGCCCTTCGCTTGCTCGCGCCGACATTCCGGACGCGATCGAGAAGCTGATCCATTGCTATCTGGACCGGCGCGACAGCGAAGCCGAGCGCTTCGTCGACGTCGTGCACCGCATCGGCATCGAACCTTTCAAGGAACGCGTCTATGGCCACGCTCATCAAAGGGCGCCGCGTAGTCAGCGAGAACCCGTTCTCGCTTAAGGACAAGGTCGTCCGCCTCGAGCCCGCGGACGATCCGGCTGCCATTTCCCTGGAAGGCGTCGCGCGCGTCGAGGTGAACTTCCCGAAGTTCGGCGACGGGCGCGGCTATTCGATCGCGCGCCTGCTGCGCACGCGCTACGGCTACCGCGGCGAGCTGCGCGCCGTCGGCCACATCACCCGCGATCTGCTTTTCTTCCTGGAGAGCTGCGGCTTCGACGCTTTCGAGCTGCGCGAAGGCGAGGATCCGCGCGAGGCGCTCGCCTCGTTCGAGGATTTCAGCGAGGCCTATCAGGCGTCCGTCGCGCGGCCGGTGCCGCTCTTCCGCCGCCGTGCCGTTTGAATACCGTCCAAGCGGGTACTGTCTACCTCGTCGGCGCCGGTCCGGGCGCACCTGACCTCCTCACGGTGCGCGCGGCCCGGCTGCTCGGCGAGGCCGACATCGTGTTCCACGATGCGCTGATCCATCCAGGCACGCTTGCACTGGCCGCGCGCGCCGAAAAAATTCTCGTCGGAAAGCGTTCCGGAAGGCATTCGACTGCGCAGCGCTTCATCAACAAGCGCCTCGCCGACGCCGCGCGCCGCTACCGGGTCGTGGTGCGGCTGAAGGGCGGCGATCCGATGCTGTTCGGCCGCGCGCACGAGGAGATCGCCTTTCTGAAAAGCAAAAATATCCCCGTAAAAATCATTCCTGGCATCACCGCCGCCCTCGCCGCAAGCGCGGAGCTCGGCGTGTCTCTGACGCAAAGGCTGGTCGCGCGCAGCGTCGTGTTCGCGACGCCGCGCACGGCAGCCGGGGTGGCGCCTTCGGGCTGGGAAAAGGCGGTCGCGGCGGCGGACACGGCCGTTCTCTACATGGCGGCAAGCGATTCGGAGGGCGTGAAACGCGCGCTGATCGCCGCGGGCGTTCGTCCCGAGACGCCGGTCGCGGTTGCGGAGAACGTTAGCCTGGAGGGATCGGACGTGCGTGCCGGCACGCTGGGGGAATTACCGCGACTCGCTTGCAGCTCGAGCGGCGGACCCGTGCTGATTCTGCTCGGTGACGTGTATGGGGAGGTGCTCGAGCTCGCTCGCGAGGCGCTGCGCAAAGCGGCCGCTTCCTGAACACATTCTTAAATACCTAGTACAAACGTGCCATTGCGCTTTGTCGCAAATCGGCCCATGTTTGCACGCATGCCGCAACCGCAAGTCCGCAAGGCACGCATCAACGAGACGACAGAGATTCGCGTCGTGTTCGACGCGCCGCCGGGGCGCGATATGCCGACCCTGGTGACCGTCGAGGACGAATATGGCCGCTGCATCATAGGGGGGGAGTGGCGCGAAAGGCCGGACGGCTACTGGGAGCTGGTCTTTCGGACGGCGCCCACCGGCCTGATCGCGACCGAAGCCCGCCTGAACTGAGCGCGTACTCCCCCGCCCAGGGGGGGCTCGCTCGGAGCCTTTGCAAATACTGACGTTCGTCTCGCCAGTCTGCTTCCGCCTTTACCTTTCCGTACGGTATGATTTGCGTCAGGGGGAAGGTTCATGAATCCGCAAGGGGAAGGGCGGATCCGTGTCATGTTGGTCGACGACCATCGCATCGTTCTGTGGGGCATGGAACGATTGATCGAAGGCGAGAGACCCATGATGGAGGTCGTCGCCACCGCAACGACTTGTGAAGGCGCCATCGAGCTCGCGCAGACGTCCACGCCGGACGTGGTCGTTCTCGACGTCGATTTGCTGCGCGAGGACAAGGGCGGCACGATTCCGGCGCTCGCGAAGAGCCAGACCACGCGGGTGCTGATTCTCAGCGGTGCACGCGACGGCAAGCTGCACGACGAGGCGGTCTTGCGCGGCGCCTGCGGGGTGGTGCGCAAGGAGGCGCCGCCGAGCACCTTGCTGAATGCGATCCGGAAAGTCCATGAGGGTCAGCTGTGGCTGGACCGCGCCACCACCGGGCGGCTGTTCGTCGAGTTGTCAAAGCAGAAGGCTGAACCGGCCAAAGATCCAGAGCAGCGGAAGCTGGCGTCGCTCACGACGCGCGAAGCGGAGGTCGTGCGCACGCTCGTCACCAAGCCGGGCGCGGACAACCGCAAGCTCGCCGACACCCTGAACATGGGCGAGCACACGCTGCGCAATCATCTCAGCCGCATCTACGACAAGCTGGGCGTGCCCAACCGCCTCGAGCTGTACGTCTTCGCGCAACGCCACGGCCTCGACGGTAACGGTCGGCCGCACGCGTAGCACCCGTCTCACCCCGCAACACCTCTAGCTTTTTCCCCTAGTCGAGCGCGCTGCCGCCTCACGCGGCCCCCATGACATTTGTCATGCCTGGGCATGACATTCCTACCTAGGAAAAGAGTACTTGTCGCTGATTCGCGACAGTCCCGATCGGTTCACCATTTCGCCCGCGGAATGAACCTCGTGGCCGGACGACAAGAGGAGCGGTTCGACACCACGCTGGCCGTGAGGCTCAAGCAGGGGGGAGCCGTCGCGCGCAATGTCAGCGCGAACGGCATTTATTTCTTGACCGACGTGGCGTTCGAGGCGGGGGCAACCGTGCAGTTCACGCTGGACTTCCAGAGTTTCCCGGGGGGCCCGATTCAAGTGAATTGCGTCGCGCGCGTCGTGCGGGTCGAGGAGCAAGGCGACAAGAAAGGCGTTGCGGCGGCGATTCAGAGCTTCGAGTTCCATCGCCTGCCCAGAGCCGACGCGTCGTCGTAACCAGAAAGCGAACAGACCATGGATGCTTACCTAGCACGCAAGTTTCCCATTGACGCCCGGCACTCGACGCGCCCGTGGGGCGGCGAGGCCGACGCGGCGAGAGCCTCGGCGCTCGCGCCGTATCGCCTGACCGCCGAGGAGAGCACGGCGTTATTGCGCATCGTTTCCCAGGGCGCGCTGGTCAGCCGGCACTACGGGATCTACCAGTGGCTGAGGGGGGAAGTGCAGCAGATCCTTCCGCACCAGATCCTGATCGCGGCGTGGGGCGATTTCGCGAAGCACGACCTCGAGCTCGACGTAACCTCGGCCCTTCCGGGGGTGCGCACCGCGCAAGTCGCGCGCTGTCGCGTCGATGACTTCGTCCACAAGGCGCACGCCGAATGGGTCGACGCGGGACGCCAGCCGGTGCTGCTCGAGACCGCGGATTTCGCGGCGCCGCGCGCCTGCAGCTGTCCGATCCATGTCGCACTGCGCGGCATGCGTTCCGCGGTGGTGCACGGCGTGCGCGACGAGCGCAGCCGGAGCGAAAGCCTGTACATCGCGCTCGACACCGAGTCCCTCGGCGCCATTCCGCGCGCCGACGGCTTCAAGTTCCTGGTGCATTGCCTGATCGCCCAGGTCGACGTTGCGTTCCGCCGCGTCGCCACATTCCCGCGCGAGCGGTCCAAACCGCTGCGGGAGTCGGGCGCCAAGTGGCGCGACCTCAGCCGCCGCGAGCAGGAGATTCTCGCTTGGCTGTGCCGGGGCGACAGCAACGTCGACATCGCCACCGCGCTCGGGATCAGCCCGCACACGGTGAAGAACCACCTGCAGCGGATCTTTCGAAAGATCGGCGTCAACAACAGAACCCAGGCGGCCGCGCATTACAACGAGGCCATCCGGGCGGCGGGTGAGCATGCATAGGGCCTTCTCTTCAGCTTCCTTGCAAGAGCTGCTTCGGCCTGGAGGAATGCTCGGCAAGGCATCGTTGCGATTGCAAACTGGGCGCGTTCTTCCGGGCAAAGTCACAGCTTTCCCACAGCCTTATCCACAAAGATAGCGAATCAGTTCCAAACGTCCCCTGTTTGGCGCTACCGTGCGCGCTTCCCGCAAGGTTCCCCCCTTGCGGCTCGGCCCCGGCGCGCAGACTATCCTTCCCCCCTGCCACGGGGCTTACTTTTTGGTGAAGGCGATGCGGCTCAGGGATAGCCGTCGGGATTCTGCGATTGCCATCGCCAGGCATCGCTGCACATCGCGTCCAGGTCGAACCGGGCCTTCCAGCCGAGCTCTGTAGCGGCAAGCGAAGCATCCGCATAACAAGCGGCCACGTCGCCCGGTCTGCGCGCGACGAATTCGGTGAGAATGGTTTTCCCCGACGCGCGCTCGAACGCTTTCACCGCCTCCAGTACCGAGTAACCGCGCCCGGTCCCGAGATTCACCGTGATCGGGCGGCGCCTGCGCTCGAGGAACTCGAGCGCGGCGACATGTCCGCGCGCAAGGTCCGTGACATGGACGTAGTCCCGGATTCCGGTGCCGTCTGGCGTGGAGTAATCGTTGCCGAAAATGCGCAACGCCGGAAGCTTTCCGACCGCGACCTGCGCAACGTAGGGGAGCAGGTTGTCGGGCAAGCCATGCGGATCCTCGCCCATGCGCCCCGACGGATGCGCGCCGACGGGATTGAAATAGCGCAGGGCCGCGTAGCTGAAGTCGTCGCCGGCGGCCGATCGGTCGGCGAGCAGATGCTCGACGACCAGCTTGGTCCTGCCGTAGGGGTTGACCGGCCGCAGCGGATGCTGCTCGGTGAGAGGCAGGCGCTCGGGCTCGCCGTAAACCGTGGCGCTGGAGCTGAATACAAGTCGCGAGACGCCGCGCGCGGCCATTGCCTGAAGCAGCACAAGCGTGCCGGCGACGTTGTGGTCATAGTAGAGCAGAGGCTCACGGACCGACTTGCCGACCGCCTTCAGGCCGGCGAAATGCACCACCGCCGCGATCGGGTGTGCGGAAAACACCGCCTGCAGAGCGCTTGGATCGCGCACGTCGGCATGATGAAAGCGGATGCTGCGGCCTGCGGCCTGCTCGTGAATCCTTTCGAGCACCGAACGCTTGGCGTTCGACAGGTTGTCCACGATGGCGAGGTCGTAGCCCGCCCCCGCGAGTTCGACGCAAGTGTGCGAACCGATATAGCCGAGTCCGCCGGTGACGAGGATCGTTCGCGGCATTTCAGGAGCTCCTGCTTTCCCGCCGGGCGCCGATCGCCAGCCAGAGCGCGTAGGAAAAAAGCGCAAAGAACCAAGCGAGCGACCACTCGGCGATCGACAGGCCGAGGAAGGTCCAATCCACCACTGCGCATTCGCCGGTGCCGGCCACCAGCGTCTTCAGCGTACGCGATAGCGGGAAATTCTCGATCATGAAGAACAGGTCCGGGCCGCACGCCGGCACCTTCTCCGGCGGCAGGTGCTGAAGCCAGACCTGTCGCCCGGCGGCTGCCACGCCGCCGACAGCAAACAGCGCCGCGAGCCCTGCATAAGAACGGTGAGGATGAATGGCCGCGACCGCGAACGCTGCCATGACCGCATAGTAGCCGCCGCGCTGCACGAGACAGAGCGGGCAGGGGTCGAGCCCCTGCACGTACTGCAGGTAATAGCCGAACCCGAGGAGCAGGGCACAGGTGAGAGCCCCCAACGCCGCGCCTACGCGCAAACTCATGACTTGATCTTACCCGCCGCCTCGCCGAAACCGATCCGCGCCGCGCCGTCCTTCTCGCAGAACCCCTTTTGCGTGACTTCGTCGCCGTCCTCGAGGAAAGCGCGCGTTTCGCCGCCGGGCAGCGCGAGCGGTTTCTTGCCGCCTTGGGTGAGCTCCATCATCGAGCCGAACGAGCCCGGCGCCGCGCCCGAGAGCGTGCCCGAGCCGAGCAGGTCGCCCGCGCGCAGGTTGCAGCCGTTGGAGCTGTGATGCGCGACCATCTGCGCTGCGGTCCAGTACGAATCGCGGAAGCTCGAGCGCGACAGGCGCACCGGCCCCTGCATCCTCGAGCTTTGCAGGTGCATCTCCACCTCGATCGCAAGACCGCCGGCGCGCTGGTCGTCGTCGTTCCAGAGATAGGGCAGCGGCCTCGGATCGTCGTCGGCGCGCGCAAAGGCCGCGCAGCGATAGGGCTCGAGCGCTTCCAGCGTGACGATCCACGGCGAGATCGTGGTGGCGAAGCTCTTGGCGAGGAATGGCCCGACCAGTCGTTGAGGAGCACCACGCCGAAGACATGGTTCAACGCATCCTTTACCGAAATGCTTCGTCCGAGCCGATTGCCCGGGCCGATGACGAAGCCGAGCTCGGCTTCGTAATCAAGTCTCTTGCTGGGACCAAAGGAAGGCGCGGCCGCATCGGGCGGCTTCGTCTGGCCGTGCGGCCGCACGACCGGGGTGCCCGACACCACGATCGACGAGCTGCGGCCGTGGTAGCCGATCGGCACCCACTTGTAATTGGGCAGCAGCGGGTTGTCCGGCCGCAGCATCTTGCCCATGTTGGCAGCGTGATGGATGCCGGCGAAGAAGTCGCTGTAATCGCCGATGTCGACAGGCAGGAAGAGTTGTGCCTGCTTCATCGGCAGCAGGTATTTCGCGAACCGCTGGTCGCGTTTCTTCGTCGACAATCCTCGCGAAAGCTGCCCGCGCAGGCGCTTCCAGCTACTGCGGCCCAGGGCAGCGATCCCGTTCAGCGTCGGCCCGGTCTTGATGGCGAGCGCGGCGAGATCGAGGATCTGGTCGCCGATGGCCACGCCGCCGCGCGGCGATTCGCGCGCTCCTTTGCGCTTGAAGATGCCGAACGGCAGGTTCTGGATCGGGAAGTCGCACCCCGGCGCGTTCGCCGACTCGACCCAGCTTTTCAGCCCGGGATCATGCGTGGCATCGAGGGTCACCGGCGGTTCTTCCTGAATCCGTCCCAGATCCGGTCGTAGTCCTTCTGCAGCTGCGGCGCGCCGAGCGCGAACCGGGTCGGCCGGAACACGAAGCGCGACTCCCACATGAAGGCGAGCGTGTCCTCGATCTTGTGCGGCTTGAGCCCGGCGGCGACGGCCTTCTCGTACGTGGCGAGGTCGGGGCCGTGCGCCGACATGCAGTTGTGGATCGACACCCCGCCGGGCACGAAGCCCTCGGCCTTGGCGTCGTACACGCCGTGCACCAGGCCCATGAGCTCGCTCATCACGTTGCGGTGGAACCACGGCGGCCGGAAGGTATTCTCGGCGACCTGCCAGCGCGGCGGGAAGATGACGAAGTCACAGTTCGCGACGCCCGCCTGGCCCGACGGCGAGGTGAGCACGGTAAAGAGCGACGGGTCGGCGTGGTCGAAGCTGATGGTGCCGATCGCCATGAACCGCGCGAGGTCGTACTTGTACGGGACGTAGTCGCCGTGCCAGGCGACGACGTCGAGCGGCGAGTGCGCGAAATCGCTCACCCACAGCGCGCCCATGAACTTGGCGACGACCTGGCACCTGCCGCGCTCCTCGAACGCCGCCGTCGGCGCCTGGAAGTCGCGCGCCTGCGCGAGGCCCTGGGAGCCGATCGGGCCGAGCTCGGGCAAGCGAAAAGGCGCGCCGTAGTTTTCGCACAGGTAACCGCGCGCCGGGCCTTCGACATCCACCCGGAACTTCATGCCTCGCGGCACGACCGCGATTTCCCCAGGTCCCGCCTCGAGGAGGCCAAGCTCGGTAAACAATTGGATCGACCCCTGCTGCGGTACGAACATCAGCTCGCCGTCCGCGTTCCAGAAGCAGCGATCTTTCATCGTGCGGTTGGCGCGGTAGACGTGCACCGCTACCCCGACCTGCGCGGCGGGCTCGCCCGAGCCTGCAATGGTGATCAACCCTTGGAGAAAATCCGTGGGCCGCGACGGCAGCGGGAAAGGGTCCCAGCGCAGCCGGTTGGGCGGCGTCTCGACCTCGTCGAACGGCCCGGAGCGCAGCAGGGCGTCCTTGAGGCGCCGGTAAGAGCCGTGCATCGCCGAAGGCCGCAGCTTGTAGAGCCAGGTGCTCTGGTTCTCGGCGCGCGGCGCGGTGAACGCAGTGCCCGAGAGCACCTCGGCGTACAGGCCAAGCGGCGCGCGCTGCGGCGAGTTGCGCCCGATCGGCAGGGCGCCCTTCACCGCCTCGGTCGAAAAGGTGTTACCGAAGCCGCTCTGGTAACTGATCCGCTGCGCGCGCATCGCCGGCCGTGAAAATTTCGGGGGGCAGATCCTCAGACTTTGTAGTAGCTACGGTACCACTCGACGAACCTGGGGATCCCGACTTCCACCGGCGTGCCGGGTCGATAGTCCACGGCCTCTTCCAGCGCCGAGACGTCTGCCATGGTCGCGGGTACGTCCCCCTTCTGCATAGGCTGGAGATCAAGCACGGCCTTCTTACCCAGTGCTTGCTCGAGCACCTCGATGTAGCGCAGCAGCTTCACGGGCTGATTATTGCCTATGTTGTAGATGCGGTAGGGTGCGCGGCTCGTTGCGGGGTCCGGCGCCTCGGCCCGCCACGACGGATTCGGCGCAGCCGGATGATCGATGACGCGCACTACGCCTTCGACGATGTCATCCACATACGTGAAGTCCCGAACCATGTTTCCCTGGTTGAACACAGGAATTGGACGGCCCGAAAGGATTCCCTTGGTGAAGAGAAAGAGCGCCATGTCCGGCCTTCCCCAAGGCCCATACACGGTAAAAAACCGTAGCCCGGTGCAACGCAAGCCGTAGAGATGCGCGTAGCTGTGCGCCATCAATTCGTTCGATTTCTTCGTTGCGGCGTACAGCGAAAACGGGTGGTCGACGTTATCGTGCTCGGAGAACGGCAGCTTGACGTTGGCACCGTACACCGAGCTCGAAGAAGCGTAGATCAGGTGCTTTGCGCCATGGTGGCGTACACCCTCGAGTATGTTGAGGAACCCAACGATATTCGCGTCCACGTAGGCGTAAGGGTTGGTGAGCGAATAGCGCACGCCGGCTTGCGCAGCCAAGTGCACGACGGCGTCGAACTTGTTGAGCGAGAACAGGGTACCCATCCTGTCGCGCGATGCGATATCCAGGCGTTCGAAGCGAAACTGGTCATGGGTCGTCAAGCGGTCCAGGCGCGCCTGCTTTAGGCGTACGTCGTAGTAGTCGCTGAGATTGTCCAGACCGACGACGGTCGCTCCGCGCCGCAGCAACGCATGCGCTAGCGTTGAACCGATGAATCCGGCAGCGCCGGTAACAAGCACCTTCACCGACAACGTCCCTAGTTGATCCCTTGGTTTGCTCTTTTTAGCGAAGCAACAACTCTCGGGGTAGCTCGGCCATCCCAGAGGTCCGGAATCTTACCTTTCTTAGACTTTCAGAGCCGCTGGAAGCCAGAGGGCGAGCGCGGGGAAGGCGATGAGGAGGCCGACCAGCACGAAGTCGGCGACGAGGAAGGGCAGGGTGCCGCGGTAGATCTTGGCCGCCGGGATGTCGGGGTTCTGCGCCTGGATCACGAACACGGTGAGGCCGACCGGCGGGCTGATGAGGCCGATGGTGGCCATCACGGTCACGAATATCCCGAACCAGATGCCGTCGTAGCCGATGCTCGCCATGAGCGGCAGGATCACCGGGACCGTGATCAAGATCGTGCTCACTTCCTCGAGGAAGGTGCCGAGCAGGAAGTAGAGCGCGATCACGGCGAGCACGATCGCAAGCGGGCCGATGCCGGTGGCCTGCACCCAGGCGGCGAGCTCGTTCGGCAGCCGCGTGAGGACGATGAAGCGCGAGAAGATGAAGGCGCCGACGATGATGAAGAAGAGCATCGCGGTCGAGAACACGGTGTCGAGAAGGGCGTCGCAGAGCCCGCGCAGCGAGAGCGTGCGCGTCGCGAAGCCGATGACGGCCGCGGCGAAGGCGGCGACCGCCGCGGCCTCGGTGGGCGAGAACCAGCCGAGGTAGATGCCGACCACCGCGAGAAAGAAGAGCACCGCCAGCTTCCACGTGTCCTTGGTGGCGCGCAGGCGCGCGCCGAGGCCCATGCCCGGGACTTTGGGCGTCCACTCCGGTTTTAGTTTGGTAATGACTAGAATTACAACCATGTAGAGCGCGGCCAGCAATAGCCCGGGGAAGAGCGCCGCGGCGAACAGCTTGGACAGCGACTCCTCGGCAACCAGGGAGTAGATGGCGAGGATCACCGAGGGCGGGATCAGGATGCCGAGGGTGCCGGCGGAGGCGACGCAGCCGGCGGCGAGGCCCTCCTCGTAGCCGTGGCGGCGCATCTCCGGGATCGCCACCTTGGAGAAGGTCGCCGCGGTGGCGATCGACGAGCCGCAGATCGCGCCGAACGCGGCGCAGGCGCCGATGGTGGCGTTAGTGAGCGCGCCGCGAAATCCCGAGAAGATGGCGTTCGCCGCGTCGAACAGCTCGCGCGACATGCCGGCGCGCGACGCGACCGCGCCCATCAGGATGAAGAGCGGGACGACCGACAGCGAATAGGCGCTCGCCAGCTCGAACGGCACCGAGCCCATCATCGCGAGCGCCTTGCGCCAGCCATCGACCGCCGCGTAGCCGCACACGCCGACGAGCGCGAGAGACACGCCGATCGGCACGCGCAGGAAGAGGACGAGCAGGAGCGCCGCTACGCCGAGGGAGCCGATGGCGAGATTGCTCATCCGAATTTGCTCATCGCTTCCAGCGAACGACGAACACCACGGTCGCAGCCGCGGAGGCGATGACCCCGGCGAGCACCGGGATCCAGTACCAGATCTTCGCGATCGACAGGTCGGAGGTGACGTCGCCGAACTCGTGCATCGTGCGCGCGAGCGGCAGCATCTGCCAGGCCATGACCGCGAGCACGCAGAGCGATACCAGAGCGCCGAGCAAGTCGAGCAGCCGCACTACCCCCGGCCGCACGAAGTGATCGACCACGTCGACCACCAGGTGCTCGTCGCGCAGGAACACCGCGGGCAGGGCGAGAAAGATGGTGCAGGCGAGGCCGAGCTCGATCAGCTCGAGCATGCCCTGGATCGGAGTGCTGAAGAACGTGCGCAGCGCAATGTCCGCCACGGTGAGCAGCACCATGGCCGCGAGAAAAACCGCCGCGAGGCTGCCGAAGATCCTGGCGGCGGTTTTCAACTAAAAATCGGGGTCAGACCCCAACCGGGAAAATCGGGGTCTGACCCCAACCCCTAGTTCCAGAAGTTCCTGGAGGTCTTGGCGTGCCGGGCGGAGAGCTCGGTCATCATCTTGTGCACCGCGCGCGCCGGCAGGCCCTTGCCTTCGAGCTCCTTCAGCTTGCTCTCTGTGACCTGCGCGCCGACCTTGCGGAAGCGCGCGTCCTCGGCCTTGGAGAGCTGGATCGCCTGGGCGCCGGCGTCCATGATCAGCTTCTTGCCGATGGTGTCGAGCGCATCCCAGCCTTCGCCGACTTCCTTCTCCACGCCTTTCATCGACTCGTCGACCAGCTTCTTCAGGTCGGCGGGGAGCTTGTTGTAGAACTCCGGGTTCATCGCGACGCCGAACGACGAGATGTACGAGTACATCTCGGTCGAGTACTTGAGCGTTCCGCCCATCTTGAAGGCGATGCCGGCGCCGCCGTAGTCGATGAAGGTGCCGTCGAGCGTGCCTTTCTGCAGCTGCTCGAGCTGCTCGTTCGGCTGCACCCCGACCGCGGTGCCGCCGAGCGCGGCGACGAAGTCCTTGATCGTCGGCGAGGAGAACCGGATGCGCAGCCCCTTCATGTCGTCGGCGGTGCGGATCGGCTTCTTGGTGGTGTGGATGTTGCCCGGCTGGTGCGTGAGCAGCAGCAGCACCTTCACGCCCTTGTGCTCGGCGTCCAGATATTTGGCGCGCAGCTCGGCGTCGTTCAGCACCTTGGTGCCGATCTCCGCGCTGCCGACCATATAGGGCAGGTGGGCGATCTCGGTGAGCGGGAAGCGTCCCGGCGTGCCGCCGTGCAGGAACCACGACACGTCGGCCTGCCCGGTGCGCGCGAGATCGTAGTGCGCCGGTGTCGGCGCCATCTGCGCGCCGGGGAAATGCTTGAAGGCGAGCCGGCCGTTGGACGCCTTCTCGAGCTTCTCGCCCCATTGCATCAGCCACTTCGTCATGAAGTGCTGCGCGCCGACGAACTCGGCGACCTTGACCTCGAACTTGTCCTGCGCCTGTGCTGCCCCGCACAGCGCCACCGCGACGGCGGCGACCAGTACTCTTCTCATTGGAAATCCCTCCGCTCGGCCATTATAGGGTGAACCGATTTTTTTCGACCGGGCGAAGCCATTTCTCGACCGCTTCAACGAGCCCCTTCGGCTGCTCGCCGGCGATATCGTGCCCGGCATCGACCTCGGCGACCTCGAGCCGCGGATTCGCCGCCTTCATTTTCGCGACGGTCTCGGCGGCATACATGTCCGAGCGCGCGCCACGCACCGACAGGATCGGGCAGCGCACCTCGCCGATCAGCTGCCACAGGTCGACCCCGAGCTTGGGCCGCTCGCCGCCGGCGAGGACGCGCTTGAACTGGTCGCGGAAGTAGGGGTCGCGCTTGACGGTCAGGTTTTTCAGGTAATGGACGTAGCGCTCGGGACTCTTCTTCGGACCGAGATACATGCGTGCCGCCTCCAGGCTGGGAAACGAATCGGGCGTGTTGCCCACGATCTCGGTGGTGCGCCGCGTGCCCGCGGGCGCATTCTCGGGCGTGTAGTCGATGAGCGCGAGGGCCTCGACGCGCGCCGGGTTCTTCGCCGCGGCGAAGGCCGTGCTGCGCCCGCCCATCGAATGGCCGAAGAGGATCGCGCGCTTCCAGCCGACGTGGTCCAGCACGGCCACGATGTCCTGCGCCATCGCCGGCACCGAGTAGTCCTTCTGCGCGCTCCAGTCCGAGTCGCCGAAGCCGCGCATGTCCATGCACAGCACTTCGCGCTGGGCGCCGAGCGCGTGCGCCACTTCGAGCCAGTCCCACGAGAAGTACTGCAGCCCGTGCACAATGACGAGAGGCGTCACTCCCGGGGTCCTTGCCCGGCCCAGCCGGCGATAGAAGATCGAGACCTCGCCCGAGCGCGCGCGCCCGGTTTCGTGGGGGATCATGAGCTCCGGATGCGCGCGTAGATCGGGGTGAAGTCGGGCGCGGTCTCGCGCATCAGGTGCGCGAAGGAGTCGATCACGTAGTAGGTCTCCTGGTAGCGGTCGATGATGTACTCGGTGCGCATGATGCGCTCGAGGTCGAACGGCAGCCGCCGCGGCTTCGGATCGTCGACGCAATACGCGAGCTCCCCGCCCGAGGACAGCAGCCCCGCCCCGTACGCGCGCACGCCGGCAGGGGTATTCATGAGGCCAAACTCTATCGTGTACCAGTAAAGCCGGGCGAGCATCTTCACCGCGTCGAGGCGCATCGCTTTCAGGCCGCCCTTGCCGTACTCGTGGAGGTGATCGGCATAGGTGCGCTCGAAGAGCAGCGGCACGTGGCCGAAGAAATCGTGGAACACGTCGGGCTCGACGATGTAGTCGAACTCCTCGGGCCGGCGCAGCCACACCGTGACCGGAAAGCGCCGGTTCGCGAGGTGGGTGAAGAACGCGTCGTCGGGAATGAGGCCGGGGACGGCGACGATCTCCCAGCCCGTCTTGCGCCTCAGGTTTTTCGAAACGGCATCGAACCTGGGTATTTCGCGCGCGGCATCGAGGTCCGCGATCGCCTCGATCCATTCCGGGCAGGCGTAGCGCGGCACGAGCTTCGACTGGCGCTCGAACAGGCGCCGGTAGAGCGCGTGCTCTTCGGGGGTGTACTTCGCCCACTCCTGCTCGACCGAATAGTCCGGGCCGGCCCTGGAGTAGTCGCCCCTCAGATCCTTGGTCTCGTTCATGCGGCTGGTTTCAACACCCCGCGGCGCACCTGGTCGAGCTCCATCGATTCGAACAGCGCCTTGAAGTTGCCCTCGCCGAAGCCTTCGTCGCCCTTTCGCTGGATGATCTCGAAGAAGATCGGGCCGACCATGGTCTTGGTGAAGATCTGCAGCAGCAGCACGCCCCCGGGGGCGCCGTCGATCAGGATCCTGCGCTTCTTCAGCTCGTCCACCGGCTCGCCGTGGCCGGGAACGCGCTTGTCGATCAGCTCGTAGTAAGTGTCCGGCGTGTCGAGGAACTCGACTTTCAGGGAATCCACGGTCTTGTAGATGTCCGCGGTGTGCAGCGCGATGTGCTGGATGCCTTCGCCGTGATACTGGTCGAGGTATTCCTGGATCTGCGAGCGGTCGTCGGAGGACTCGTTGATCGGGATGCGGATCTTGCCGCACGGGCTGGTCATCGCCTTGGATTTGAGGCCGGTCAGCTTGCCCTCGATATCGAAGTAGCGGATCTCGCGGAAGTTGAACAGGCGCTCGTAGAACTCGGCCCATTCCTGCATGCGCCCGCGGTGCACGTTGTGCGTCAGGTGGTCGACGTAGGCGAGCCCCGCGCCGCGCGGCGCCGGCGACTCGCCGCGCCAGAAGGGCTCGAAGCCGGGCAGCGGCCTGAAGTCGACGTCGTAGATCGTGTTGCCGTAGTCGTTTTCGGGGTAGCGGTCGACGAGGTACACGAGCGAATCGCCG
>Ga0208454_1000539_pt1 | contig 21174 bp, 16 predicted proteins | sample EasRivMeERMZT100_FD_187530 | JGI IMG/M metagenome (GOLD analysis project Ga0208454, IMG submission 187530) | Soil microbial communities from meander-bound floodplain in the East River, Colorado, USA - East River MetaG ERMZT100 (SPAdes) (version 2) | ecosystem: Environmental > Terrestrial > Soil...
CGCAAACCACGGCGACTGCTTCCGGCGTGTGTCTGGCCTGGGCTTCGAAGAGCTGCGGCAGCGTCAGATGTTTCGGGTAGAGTGCGCCGGTGCGATTATTCTCGACGACCAGTTCGTGGCGCTCGATATCGTCGAGGATGGTCAAGCTCGAGATGCCGCGCGCCGGGTCAGCCACCACGGCGCGCAACAGTGTCTTGAAATGATTGAGAAGACGGACGATCGTTCGACCCTCAAACAAGTCAAGACTGTATTCACAGGATACGCTCCACCCCTGCGGTCCTTCGACCACGGAGAAGTCCAGATCACAGGCCGCTCCCGCGGAACACGAGGGCAGGTCCACCAGCTTGAATCCGGCGCAGGCGTCGTTCTTCATGATCGCGCGCTGCAACATGAAGTTCACCGAAAACAGCGGCTTCCGGCTCATGTCGGGTTCGGGCTGCGCGACCGCGAATAGATTCTCCGGCGCACTGTGCTGATGCTTCAAGACCTCGGCAAAGTTGTCGCGGACGCGCGCCAGGAGCGCAAGGAAGCCGGGATCCCCCGACAGGTCGTTGCGCACAATCAGCGTGTTGTCGAACACGCCGATCAGATTCTCGAAATCGGCCTCGTCCCGGCCAACGAGCCGGCTACCGATGGCAATATCGGTTTCCCCCGTATGACGGTGCAGCAGCGTGAGCAGCCCCGCCAGAACGGTCACATGCAGCGTGGCGCCGTTATGGCGTCCAAGAGACGCAAGCCCGTCCGCCAGTTCTCTGTCCAACGGAGCAGACAGGATGGCGCCATTGGCCGTCAACAGTGACGGATGGGCGCGATCGGCCTGGATTTCGAGACGCTTGAGCCCGCGCAGGGTCCGTTCCCAGAAATCTGCATCCGTCTTCTGGATTAGCCTGGCGAGTTGATCCGCCCGCCGTGCCGAGAACTCGCCGTAGCTGACCGGCAGATCCGGCAACACCGGCGGTCGCCCCGCATGCAAGGCCGCACAGATCTCGCTCATCTCGCGCGCCAGGATGCCGATCGACCAGGCGTCGCAGACGATGCGATGCAGTGTCACCAGCAATACAGAAACGTTGTCGCACACGCGCACATGCGTCACCCGCATCGGCGGCGGAGCCGACAACTCGAAAGGGGTGCTCGCCTCCAAACGTGCGGTGCGCCCGGCTTCGATCAGCGCTTCCGCTTCGGGCAATCCGGTCAAATCGACGATGGGAATGTGGAACAAGACGTGCGGCTCGACGATCTGGGTGACCCCGCCGCCGGCCTCCGCGAAAGACGTGCGCAAGACCTGATGCCGCGCCATGATCAATCGAAATGCTTGCTCCAGGTCGGCATGGGAAACCTTGCCTTCCAGACGCCAGCGCACCGCGATGTTAAGCGATGGACTGCGCGGGTTGAGTTGATGCAGCAGCCAGAAACGCCGCTGGCCCGGAGCGCACGGAAACTGAAGCTTTCCCTCGTCCGCCATGACGACGAGTGGCCGAGCCCGCATCGGTGGCTCGTCGAGGCGATCAGTCGTTACGGTGTCAATGTCGTCAAGGTCTTCCTGGATCTCGACCCTAGTGTCCACGAGTTATGGCGCCAGTCGCAAAGCCTTGGGGGAAGCAGCACTTGAACAATCCGTTTTTCCGTTCGCCACGACTACACAGGGAAATAGCGAGCAGATACCTTCTGTCCGCCTATTTCTGGTTCATGAACAGACAGGCACGGTAATACTTGTGGGAATCGCATGTCTGTACGCGGACGCACATAGCTGTCGCACCCGCTCGCATGTCTCCGTCGCTGCGCAACACAACGATCACCCCAGCGACAAGGGCTGCCGGATCGTGGCACGGAAGATTGCGGTCCAGATCGTGGGCGGGAGCGGGCAAGGCCGGGCGCGAGGAATCTAACCGTTCGGCGCCGATGCATTGTGTGCGACACCGTACAGACGGTGATGCCCATGGCGCTATAAAAAGCTACTTCATCCACCAGATTCTGAACGGGTCAACTTGTTGATAATCCGGAATTTGGCGGGCGGTGCCGATAAGGGCGGCCAACGCATCTGCCTTTGTCTTCGCATACGGATTTTTCTTGCGTCGATGCCTTCACGCTGGATGAGTACTGGCTTATGAGCGATCTCCCCCAGGTATACAGAGAAACACCGGTGTCGATGGTCACACCGGTCATTCCGCTTAACTTCGTCTATCCCGGCCTTTCGCTGGCGCAGATTCTTTCGGTGGTCTGGGCCCATCGGAAGCTCAGCTTCCTCATCGTGCTCCTGGTCCTGTCTCTCACGGCGCTGGTCATGTCGGTGTGGCCTCGAACGTACACGGCCTCGGTGACGCTGATGGTGAATTACGAGGTCAACGACCCGTTAAACGGCAAGGGACTTCCGGTCGGTCAGGTCGGCAGCTACATCGCGACTCAGGTGGAACTGTTGCAGACCCCGGAGGTGTTGTTGACGGTTGTCGATCGTCTCAGGCTTACGCAGAACAGGGATTATACCCGGGGCTACAGCGGAGACAGCGGCACGCTGCGTGAATGGGTGGCAAAAGAAATGAGCAAGAATCTGGTGGTTGTTCAGGGCCAAATGGGCAGTCAGTTGATTTATGTGAACTATTCGGCGAATGAACCTACGCAAGCGGCGCAGATCGCGAATACGATAGCGGAGGTTTACAAAGAGCAGGACTACATGCGCTCGACCGGCCCGCCCGGCGAACGCGCCAAGCGCTACGCGCAGCAGTTGAAAGAACTCAAGAGCAAGGTCGATCAAGCGCAGATGGACGTCACGGCGTTTCATCAACGAAACGCCCTGATTGATGAAGGGAACAGGGCCAACTTCGACGTGGTCATGCTGGCGACCCTCGAGGGGCGCCTGCTTGAAGCGCAGAACGCGCGCCGCGTCGCCGAGGCACGGGCGTCGGAAGAACCTACCGTCAGCGATCAGGTCCTGTCTTCCACCCTGGTTCAATCATTGAAAACGCAGCTTGCCGCGCAGGAACTGCGTCTCGCGCAGCTCAAGAGGGCCTACACCTCGGAATATCCCGATATCCGGGAGGTGCAATCGCAAATTGAAGACACCAGGCGCCAGCTCGCGTCCGCCGTGCGTAGCTACTCCGCCAACGGTTCAGCGGGAGTGAACGTGGCGCAGCGGGTGGAGCTGAGGCTGCAACGGGCGATGGAGGAACAGCGCGCGAAGGTGCTCGCTAACGGTCAGCTTCGCAACGAAGCCGCGAAATATCTCCTGGAACTCGAATCGGCGCAGACCGTGTACAAGCGCGCACTCGAAGGTTACGACCAGATCACGTTTGCATCCGCCGGCAACTACACCAATGTCAGCTTTGTCAGTCGTGCCACGCCGCCGGTAAAAGCCAGCAAGCCCAAGGTATTGACCGGAGTGATTCTGGGCTGTATGGCCGCCCTGGTTCTGGGGCTCGGCGTCCCGCTGGGACTTGAACTGATCCACCGCCGCATACGCTGCCGCGACGACCTCGAGCGTCATCATGGTATTCCGGTGCTTGTGGAATTCGGCAGGCTGCCTGCGAGGATCGCTTGATGAATATAAGCACCGTGAGTCACCTCTCCCGGGACACAAAACACGCCTCGCAGGAGGGCACCGATCTGGAGTCGAGATCCAGCCGCGAAATTAAACCGATCGAGCACAGGTTGAAGCCCGGTGCGCGGTTGACCATGGCGCATGACCCCTACGATCCGCGCTGCGAGAAAATCCGCGCGCTGCGAACCGAGCTGTTGTTGCGGCGCGAGTTGAATGATCGCGCCGAAATCTTCGCATTGTTGAGTCCGTGCGCCGGTGAAGGCCGCTCGCTGCTGGCCGCGGAACTCGCCATCGCCTTCGCGCAGACGGGACGCCCGACCTTGCTTGTCGACGCGGACCTGCGCCGCCCGCATCAGCACTCATTTTTCGGTGTCGACAACCTGCAGGGCCTGTCCGAGGCGATCGAGTACGACGCAGCGCCGCTGCTCCATACCGTGCAGGGCCTGCCGCGTATGTCGGTACTGATGGCGGGCGCAGTTCCGAGTAATCCGCTGGAATTGCTGTCAAGCAGGAGCTTCGCTTCGATGATCGAGGATTGGCGCAACAATTTCGAGTTCGTTGTGATCGATACGGCTCCGATCACGCAGTTTTCGGATGGATTGGCGGTCGCGCGCCTGGTGGGCCGCGTACTGGCGCTGAGCCGCGCGCAACACACGCCTTACAAGGATATGCAGGATATGCTGCGGCGCCTGGCCGCCACGCGTTCGCAGATTCTGGGCGCCGTGATCAGCCATTTCTGATTTCGTACCGGTTCGCCGCATCGTTCCGCCCGGCACCGGCGTCCCACTTGCTGGAAGCGATAGTCATGGACCCAAGGACGTCGAGCAACACGCGGTCGCACGGCATGCCGTGGCTGCGAGACGACCGGTATTCCTTCCTCCTGGCAGGAATGATATGGGTGCTGATCGTGCTGATGATCGTGCCGGACGGCTTCGACTACCAAAGCCTCACGACAACCGGCGCGCCCAGTGCGGGCGGGGCTATCAGCCGCATGCTGTGGCTGGGACTGCTGGCGCTAAGCGCCATCATCATATGCTGGCGCGCGGGTCTGGCGTGGCTGCTGGCGCACATCGTGAATCCGTTCCTGCTATTGTTCGTCGCGCTCGCGGTCGCCAGTATCGCGTGGTCCATCGATCCTTCGCTGAGCGTGCGGCGTCTTGTCCGGATGGGCATGATCGTACTGGCGTGTGCCGCGTTCGTGCTGATGGGCTGGCATGCGCGGCGCTACCAGACTGTGGTGCGCCCGATTCTTACCATCGTGCTGCTGGGCTCGATTGTCTTTGGTCTCGTCTCTCCCACGCTGGCGATCCATCAGGAGACTTCGGCTGAGCTCGTCGGTGCATGGCGCGGGCTCGCGAATCACAAGAATGGCCTTGGCGCTTTGTCCTGCATCGCCCTGATTTTCTGGTTTCACGCATGGTTGACCCGGGAGGTCAGGCTCGTGCCGGCGCTGGCCGGCGGCGCAATCGCCGCGACCTGCCTGGTGCTGTCGCGCAGCTCCACGTCGTTGGCGGCCACTTTGTTCGTGATGGTCTTTCTGGTCATGTTGTTGCGTTCGGCCCACGGCCTGCGTCCCTACGTGCCATACCTGATCACGATGCTGGTAGCGGTGCTCTTGATATATGCCCTGGCTATTCTGAACCTGATCCCCGGGCACGGAACGTTGATGGCTCCCATCACCGCGCTGACCGGCAAGGACATGTGGTCCTCCGGCCGCGCCGAAATCTGGGCGGTCCTTTCCGATCACATTCGTTACCACCCCTTCCTCGGCACCGGTTACGGGGCGTACTGGACCGCCGGACCGGTCGTCGGAACGGATGCCTACGCGTTCATGTGGCGCATGGGTTCGTTCTACCCCGGAACCGCCCACAACGGCTATCTGGACATCGTCAACGATCTGGGATTCGCCGGCCTGGTGCTCTTGATCGCTTATGTCATTGCCTATGTCTGGCAGTCGCTGCAGCTGCTGGGAATAGATCGCCATCAGGGCGCCCTGTATCTGGCGCTCTTCATCCAGCAGGCGATCACGAACTTGTCCGAAACCCACTGGTTCAGCGTGCGCAGCGTCGACTTTGTCATCTTGACGCTGGCCACGATGGCGCTGGCACGCGGCCTTCTGGAGCATCGGCTGCGCCTGATTTTTGGCGAACCACATGCTTCTGTCAGGGCACCAGTCGGCGGCATGCCCTTGCCGCATGCGCAAACATCGTTCGCACGCATTCAGGGCGGGGGGACTTGACGCGCCATGACGCTCGCAAGCGACCGTTACCAGTACGCATCGGGTCCGATTCCTTCCCTGGACGGTATCCGCGCGGTCGCGGTGTCGCTGGTGTTCTTCTCGCACGGCGGATTCGACAATCTCGTTCCGGGCGGCCTGGGGGTCACCATCTTTTTTGTGCTGAGCGGCTACTTGATCACCACGCTCATGCGCGTCGAACATGCCCGCAGCGGTGGGATCAGCTATCGTGACTTCTATCTCCGCCGCTTGCTGCGGTTGATGCCGCCGTTGCTCATCGTGGTGGCCGCGGCCGGCGTGCTGGCCGCCGTTTCCATGATCGATGGCGGCTTCACGCCGGGCGGCCTGCTTTCCGCCCTGTTCTACTTCGGTAACTATCATGTGATCTCGCAGGAGTTCAACGGCATGCCCGCGGGCATCGGCGTGGTTTGGTCGTTGGCGATCGAGGAACACTATTATCTTTTTTATCCTCCGCTGGCGGCGCTGTTGCTGCGGGTCGGCCGCGTCGGACTGTCCGTCACCGTGCTCTCAGTGCTCTGCGCAGCGGTTCTGGCATGGCGCTACTGGCTCGTGTTTCATGGCGGTTCGGAAGGCTATCTCACCATGGCGACCGACACACGGATTGATGCGATTCTTGTCGGATGCCTCATGGCACTCCTGCGCAATCCCTGGCTTGATCGTGTCCCGGCCCCGAGAGCTCTCTACGACTGGGCACTCGCCGCGGCCTGCGTCTCGGTGTTGTTGGGCACCTTGCTGTATCGCGACGAAGTCTTCCGGCTCACCGCCCGCTACACCCTGCAGAGCCTGGCGATCGCACCCTTGATCTACCTGGCGGTGGCCAGAGCGGATCGGCTGCCGTTTCGCTGGTTGAACGCCCGGCCTCTCGTGTATATCGGAACGATTTCCTACACCATCTACCTTTCGCATCATGTGATTCTGCTGGGGCTCGCGAAGCACTGGCCGCAGTGGAGCTGGATCTGGCTGACGCTCGCGGGAGCCGTCCTGGCACTGGCCGTGGCGGAACCGATGCGCCGTTGGGTCGAGCGGCCTTGCGCCAGGCTGCGCAAGCGACTGCATCGAAAAGCCCTCGCACGCGGGGCGGCGCCGGGTTTTATGCCCGTGAGTGCGCCATGAACTCGGCCCACGTCATCACGCCACACGACGTATCGCCGGAAACCGCCATCGGTGCGATTCTGGATCACGTCGGACCGGTCTTGCTCGACCTGGATGAAACGCTGTATTTGCGCAATTCCACAGAAGACTTCATCGACTCGGCGCGTCCGCGTCTGCCGGCGCTGTTGCTGATGAGGCTACTGGATGTCATCCACCCGTGGCGCTGGACCGGCGGCGAAGCGACGCGCGACGTGTGGCGCGTGCGTCTCATATCGATATGCTTTCCCTGGACCCGATACCGCTGGAGAAAGCGGGTTGCCGGGCTGGCGAAGAACTTCACCAACTTGCGCCTGATGGCGGCACTCCGGCGTCCGGGCACAACGCCGATCATCACCACCGTTGGATTCGAACAGATCGTCGCGCCGCTGGTGGCGGCGCTCGGTCTGCCGCAGGCGCAAATAGTAGCCGCGCGACTGTCGACCTTTGCCGACCGCCGCGATGGAAAGCTTCATCTGGCAGTCGGCGCGCTTGGTGATGATACCGTTCGCCGCGCGCTGGTGCTTACCGATTCGGCGCAGGATCTCACGCTGCTCAATGCATGCGCGCGGCCTTTGCGTACGGTGTGGCCGGAAGCTCACTATCGTCAAGCCTTGTGCGGCGTATACATGCCCGGCCAGTATCTGACACAGGTCAAGCGCCCCGGCGCGCGCTATATCGTCCGCGGCATCCTGCAGGAGGATTTCGCGATCTGGGTCCTTGCCTCGATAGCGCTGGCGGCGCTGCCGGTGCCGCACGTTCTGGGCTTGTTGTTCCTGCTGGTGTCGTTCTGGGCGATCTACGAGCGCGGATACGTCGACAACGATCTGATCGCGGCGCGCTTCGAGGCAGATCCAAAACTCAGCGCGGCATTTCTGGTGTCCCCTGTGGCCACACCGCGATGGCAGCCCTGGATCTGGGCGTTTGTATGTGGCGCGATCGCCGTTGTTCTGCTGCGCTGGCCGGCGACCCCGGTGCCCGCGGACTTCGCCGCGTGGGGCGCCGTGCTGCTGGCAACCCACGGCTGGTTCACGCTGTACAACCGCTTCGACAAGGGGACGCGAGTCTGGATGTTTGCGGGATTGCAGTTCGCGCGCAGCGCGGCCTTTGTCGCGCTGGTGCCGATCGGCGCGATCGGCGCCGTTGCGCTCGGCGCTCACGTCCTGGCGAAGTGGGTGCCCTATTGCGTATACCGGCTCGGCGGCAAGGACTGGCCCGAAGCGCCGTTTCACTTGATACGGTTGATGTTCTTCGTGGTGTTGGCGCTGGTGCTGGAGTTTTCCGAGGAGCCTTCGGTGATCTTGAGCGGGACCGCGCTGGCGTTGCTGGCCTGGAATCTGTTCCGGGCGCGCAAGGAACTGGCAACGGCCTTGGCGGCGGCGACGCGCCTGGACCGAACCGACACCCGGCCGCCGCTATGAACATCAGCCTGTGCATTGCCACCTATCGCCGGCCGGAGCGCCTCGCCGCGCTGCTCGATGACCTGGTCCGGCAGCAGCATCTCCCAAACGAAGTCGTGGTGGTCGACAACGACGCCGTGGGCAGCGCACGCGCCGTGGTGGAACGGCGGCGCAAGCTGGGCGCTCCGTTTCCGATTCACTACGATATTCAGCCCATCAAGAATATCTCACTGACACGCAATCGCACCGTGGAGCTGGCGAACGGCGACTGGATCGCGTTCGTCGATGACGACGAGCGCGCACCGGAGGCCTGGCTGAAACATCTGGCTGACACCGCCATGCGTTATGCCGCGGATGGCGCGCTCGGACCGGTCGAGCCGATCGTGCCCCCGGACGCGCCGGCCTGGATCCGGCACGGCAGCTTTTATGATTGGGCACGCATGAAGACCGGCACCGTCATCCCCCCCAACAAGCTGCGCTTCGGCAACGTGCTGCTGCACGGCGCGCTGCTGCGGAATGGCCCGGCGCCTTTCGACGCCGACTACGGCCTCACCGGCGGCGAGGACGGAGATCTGCTCGGCCGCCTGGTGCAGCAGGGTGCGTGCATCGTTTGGAGCGATGAAGCCGTCGTTCACGAGCCCGTCGAAGCCGCGCGGCTGTCGTTGCGCTGGCTGCTGCTGCGGGCATTGCGCGGAGGGCAGGACTTTGCGCGTCACAAACTCACGGGACGATTCGGCCATTTGACGTCGGCCGGCCGTGCGTGGCTGTTTCTGCGAGCGCTCATGCAGTCGTTTATCGCGGCCGGATTGGCGCTGCTGTTGTGGCCATGCGGCCGGCACCGCGCAGCTTACTGGCTGCTGAAGGTATCGGCCAATCTCGGCAAGATGTCGATTTTCCTGGGCTGGCATTATCGCGAATACGGACACAAGGTCACGTGACAACCATTGCGAACCTGATCCTGCTTGTGCTGGCGCTGCCGGCAACAGCGGTATCCTTGTATCTACTGACATTGACGCTGCTGTCGCATGCGCCACCGGCGGCGCCGCGTTCGTCGCGACGGCTGCGCTTCGACGTTATCGTTCCGGCCCATAACGAGGCCGCGGTAATCGAAGGCGTCGTCGCCAGCTTGCGCAAGCTCGATTGGCCCGCCGATGGTTTCCGCGTACTGGTCATCGCCGATAATTGCAGCGATTCCACGGCGGTGCTCGCGCGTGCGGCCGGCGCCGAGGTACTGGAGCGCCGCGACACGGAGCACCGCGGCAAAGGCTATGCGCTGGCCTATGCATTCCAGGCGAGCCAGGCGCACGGCTGGGCCTACGCCGTCGTCGTCGTCGACGCCGACACCGAGGTCTCGCCGAATCTGCTCGAAGCGTTTGCCACGCGAATCGAAAACGGGGCCGCGGTAATTCAGGCCCACTATCGCGTGCTGAATTCACAAGCGTCATGGCGGACGCGTCTCATGGCCATCGCCATGGCTTCATTTCACCGCGTGCGTTCGCGCGCGCGCGAACGGTTGCGGCTTTCCTGCGGACTACGCGGCAACGGTTGGTGCATTACTCACCGGCTGCTTCGCCAGGCGCCGTATCGGGCATTCTCCCTGACCGAAGATATCGAATACGGAATCGATCTGGGCCTCGCCGGCTATCGCGTGCATTACGCCGACGAAGCGAATGTTGCCGCCACGATGGTGTCGGGTGAGCAGGCGGCGCGCACTCAACGCCAACGCTGGGAGGCCGGACGCTTGCAACTGATCCGATCCAAAACCCCGGCGCTGTTGCGGGCGGCCAGGGGGCCTGACGGCGGGGTCTGCCTGGATCTGGCGCTCGATTTACTGGTGCTGCCCCTGTCGTATGCAGCGATCAATGTTGCGGTACTGATTGTCCTCGCCGGCGTTGCCCTTCTATGGGAACCGTCCATGGAGATATGGTTGTGGCTGGGGCTCGGCTGCGGCGCAAGTCTGTTGCTTTATGTGTTGCGCGGCTGGCAGTTGAGCCGCGTCGGCATGCGCGGCTTCGTGGATTTGTTGCGTGCCCCGTTTTTTGTGCTGTGGAAAGTGCTGCTGATGCTGCGTGCCCACAAGTCTGCGGAGTGGGTGCGTACCAAGCGGGAGCAATCTTGAGCGATCGCAGACGCCGGCACTTCGCCTTCGCGCGCCTGCTCAGCACCGCGGTAATCAGTCAGGCCCTGCTTTCGGCCGCCAGTTTTGCCGTCGGCCTGATTCTGATTCGAAGCACCACCGACGTTCAATACGGTTACTACATTCTGGCGTCGAACGCGATTCTCCTGCTGGTTTCTCTGCAAACCGGGTTTTTCAATCCTCCGCTAGCGATCCGCATGAACCAGTACGATCGCAAGGGGCGCGGCGCGCTTGTCGGCGGCCTGTATCGCGCGCAATACAGGAGTCTGCCCGTCGCCGGTGGGATTGCCATCCTCATTGCGCTCGGCCTGTGGTACACCCACGTGTTGGACGCGCACACCGGCCCGTTGGTGCTCGTCACGGTAGCCGCGGCACTCGCGATCCTGCACCGCGAATACTTTCGCATGGTGCTGTTCGCGCATCGCCGTCCGCAAGACGTGCTTCGCACCGATGTTTTCTACGTGGCGCTGATGGTGGGGGGCGTTTTAGCTGCAGTCCTGACGCCGGCTCCGGCGGTCACCGCTATCTTCACGCTGAGCCTCGCCGCTATGGCGAGCGGCATCTTGTTGTCACAGACGCTGCGCCGCCACGAGCCCTGGAGCAGTGAAGGCACGCAGGGCATCCTGCGCGAGATTGCACCGCTCGCTGCCTGGCCCACCGCAGGCGCGGCCATCCACTGGGCGTTCAGTCAGGGATATATTTATCTCGTCGCCGGCACCCTCGACGTCGCCGCGGTTGCCGCGATCGCGGCAACGCGCCTGCTGCTGATGCCGGTGAACCTGCTTTCGACGGGTATCGGATCGCTCATGCTGCCGCTGGCATCGGGCTGGCTGCATCGATACGGCGCCCCGCTGCTGTGGCGTCGCCTGTGCCTGTTGGCCCTGGGCCTGGCCGCGGCGACGCTTTGCTACTTCGCCATCTTGTGGCTGTTGCGCGACTGGATTTTTGCCACCGTTCTCAAGAAGCAGTTCGCGCAGCGTGATGAACTCTTATTACTATGGGGAGCGCTCTTTCTTGTGATGGTGGTCCGCAACCAGCTGGCTTATCTGCTTGCGGCACAAGGACGTTTCCGCGCTCAATCCTTGCTCACGCTCGCATGTGCCGTCATATCGCTCGCAGCCAGCTATTGGGGAATGCTGCGATTCGGCGTGGCCGGCGCTCTGATGGGCCTGCTGGTCGGCGAATTGATCAGCGTAATTGGCATCGTGATCCTTTCATTCCGCAATGTAGCGCTTCTGTCCACCACCCAACTGAGGACACAATAGTGACCAGATATTCGTGCTGGACGAGCGCCGAGGCTCGAACAAAAAGCCATGCCGGCATTCCCTGCAACGTTTTTTGAAGCAGGCGCGCCATGACTGATCACTATGATGCCATTGTTGTTGGAACCGGTTTCGCCGGTGCATTCTTCCTGTTGCGATACCTGGAACGAGCGTCCCCCACAGCACGTGTCCTGGTGCTGGAACGCGGCAACCGCGACAGCAAGGCCTGGCAATTGCAGAATCGCTGCACCTCCAGCCTCAACCCCGGACAACTCTTCATCAATAACAACCCGGAAAAGGAGTGGCTGACGAGCCCGGGTTTCGGCGGCAATTCAAAAGCCTGGTGGGGCGGCGCCGCGCGCATGATGCCCGGTGACTTCCAATTGCAATCGCGTTACGGCGTCGGAATCGATTGGCCGTTGAGCTACGAGGAACTGGAAACTTACTACGGAGACGTCGAAGCCATCATGGCGGTATCGGGCCCTGCGGATAGTCCCATGCCTCGCTCCCGTCCTTTCCCGTTACGGCCGCACCGCTTTTCAGATCCTGACACGTTGTTGAAGAAGAAATTCCCGGACGGTTGGTATCACCCGGCTACGGCACGAGCCAGCGCGCCCACCGGAACCCGCAGTATTTGCCGCGCCGCCGGTACCTGCGAGTTGTGTCCGGTAGATGCGAATTTCTCGATCCACAATGGCCTGCCTCGCCTGTATGCCGATCCTCGCGTCACGATGCAACTGCAAGCCGCGGTGGAGGAAGTGGAAACAATCGGCGATCTGGCACGAGGAGTGAGCTACACGAGCGACGGACAATTGCGACGAGCGACCGCCGATCTGGTGGTGCTGGCGGCAAGCGCGCTATTCAACCCTCACATTCTGCTCCGGTCCGGCATTACGCACGAGCTGTTGGGAAAACGCCTGCATGAACAAATGCCGGTGGATGTTTGCCTGAACCTGGACGGCGTCAAGGGTTACAACGGCAGTAGCACAATTACCGGTAACGGCTATTTATTTTATGAAGGTGAGCATCGCCGACAACACGCCGCTTGCTTGATCGAGACATGGAATTCGCCGTTCAACTACCATCGAGGGGCGCTACGCGCCGAGCGAGGCAGGTGGACGGAGCGCGCTTACTTTCGATTCATGTTCGACGATCTGCCGCGCGCCGATAATGCGGTCACGGTAAACGCAGCCAATCCGCGCCTGGCCGAGGTGACCTTCAACGGTTACTCGGACTATGCGCAACGCGGCATGACCCGCATTCCGGCAATGGTCAATTCCATGGCGAGCGCCCTGCCCATCGAGAATATCGAAAGCATCTCGGTAGCGCGCTCCACTTCGCATATTCAAGGCACCGTGGTGATGGGTAACGACCCCGCCACCAGTGTCGTCGACCGACACCTGGTCCATCATCGGATTCGTAACCTTGCAATACTGGGCGCAAGCGCGTTTCCCACCGCAAGCCCGGCGTACCCGACCCTTACGGTCTCTGCCTTATCGCTATGGGCAGCGGATCATCTGTTCACAAGGAGTGCCTCATATGTTTAGTCGCCGCCAATTCCTGGCCGCGTGCATCGCCGGCCTCACCGGTCTGGTGACCTGGCGTTTCATCGGCAGCAGCGATGAAAACGCCATCATTGCGGTGCTGCAAAAACGACTCGACTATTTGCTATTGGACGATAATGATCTGCATGCTTTCGCAAGGGATCTGGTTGCGCAAAGGGTCATATCCAGAAATAAACTGCGTATGCTCGATTTCGCAGTACCTGTTTATATGCAGCTTCCTATTGCTTCGTATAGAAACGCGCTGACACATGCCGTCCGGCATGGCGAAGAACGCATCGTGTCACTATACCTGCTGTCCAGCGATTTCTTCCTGAACGGCGCCGATGAAACCAGGTTGGTTCGCTATCACGGTTACTATGACCCCATCCGCAACCTTCATTCGAACAGCAATCCTTTCGCCCGACCGATCACGTCTTAACACGGAATATTCGTTCCGATGCCCGTATATCCGGCAGTTACCGATGTTGCACGCTGCGTCGCCTGTGTGGTGATTGCCGAGCGGTAGCTACTTCCCGGATCGCCGTTGCGCGCGACACCGTCGTTGTTCAAGCGGATGAGTTCCAGCCAGGAGGATTCATTCAGCGTAAAGAGCATTGCGATGCCGCAACTTGACTTCCGGCACCCGCTGCGTCTCGAATGGCATCACCGCGGCCAACTCCGCCGCGGACAGGAACTCACCCTGACCTTTCCGGACCTCGGCAATCAGCGCAGCGATGCGCTCCCGTTCCTCGTGGCTTATCGGGAGTCTGGGGATCTTGCCGCGCTCCGCCTGCTCGCTTTCGCGCTCGCCGACATCCCGGCGCAGGGAATTGAAGAGCACGGGCGCTTTGTTCGGCCTGGCCGAGAACACCCGACGCATCCAATCTCCGAGCACCCTGCGCCAGAACAGTAGGCTGCCTGCGCGGTAAATCTGCGCGATCCGGGTTTCGGTCATCTGCGCCTGCCAGCGAACCTTATAGTAGCCAAAGCCCGAAAGCAGGTTGAAGAGGGCGTAGCGGCCGTCAATCGCTTGACGCATGGCCATCAGCAGCAATGCCGAGCCCGGCGCCAGTCGGCTCAGGCGTTCGTCGTAGACCATGTGCAGCGCGTAGAGTCGCTTCATGAACGCACCACTGATGAACCCGGCAACGGGGACTCCATCCAGCAGTAGCAACTGAATCGATACCCGCATCGGCTGCCGCGCATCGAGCAGGCCCTTGAAGTACTCGACCCACTGGGGATATCGGCCAATGGCGGCACCGGCGCGTGACTTCCAGCTGCGCGGCTCGATGCTGTGATACAGCTCGAAAAGCGCCGGGGTGATGGCCGGGTCCGACGACGCGAGGTATTCCACCTCGCCCGCAGCCAGGAGGCTCCGCATCTGGCGGCTGACGTTGGAACGGAACTTCGGCGAGAATGATTTGAAGTACGCGTCCAGCGTGTCCCAGCGCAAGGGAATGGTGCCATTGTCCAGGCTCGGCCATTCGCGCACCAGGTAGCCCTTGAGCCTGGCCGCCGCCGGCGGCGGGAACAGCGGCGAAGCAGCATCCTGCTGGCGAAATTCGAGGAAACTCCATTCGCGCTTTCTTTCCAGCAGGTAGGCGTAGAACGCCTCGCTCACCGCAAGGGCATGCTCCGGCCGCGCCACCAGCTGCGGCCGGTCGGCGTCGTGAGTCACCAGAAAGTCGATCTTGGACGCGCGCAGGCCCAGGACCTTGTGCGTCAACTGCTTGAGCGCCATGTACCCGACCAAACGTCCGGCGTCGAAGGCGGCGAGAAACCACAGGCGCAGGTTCTGGTCCTGTGGAAAGAACTTTTCGTACCGGAGAAAATTCTCGAAAAACTCGAAGGTCGAAAACGGATCCGGCCGCGTGCCGGCACGGTTCAGGGCGTTGACGTCCTCTCGCAGAAACGCGGCCTCCTCCAGGGAGCCGAAACAGCGCACCTCAATCAATCGCTCCCCTTGGCCGAACCACTCCCTGCCTCGAGCGCAACCACGCCTCCCGGGGCATCGGGATCGACCCGCATCGACGGGACATGATGCTTGATCTGCAAGGGGTCCAGCCCGGCCTTGCTCGCCAACCGGTGAATCACCGTTTTCATTACCGCCGCCGGCCCGTTCTCGCGCGTCGACAGATTCCGCAGACCGATCCGGGTGCGGAAGAAGCGGTTGGCGGTATAGACGCGCGCGCGCCAGCGGCTCTGCCGGGTGAAGTGCTCGGTCGAAAGCGAGACGTTGACGCTGTCCAGATTGGTCACCCGGTGCGGAGCATTCTGCGGCCAGGTGGCAAATTGCCCGGGCTCGAGATCGTAGACCACTGCCGCCCGATCGTAAGCATGCTCATAGGGCAGGTATTCGTGCCGGACACCGGCGAAGATGTCTTCCAGGAGTTCGCGCCGGACAAGACGCTCGTCGAGTGCGGGGTAGATCCAGATTCGTTTCCGGCCCCGGATATGCCAGAGCACCGACGCCGGGCCATCGGCGTGGTAGTAGACGATTGCGTGCGGCGACGAAATCAGCAAGGTACCCTGGCTCGCGACGGGCGCGAAGCCGGGTGCTTGTGCCGCAAGCTGTGCGTACAGTTGCTCGATGAGTGCGCGGTAACGTGCATCGGCGCGGTCGACACGCGTGATGTTGAGCCACAAGCGGCCGTTCTTGACCGCCCGCAACAGCTCTGCGCCGCTCACGCCATCGTGAAGCGCAAGCCGGTTGTCGTCGGTGCGCGCGAGATTGTCGCCCATCGTCAATGCGTACAGGTGCTGGCGTGGAAAATGGTCGAGCAAGTCGATCAGAGCCGCGTCAGTAAACAGTTCAGACTGATGCAGATTGTGGGTCGCCAGCAGCGGCCGCCGGCCGAAATCGGCTCTATCTGCGGCAGACAGCTGAACCACGGGCGTCAACGGCAGGCGCATTTTCCCTGGAACAGTCCGGTCGGTGACGGAGAGGTCTGCAGGAGGGCTCGCCATACGCCCCCATCTGCGATTGAAGACGCTCGCTTTAAGTGACGAAAAGACCATGAAATCATGCCCATATGCAGGCATATGACGTGCCGGGAAGCCATAATGGACCCGGGTTACAAGCCGGTCTGTTCGCTAGCGTACCAAAGGGACTTTCCGTGTTTCTTCAGACGGGAAGAAAACGCTACAGAGGTCCATTGCACGGCCCCGGGCAGATGTCTTTCAGCAATTGCGTGCCGGCGGCGGTGCCGTCGGTTTTCCAAAGCTCAATGCCGTTCACGCCGTCGTTGGCATGGAAATAGAGTGCGCCGTTGAGCCTGGTGAAGCCGGCAGGCTTGGAAATCGCCCCGGTCTCCAGGGGACTGATGTCTTTTACCAGCACCGTGCCGGCGGCAGTGCCGTCGGTTTTCCAGAGCCCGCCGGTCATCACGAGGTCGTTGACTCGGAAATACAGTGCTCCGTCCAGCTCGGTGAAGCCGGAAGGGAAGGAATTCGCCCCGGGCGCCACGGCATTGATGTCTTTCACCAGCACGGTGCCGGTGGCGGTGCCGTCGGTTTTCCAGAGCTCCCAGCCGTTCACGCCGTCGTCGGCGCTGAAATAAAGCGCGCCTTTGAATCCGGTGAAGACGATGGGGAAGGCATTGATGGCCTTCAACTGCGTCGTGCCGGCGGCGGTGCCGTCGGTTTTCCAGAGCGCGTGGCCGGCGCTGAAATAAAGCGCGCCGTTGAAGACCGTCAAGCCCTCTGCTCCGCCCTCCGTAATGTCCCTCGCCAGCATCGTGCCGGCTTCGGTGCCGTCGGTTTTCCAGAGCCCGAAGGCAAGGCCGTTCGGGCCCAGGGAGGAGGCCATGAAATAAAGCGCGCCGTTGAAGACGGTGAAGCCGGACGGGAAGGAACTCGTCAGGGTATTGATGTCCTTCAGCAGCACCGTCCCGGCGGCGGTGCCGTCGGTTTTCCAGACCTCACCGTTGGCATCGAAATAAAGCGCGCCGTTGAAGACGGTGAAGGCGTCAGGAAAGGATCCGGCCAAGCCACCGAAGTCCTTCACCAGCACCGTGCCGGCGGCGGTGCCGTCGGTTTTCCAGAGCTCATTGCCGAACCCTTTGTAGACACCGAAATAGAGCGCGCCGTTGAAGACGGTGAAGCCGTAAAGGTTGGAACGCGCCCCGGGCGCGGCATTGATGGCCTTCACCAGCACCGTGCCTGCGGCAGTGCCGTCGGTTTTCCAGAGTTCACTGGCGTTCACGCCGTCGCCGGCATGGAAATAAATAGCACCGTTGAACTCGGTGTAGCCGCCCGGGTCGGAAACCGCCCCGGGCGCGGTGGTGTTGATGTCCTTTACCAGCACCGTGCCGGCGGCAGTGCCGTCGGTTTTCCAGAGCTCAGTGCCATTGACGCCGTCGTTGGCGGCCAGGAACTTGATCTCCGGGGCGCCGCCCGATCCGCCGCCGCTTGGGCTGCCCGGGTTGCCTGGGCTGCCCGGGCCGCCTGAGCTTCCCGAGCTTCCTGAGCTTCCTGAGCCGCTGTCTTCACCGCCGCCTCCCCCTCCACACGCGCTCAGAGCAATGGAAAGGATAGCAAGCAGAAACAGGGAATACCCGCTGGTACTTTTCGGTCCCATGGCTTTGTCTTGTTCTCTTCCAGGGCGTCTCATCCAGGCAGAAATGCGAAGTCGAGTTTGTGCCGGGAAGCAACTATGAACCGAGGGACCAGGCGGGTCTGTTGGCTGGCGTACCTAATCGACTTTGCTGGTTTCGTCGATCGCCCTGCGTGTGGAATCCCGCGCGACGACAAGGCGGAAAGGCGAGTTCGTCAAAGAGGAAATGGGGTGGGCAGAACCGGGCCCCGCCGCACCCCTGCGGGCCTGCTTGAGTTGACCGGACGGATCGATCGCATCGGCGAGCTGCCGGTTGAGCAACATGCGCGATTGCGATTGCGTGCGCGTGCCGCCATGGATATCGATGCCAGCCTGGCGTACGTTGTTGTCAAGCACCGCATCGACGTAGGATTGATTTTCGAAAGGACCCGCCACGGGAGATGTTCGCTCCGCCCAGCGATTGTAGACGGCAATCGCTTTGGGCAATCCGTACGTGCGGATGTTCCATGCGAGAATCTGCGCGCCGATTTTGATATTGAAGCGGGGATCGAACAGTTTCTTGCGCGTAGCTTCGCTCCACCCATCGACGTTAAGGCCGTTGCTGCATCCGCCCCCACCGTCCGGGCGGCATAACACCTGCATCAATCCGATGGATTCATTATCGGCGGCGTTGACGGCGTCGGGATTCAGGCTGGATTCCGTAATGGCAATAGCCTTGAGTAATTGCCAATCGACACCGTACACCGCACCCCATTTTCTGAAGATATCGTCCATCGATGGGGAGCTCGCGTCCGAAGTCTTCGCGAACAAAGGCGATGCTCCGACGGAATGCGAAGCAAAAGAAAATGCGCCCGCGAGAGCAATCATGATGATCCATATCAGCGGACTGGCTGAAACCTTCGGCGACGCCAGCCTGCCGTAGCGCGGAATCACAAACCGAAGCATGAATCCTATTGCGTGGAGGGGTCTTGTCGCGCTCCCGATACTAACCCGAGGCAACGGCAAGACCGTGCAAACGTCGGCGTGAGGTTCGAGATTGATATGCTCTTTCGTCAGTCGACCGACATGCGTGCCGCCGAATCTGCCGGCTTTTCCACGCCTGGCGCTGTGCCGCCGTTAGTCTTCATGCTATACATGGCGGCATCGGCCAGTTTTATCAAATCGCGGTGATCCCTTGCGTCCACGGGATAGACCGCGGTGCCGATACTGAGCGTGACGGTAATCATGGCACCATCGACCAGGTAGGGAGCGGCCAACCGCGAGCGGATTTTCTGTTCCACGACCGCGGCGCTCTGCTCGCCCTCGATTTCCGGCAGCAGGACGATGAACTCGTCTCCGCCGTAACGGCAGGCCGTATCCGCAGCGCGCAGACAGGCGGATAGACGCTGCGCCACTCCTTGCAGGAGCTTGTCCCCGGCGGTATGCCCGAATTTGTCGTTGATCACTTTGAATCCATCCACGTCGAAGAACACCAGTGCCACGCGTTTCTTCTGTCGCGACGCCTGCGCGATCGCCTGGTTGAGCCGGTCCAGGAGCAAGCGGCGATTGGGCAATCCGGTGAGCGCATCGTGATAGGCGAGATGATTCGCGGCCGCTGCCTGGCTCTCGACCTCCATCAATCTGCGGCGGAGGTGTGAATTGGTTTCCGCAAGCGCCTCCAGTTTTTTCTGGAAGGCGGTCGAATGCCGTTCACTCGCCGCGAGTGCTTGCGTGAGTTCCGCCAGCGTCACACGGGATTGCTGCGACCGCAGCGCGCCCCGGTCTGCCGTTTCGCCATATATGGAACCGCGCGAACGGCCTCTGTTTGAATGCGCAATATCTGGAATGGGCGATCTGCCGTTCCGCAATCCGTTCGCCACCAGCGTGCTCCTGTAGTCAAAAAACATACGTGAAAGTCTTGCCGCGCAGGGCCACCCCCCCGCGTCTCTCTAGGGATAAACAAGCCGGATTAAACCGCCAAATGCCGCACCGGTTCTGTACGCTGCCGTACATGAAACAATTGAGAAAGGATCCGGCCCGGGTCTTTCTATTGTCCTACCCGCACCGGTTCCCCCGGCTGCCCCCCGCCCCCCGACCCCGGCCCCGGCACACCGCCCCGCACCGGCAGGATGCCGGCAACCTTAGCCAGCAAAAGCAGGGAACAGGTCGCGGCTTATGTGCGGAATCGTACAGAGAGGATTCGAGCGGTGAACTAGGATATTCGCGGGCGTTCGTTCTCTCCCCCAATCTTGGGCGAATGCCTGCTGCGCCTGGCCCGGAACGGCAATCCCCTTCCGGGCTCTTTTTTTGGCGCCGGCAGGCGCAACTCGCTGCCGCGGGAATCCACACTTGGCGCACGGCGTAGCCGGGTCGTGCGCCGTCGTGCATGTCCTGGACGACCCCGTAGCATTGGCAAGCCGTTGCTTCGATTCCTGCGGCAGTCCGGGGGAATGCCGCGGCGGCGTTCATGTGCGCCCTGTGCTCGCCAACGCACGGACGGCGCCGCAAGATAGGTCGATGATCGCCGCTCATCCCATCATATGGAAGACGCCATCATGCGCACCGACCGTAAACATCTCGTTCTGGGCGTGACGCTTGCGGGCGCAATTGCGGGCGCAATGTCGGTTCAGCTCAGCGGCCTCGTCGAAAGCAACGCCTGGATCGGACAGGCGGTCGCCATCGCCTACAAAGTGGCTGGCGTGACGAACGTCGACGCAATAAACATCAAGAAGTAAATCCGCGGAGGCTCAGCTTGCTGCCCGTTCGGGGAGCAGGCGGTCCGTTTCTTTCTTCACCACCGCGTAGCATTCACATACCCGTTGCTCCAGCTTCGGGCGGTCGAGAACGGTGATGTGGCCGCGGCTGTAGTGAATCAACCCGGCTGCTTGCAGGTGTCCGGCCGCCTCCGTCACGCCCTCGCGGCGCACCCCCAGCATGTTGGCGATCAGCTCCTGGGTCATTTCGAGCTCGTTCGAGGGCAACCGGTCCAGGCTCAACAGGAGCCAGCGGCACAGTTGCTGCTCCACCGAATGGTGCCGGTTGCACACCGCGGTCTGCGCCATCTGCGTGATCAGCGCCTGCGTGTAGCGCAGCGCCAGGTGCTGCAGCGCGCCGCCCTGCTCGAATTCCTTTTTCAGTGCGGACGCCTTGAGCCGGTAGCCGTAGCCGGCGCTTTGCACCACCGCCCGGCTGGGCGTGGTCTCGCCGCCCATGAATAGCGCGATGCCGACCAGGCCATCGTGGCCGGTGACCGCAATTTCCGCCGAGGATCCGTCCTCCATGGCGTAGAGCAGGGAAATGATGCTGTTGGTGGGGAAGTAGACGTAACCCAGCTTGCCGCCGGCCTCGTAGACCGCCCAGCCCAGCGGTAGCGGCACGAG
>Ga0208454_1000541_pt1 | contig 21041 bp, 35 predicted proteins | sample EasRivMeERMZT100_FD_187530 | JGI IMG/M metagenome (GOLD analysis project Ga0208454, IMG submission 187530) | Soil microbial communities from meander-bound floodplain in the East River, Colorado, USA - East River MetaG ERMZT100 (SPAdes) (version 2) | ecosystem: Environmental > Terrestrial > Soil...
AATGTTTTTACTCAATCAGGTGGTGGTGCATCAGACGCATTAACAGTAGCTAATAATGTTACTGAAAAAGTTACAGATTCTGCTGTTACTGGCATAAGTATTCAGAATGCAGGTAGTGGTAATGCTCATAATAACTTGCAACCTTATTATACAGTTTATTTTTGGGAACGAACGGCATGATTACTATTATTAAATCATCAAATAATAAATTCGAGCTAGACGGTAATAATAGTGAACGAGATACTATTGAGTATCTTCAGGAAGAATTTCCACGTAAACTAGAAAGATTTATAGAGATTTATTTAGCCGAACGAAAACGAAATCGTGAAGCCGCTGAGGATATGGAAATTGTTGCTACTATGTCTCCTGGTGAACTAAATGTTAAAAGATTAGCATTAAGAGCAGATAAAAATGAGAAAAGACGAATAGAGAAAGAAAAATCTAATGCCTGAAAACTGGTCATTACCTACAAATACATCTAATTATGCTACTGGTGTATTACAAGTAATTAACAATAAGTTAGTTGATGCTGTAAGTCTGTTTGCTACAGATGGTAGTAATATACCTGATACAGCAATGAAGTATGACCGAGTAGCTAATAAATTTCAGGAACGTATAGTTGGTGTATGGACTGATAAAATATTAGCATTAGCAGGCGGTGGTACTGGTAGTGCTACTGCTGTTGGAGCACGTACTAATTTAGGTATAGGTAGTTTAGCAGTACAAAATGATAATGCTGTTGCAATAACTGGTGGTTCAATTAGTGGATTAACAGCATTAGGTGTTGGTGGCACTGTTACAGCTACTTTATTTAGTGGTTCGGGCGCGTCATTAACTAATCTTAATGCAGATAATTTAGCATCAGGTACAGTACCAACAGCTAGATTAGGTTCAGGTACAGCAAATAATACTGTATTTTTACGTGGCGACCAAATATGGGCTGCACCTGCTGGTACATTACCTGCTGGATTAATAGCATTATTTGATGTAGCATGTCCTAGTGGATGGACTAGATTTGCTGCATTAGATGGTAGATTTCCTCGTGGTGCTGCTTCATACGGTGGTAGTGGTGGCGCTGATACTCATACTCATGCTGCTGGTAGTTATGTAGGACCATCACATACACATGCTGCTGGTACATTAGCTGGAGCATCACATAATCATTCTGTTGGTGCTGGTACTACTAGTGGTCCTAGTAGCACTGTTGCTGATGTGGATTCTGCTGGTGGTGTTACTGATGTTGCATCTGCATCTCATACTCATACATTTGACCCTCCATCTACAGGTAATACTGCTCCTGCTGTTACTGGCAGTACAGCATCAGGTGGTAACAGCGCAATCACAGGCTCAAGTGGTTCATCATCAAATGTGCCCTCATATCTTGATGTTATCTGGTGTAAAAAGGATTGATATGCCATTTGATAACGATGCTATTTTTAATGAAGAAAACTTAGATAGATATGCTAGACGTGTAAAACCTGATAAGAAATCTAAATCTAGATTAGGCGGTTTAGGACCATCTACTATGAGTCCGGAAATATTATCATTAATAGGTGCTATTACTGATTCGGCTGGTACCTATAAAATGCTAAAATCAGGTACAGGTGTTGAGGGTAATCCATTATATAGTAGTCTTAATAACGATCCATTAAAAACATCATTAGCTGTAGCAGGAACATCACTAGGTATAGGTGGTATTGCTAGTTTAATAGGTAAGAAATATCCTAAACTTGCAAATGCTATTAAATCAAATATGGGTGCAAGTCAATTAGCATTAGGTAGTAGTAATTTTGCTAGAAGTGCAAATAGTAAATCAGCAGATGAAGATTGGCGTGATACGTTATCTCATTATAGGAGAAATAGATGATTATATCATTTGAGGATGAGTTAGGTCCAATGCATTTTACGTATGTATTTGAAGGATTTGTATTAGGTGGTTCTATTACAGAGAAAAAAGGATTATCTATATTAAGACGTGAATTTAATATCTTAGAAAAATTAGAAGGTATTAGCCATGTATTGCCATGTGGTAGGAAATTACCATCTGAAGAACTGGCAAGAGAATTAGATGATAAGATGGAAGGTAATGCACCTAGACAGATACAAATAGATGAATACGAGTTTGATATTCTATTTACTTATATTACATTGGTGCCATGGAAAACAGGTGCATCACTTAAGAATGCACTAAATACTATAGATTGGTTGGTAAGAATACAAAGAGGTGCGTTATGAAACTTTTACAGAAACAAATGATTTTTGCTGCTATGGTGCCATCACTTATTAATGAAGCTAGACGACTTGGTTATCAAGTTACTTTAGGTGAAGCACTTAGAAGTAGAGAAGAAGCATTAAGATTAAGTAAATTAGGTGTAGGTCTTAAAAATAGCTTGCATATTGATAAATTAGCTATAGACCTAAATCTATTTAAAGATGGTATATACCAAAAAACTACAGAAGCACATAGACAATTAGGAACCTGGTGGGAAATGCAATCTGCTGGTAAAGATTTTGTATGTCATTGGGGTGGCCATTTTGGCGATGGTAATCATTATTCAATAGGTGATGGTATTAGAAGGTAATATGATAAATATACGTAAATACATTCCATCTGATGCTGCTGCTATAGACGAGATATATAATAGATGTCATGCTGGTACATTTAATAGACCTAATCTTGAACATGTACTCGGGGCAGCTATAATAGAGATAGACGGTAAGATAGTCGGATTCGGCTGTTTAGAAGTAATACTCGAAGCTGTTATGATAATGGATACTGATAGACCTATGCGAGATAGGATTACAGTATTAAAGGAATTATTTAATGTAGCTGAATTCAAAGCATTAGATGAGGGATTCGATAAGTATTACATGTTTCCATCTGATAGTAACTATATGAATCTAATGATTAAACATTTCAAATTTGAGAAATGTGAACAATTATTAAAAATTAATCTGTTAGAGAGGCAAACAAATGGGTAGTAAGAATAAAGAAAAGACACAAGCAGTAAACGATGCCATGCTCTCTCAAGAAAGAGAAAGATTAGATAGAGAGCATAATGAAGTTCAAGGTTATACAACGCCCGAACGTCATGCAGAAAAATCATTTGCTGATTCTCTACGTGGAGAAATAGCAGGTGGTTATAGAGGATTTATAGACGGTACAGGATTAAATACTGGTATAGGTGGTGCAGGTGGAGGCGGTGGAGTATCAGCAGCATCATATAAATTAGACCCATTATATAAAAAATTAGAAGCAGGATATAACCCCCTATCTAAGGGCATACATGAATCAATGGGTGGATATAGAGATTTTGCTAGAACAGGCGGTATCACTGATGAGAATGCTGCTCGAATACGCGGTAATGGAGTATTCGATGAATTTGCGCGAACTGGTGGTGTTAGTGATGCTGATAAGTCTAATATACGTTCAAGAGGTGTAGCACCTATTGGAAGTTTTTACAATAATATTAAGAGTGAGTTAGCACGGCGCAGGAATGTAACAGGTGGTTATGGTACTGGTTATGATTCAGCTAATTCTAGATTATCCAGAGATAGTGCAATAGCTAGTAGTACAGCGGCACGTGATACTGAAATGGATATTTCTGATGCAGTTCGTACTGGTAGATTTCAAGGTGCATCTGCATTATCTGATGCTGAATCAGGTTTATCCTCTCAAATACAACAGGGTAGATTAGCTGGATTAGGTGGACTAACTGATATTGGTAAATTTGGATATGGCGGTTTAGAAGGAATTGCAGCACGTAAACAATCTATATCTAATGCTAATGCAGCATCTCGTGCATCAGCATCAAATGCTAATAAAGCATCTGCGTTACAAGCACAACAATATAGAGATAAGATGAAAGTACTTGGATTAAGTGGATTAGAAGGTGTATACGGTTCTAGTCCTGCTGAATTAGCAAGATACGATGATAATATATATCGTAATCGTGGTATGATGGGCGACCAATATGCTAGATTATTACCTGGTGCTAATCAACAACAGCAACAGGGACCATCAGGTTGGGATAGAGCTGCACAATGGGCTAATATTGGTATTAATGCTTATACTGGTGTACAAGATGCTCGTAAACGAACAGCAGCACCATACACGTATTAGGAGTAATAATGCCACTAAAAGATGATTTCTTTACTCGTAGCAGGGTTAAAAATCCCTGGGCCAATATAATTTTTGGTCAGCAAGAAGAACCTCCATTAGTTAATAGGAGAGCACCACCTCCACAGGATTTTAGTTTTAATAATCCTGCATTAGATGAATATGCTGACCATATTAGAGGTATGCCTAAACAGGAGGATTATGCTCCTTCTATATGGCGTAAACTATTAGCTGGTACTAGCGGTGTATTAACTGGTTATCAGAGTGGTAATCCATTACTAGCATATGACGCTGCGAATAGAATTGCACGAGCACCATATCGTAATGCTATGGAAGAATGGCAGGGTAAAGAAGATGCATTGAAATCTTCGGCCCAGCTAGAAAATACATTCAATACTCAACGTAGACTATATGGTGGATTGAATGAACGAACAACTAATAATGCAGCTAGAACTGGTATAGCTGAAACAAATTCTAGGACGCAAATATTTAATGCTGAAACAGCTAGAAAGCGTGCTGAGTTTGCAGTTAAAATAGCAGAAGCCACTGATGCTACTACTAAAACTAGATTACTACTTGACCAGAGTAAATTTGAACAGCAAACTAAAGTAGCTGAAGCGAAATTACGAATGGAAGATAGACGAGTAGGTGCATACGAAAGAAATGTTGGGTCAATGATTGGTGACCGCGCTGCTGATAATGCTTCAGGTAATAGTCCATCTGATACTCAATTAGCAGCAAGACGTAGAGATGCTGTAGATAGAGTTGCTAATGAAAATCCTGAATGGTTTGATAATAATGGTATACCATTACCTGAAACTTCTGAATTAGTTGAAGCTCAAATACAACGATATATGCAGCCACGTAGGTATGGTAATATTAATCTTGAACCAGGTTCAAATACTAGGCCATCTCATGGTTTTGTACTAGAAAGATAACATGGCTCCAAGAAGGTATAAACTTCGGAATCCTGATACTAGTGAGTTAATCGAATTTGATTTCGATGGTACTCCTACGCCTGCTGATATAGATAGAATTGTGGCTGAATATAAAGCTAAACAAAAGCCACCACCTAGAAGTACATTTGAACCAGCTAGACGAGATAATGTATCTTTGCCTGATTTAGATACTAATAATGAGCCTAATCCAGCTAGTAAGCCAGATTACTTTAATCTGCCATCAATGTCTAGTATAGCTAAATGGGGCACTACATCTATAATGCCTGATGTAGAGGAAGATATAAGTAAATTCAGTCATAAATATGGTGGAGATACATTAGGTGATATTTCTGATTTTGTAGTAGGTGGTGCTACATCTCCATTAGGATTAGCTACTAGTGTTATAGGTGGTGGTGCATGGGCGCGAGCTGCTAAAAGAGCTATTCCTAAGTCAGCAGGTGCTAAATTAGCTGATAAAGCTGCTGATATGATGCCGCCTGTTAATACTATTGATAATGCATTACCTAATCGTTTGCCTCCTGAATTTTCAGTAGATATGCCACCTATTAATAAACCTAGATATAGAGCAGTACGTGACCCATTAAAAGGTGATAGCTCTATGGGTAATATAATGGGTTATGAACCATTACCTAATTTAGATGAGATAGCTGGTATACCAACTGTTCAATTAGCTGATGATGCTATGGCATCACGCAATACTGCATTACCTACATTTGCTGAAAATATGGGTGGTTCTATTCCTCCTAGACAATTACCAGGTGCTGAATTACCTGTTAATAAACCGCGAGTAACTAGATTAAGTAATGATTTAGTAGGTGCTAAACCACGATTCAATATTGGTTATAACAGCTATGAACCTGCATTTGAGAGTGACATAGATAAGGCTCTATATATCATTGCTCAATCTAAACCATCCGCTCGTAATGCAGATTACATGAAGTTTTTGAAGGGTGCTACCGGATTAGATGAAGCTGCATTAGTATTAGAAGGTAAAAGAGTTAGAAGCCAAATTAAGAATATGGTAGGTGGTCAACCCCCCGGCCCTGTTAAAATTCCATCTATATTTAAGATGGCTGATGAACAAAACGTACGTATTAATCCTCAAACAGGTGAGGAATTTATAGGTGATTCTCCTGTTAAAACAGAATTAGCACCATCTACTAGAAGCAGACCTACTAGTGGTTTTAGTATGGGTACACGACAATCTACATTACCACCTTTTATTTCGCCTACTAATGCTGCTAAAACACCTGAAATACAAGCAATATGGAAAAGAGCAGTTGATGCACATATAAATCCAAGAAATTATGATGTTGATGACCCACTAGATTTGGCTCGTTTAGTAGCGGATATTGATAAAAAAGCACCTCAAATAATGAGTAGTGATATACTACCTGATATGAAAAATGTAACACCTATTAGAGAAGCATCAATGAATGATTTCGTTCCAGATGAATCACGTGGTATTATTAACTTAGACCCTAAAGAAAAGAAAAGTCATTTAGGCAGCGAAATTATGGGTCTACCTAAATCATTATGGGCTGCTATAGATTTCTCTGCACCATTACGTCAGGGTAAAGGACTTATTCATAAAGGAGGTATTACTGATAATAAATTTTCTCAGGCAATAGTACCTATGTTTAAGTCAACTTTTTCTGAAGATGCATTTCAAGCTAGTCAGGCAGCATTAAAAGCTAAGCCTACTTTTGAATTACAAACAAAAAGTGGATTAGCATTTACTGGTCTTGATGATATTACTAATAGAGAGGAAGCTATTATATCTTCTCTAGCTGAAAAAATACCCGGTATTGGTAAGGCTATTAGAGGTACTAATAGAGGATATACTACATTTCTTAATAAGCTAAGAAGCGATACATTCGACTCTATGTATGATGCATCTAAAAAAGCTGATATGAACATGTCGCCGGACCAAATATCTAAATTTATTAATGAGGCTACTGGTCGAGGTGATTTGAAATTAGACCTAAGTAAAATTGGACATGGTGATTATAAGTTAGGTAAGATTGACCAGGAAAAGAATGCTGTAATGTGGAATAATATATTCTTTAGTCCACGATTTATATCATCACGTCTTAAGATGCTGGGTCAAGGTGGTAAAGCTATTGTTGATTTACCCAAAGCCGCATTAGGTTTTAAGAATGCTGATGCAGCTATACAGAAGGAATATATTAAATCACTGGTAGCTACTACAGCATATTGGGCTACTGGTGTAGGATTAGCTAAATCTCTCGGCGCAGATGTTACAATGGACCCATCTAGTTCTGATTTTGGTAAGATTGTAGTAGGTAATACTAGAATAGATACGACAGCAGGATTACAACCATTCATTCGTGTTACTTATCAATTACTATCTGGTACTAAAACTGCACCTATGAACAATGGTAGACCTGGTAGAACTAAAAATTTAGGTGAGGGATTTAAAGCTGAGACCGAACTGGATGTAGCAGCTAATTTCGTGCGTAATAAAATGGCTCCTATACCAGGTGCTATTATAGATTTCGCACGTAATCGTACACCAGTTGGTAAACCTGCTCGTAAGGAAATGAAACGATTTGGTACAGATTTTAGTTCTTTTAGTAAAGCAGGTAGTAGTATTCATGAGACATCAAAGAATTATTTTCTAGAAGCTATTACACCTAACATGATAACAACAATGAAGGACCTTTATAGAGAAGACCCTTCATTGTTTAGTGGATTCGCTGGTGTAGGCGCACTATTTGGTGAAAGCGTACAAGTATTTGATGAATATGAACCTAGTGCATCACGCTCAAGAACTAGGAGGCGTACTAGAGCTGCTTACTAATTTCTTTAATTCATTTCTGAAATTAATAACAGCCTGACCAAATATACGCATTAATGCACCATAATTCATATTAGCATCAATGAATATTTGTATGGCATATATATGCTCATCATCATCTATTAGATAACATACATATCCGTGTTCTACCTTCATTCTATCTTCATTTATCTTAATGCCAATAGGAAACAATACACTCGCATTTGATGATTCATATAGCTTAACCTGATGAGTAACTGCTAATTCCTTTAAGTATATTTCTGCTGTTTGATATGTCATTTCTTAAACATCCTTGTTAAAACAAATGCTATGTCATTACGATTCAGTTTAGTAATTAATTCTAATCGTTTAATCCTTCTCTTTAGTGCATTAATGTTGCGTATAGTTGTGTCATTCGGATTTTTCTTTTTCATTTAGCTAATACCTTCCTTCTTTTACTTTTAGTTGAATAACTAGGATTCTGACATATTTCAGTTTTTCTACAGACAAAATCTTTTACAGTACTATCATAAATCAGTTCGGCCTCGTACTGTCTAACACCACATTTCGCACATTTATATATAGCTCGTCCCATATAATTATTCAACCCCTTCAATAAATGATATTGGTGCATTAAGTTTTATTACCGCATCGAATATATAACCACCTATAATTTCAGGATTAGGATTATATCCAACAGTTCCGCTATCACCCCAATTACCATCATAACGCCAACCAAAACGAACAGTTAACCAATGTGTTTTATCTCTCCTAACTGCTATTGAAATATGTTGTCTACCATTAGGTGCTTCTGCTGTCTCTATCCATATACCGCCAATTTTCTCTACACTCTTTACAGGTTTAGTAGTTGACTTGAAGGATAAACCTGATTGAATTTGACCAGCAAATTTACCTAGTGAACCACCTACACGTTTATCAGTACCAGCATTTACATAACCTAAATCTGCAGCAGTTTTTCCATTGACATAATTAAATGATAGTATCAATGATAGCAATTCTCTAATAGTCATTTTAACCTTGTCCCTTCTGTTTTTCTTTACTAAGCATATCATTAATATGTTCAGTTAAGGCAGCATCTAATCTTTTACGGATTAATTCCTTAATTAACTCTTTAGTTTCATCACTAAAAATTTGTTTATCTACTTCATTAAGTATTTCACCATGTTTTTCATGAATTGCTTTGTCAACAGTAGTTCTTAGTGCGTATGATACTGTTTCATTTAAATATCTACTAATATTTCTCTCTAAATGAAGTGTATATTCAGCAATAGTAATTGTTAATGTTGAATCTTTTTGGTCTCTATATGTATCAATTTTCATAATTAACCCTGTCCTTTTTTAGCAGCGTGCCATGCTTTTAATTCTTCTACTTGTTTGTCATTCATAACATACATTACAGTATTACCCCAATTTTCTATTGTTATAGTGCCAGCATCAAACAAGGCACCTATAAGCGCAACGAAATCTTCAGTAACATTATAATGCATCCAAAACTTTTTCATTGCCACATCTTTACTAATGGCATGTGGGTCACGATTAAGTAATTCCTCTATCATTAAGTTTTTAAGTTGTAGATTAGTAGCTGCTCCTTTCTTACCCATTGTAGTTCTTCTTACGTTACCAATAAGTGTTTCGCATTGCTTAACAGCTTCTACCATAGTTGGCATATCTATTACTAATTCAGGTGATTGACTCATTGATAGAAGCATGGCTACTTTTAATACGCTTTCCCCGAACCTTTGTATTGTACCCGTATCATCACGTATTCGCTGAGTACGTATAGTATTATAGAAATCCATATACCACTCGTGATAAAACTTACCAGCACTTGTGCCAGCTAATGATTGGAATGGTCCTTTTAATGCTGAGAGATTTTTAAGCCAATCAGCTAGTTTTGCTTTATCAGGTACACGTTTTAATTTCTCTATGAGAGGATTAAAGTTAGCAGTTTCTCTCTCAGCAATAACAAACATACGACCAATAAAACCACCATGTACATCCTTAAGACCAATAAAATCGTCAAAATGTGCTTCATTAGTTGCAACCAACAATGTAAGGACCGGGTCTTTAAGAGTGAACTGCTCCATTTTAAGTAGTGATTTCCAGTCATCTTCATTCCAATTCCTATCATACAAATCAGTTAAGATAGTCATAGCAGCTCTATCTTCTACTATAGATGATGTGAATTCACTAGATGCTATAAATGCTGCTGACTTATTAACTATCTTACCACCAGGCAAACTATATGATGTGCCCATCTCTTTCAACATGCCTTGTATACTACTTCTACCAGATATAATTCTAGGCATATGAGGACAGGCTTTCCTCACTAAGTTTTTAGCTAATGCAACAGGTGGTCCTTTCTTTAATCCTGACTCAGCATGTAGCATCACATAGATGTTTGGATATGTATTATAAAATGTGGCATCGCTACCTTCCATTTCGCCGCGAGGCAACCACACGTTGTCCATTACTACAGCCGATATACAGGCTAAAGCAGACCAATACCAAAAATTACGTGGACTCTCTAATTCCGCGGTAGAATCCATGACCTCTTGGATGAAGTTCATTTAATAAACTTATCTATGCTCTTCAATAAATCATGAACGAGGGGATATTTTTTATGGCTAATATATTGATGATTTAATACTAGTTGTAATTGTTCTGCTGTCTGTTTATCTATGACTATTTCGTTATCATATGTAAAAGGTCTACCACAATCATCACATATATCTTTTTTGAAATCATCATTCATATTTATACTTCCTAAACTCCTGATAATTATCACCTATCTCTACTTCTGATGGTATGATTAATGGACTTCTTGGTAATGAGCAATCACTAAAATCAATAGGCCGCTCCATTTCTGTTCTCATAATGGGAACGTATAATTTCGTTTCATTAATAGGCACCATAAAAGTTAAACTGTCATGCGACTCGACAATGATTCTAGCTCCGGGTATTTCCTTTTTAATTCGTAAAGCGGCGTTTTTAGTATTATCACTAACACTTCTCTGGGGAATATAACTAAATGCCTGACGAAATAATTCGTCTCCGTGTCTTTCAAAAAATGTACGGACTGGTGCCCTTTTACTATCAACTCCATACGGTATAGCCGCCCGTAATTGACGGCGGTTTTTATCGAGCGCTTCAATGACACCATTTTGAAATACTTTCTTAATACTAGGCTGTTTAGCATGGAATATTTGTAATGCCATTTCTGCATCTGATTCTTTAATCTCTACAGGTATCTTATATTTTCTTGCTTGTGTATTGACTTCTATCATTGCACGTTTAGCTTTAGCACCTAAATGGCCTGCATGTCGTAATGTTTTGCCTAAGAAACGATTAGGATGTTCATAACCTAACTTTTTCTTAGACCAATCATCTTCAGTACCACCTACGAACCATGATGCTGTTAAGGCATGTAAGTCATGATTATCGAATAGAGATAAATCTTCATTAGCTAGTTTGAATATTACTCGTGCTTCTGCTTGCGAACTATCTATATTGATAAGACAATAACCTTTATCAGGTACATACATACTTCTAACATCTTGTCCTATATCACCATGTTTAGTCATGGTCTGAAATGCAGTACCTATTGATTTTTCTTTTTGCTTACCTGTTGTTGCATCTTTATAATGTAATGTAGGACGTATAGGTGCTTCTAGTAATCCTGTTGATGTTCTACCTGTATCTAAACATAGATAATAAGTAGACTTCATTTTACCATCATAATCAGGCAGGGCCATGAGATAGTTGCCTATTGTTTTTTCAACGCGCCGAGCATCTAATACGTTACTTATACCCTTCTTTTGATTATCTTTCTTAACTATATTATATAATGCAGTTAATACTTCTTCACCTGTACCTACTCTATCAGGACAATTAAGATGCTCGTATAGAAAATGTCTAACTTGTTTCCATGATTGACAATTAATATCTTGACCACCCGCTAAATAAAATCTATCGACTGCTAGTTGCTCAGACCATTTAATATATTTACGTAATAGAAATTCTCTTTTTTCCTCATCTACATAGAAACCTTCATTCTCTATACCCATGTATAAATCATGTAGCTTCATTATGTAGTTCTCATAATAATCTCGCATCTCTAACTTATCTATGTCAGGGTCCATAGCTAAATCTATTTCTTTTGTAACGCAAGAGTCACGTGAACAACCGATGAATAAATCTTGTATCGAACCTTCGTACATTCCTTCATTTTTATAGAACGGTTCAAGAGTATACGTGCTTGTATTGAAAGCGAGATTCTTTGGCAATTCAGGATTAATGGCAAAGGCTTTAAGCATGGTATCTGAACAAAGCCTTTTAATAATGAATCCAAGTCGCTTAATTTTATCTTGGTCATACTTAAAATTTTGACCTACTATTTCATTTTCTGCCAATAACTTAGCAGTAAGATACCACATTTGAGCAAGGTCACTACTAGGAATATTACTAATACCACTCGAATTCCATAAAGGAACAGTGGCACCTTCATTAGGATTAAAAGAAAAACCAATGCAAATAGGAATACCACTACCATCAGGATGAGCCTCTATATCTACTGCTGGCTTATCATTTTTCTTATTACGGTCTATGAAATCTTGTAATTGAGCAGATGACGTGCATACATATAAATTTCTTGATGGTAAATTTATTTCAGGAAATGTAGATTGTTCCTTACATCTTTTTAAGTCATGAACCATTACCTGTCTATTCCAATAACCACCACCACCATCGCCACCTTGATGTAAAAGAAATGCTGGATGGTATGTACCTATTACTTTCTTACCCATACCTAATAGTATAGAACCACGATAATCTTCTATTATACCCTCACCTGCTGGCTTGTATTTAGGCTTACCATCATCTTTATAACCTTTAATAGATTTAAGACCTGTCATTGCCCATAAAGCTGTGCCACCTAAACATATGACTAGATTAAGATTAGGTAATTGATATAACTCATTTCTTAATTCATTTATCTGTTTGTCCATGTCTATGTTAACTGACATAGTACGATTAAGAAATGGTATCTTCTTACCACTTTTACTATTAGGTGGTATCATGAACTTACAGGCATTAGTTAGCCAGCATTCATTACGATTAATACCAGCATCCTTAAGTAATCTATCTAATTCTCTACCACTAGGCCCGATGAAGGGTTTTAAACCAATTTCTTCTTCATATGACGGGCTTTCGCCTATTATAGCAATACGTGCATAAGCATTCCCCGAACCCGGAACATATATGTTCATTTGTTTTCAATAGGTTCGGTAATACCATCTCTACGCAATAATGCTTGTGATTCTTTAGTACAGCATACTCGTGCAAATATTTTATTACCGTCATCAAATATTTCTATTATATTTTGTAATCTATTTAAGCCCATTTCTAAATGACAAGTAACACAACATTGACCAGCAAAATCTTTACATGTTAATATCATAATTAATCACCTAATAGTTGACAACCTACCGCACGTCTACCCTTTTCTGTTTCAGTAAATTCAAATACTACTGATACTGCTGCATTCTTTGCAAGCATTAATTTTAAATCATGCCACTTCTCGAATAGTTCTGATTCATGCAGAAAATAATCTTTACCATCATCTCCTTTAATGAAACAGAAATTACGCATTACACCGTCTTTACTAGGAATTGAGTGAATTTTACCGTTCATTTGTTAGTCTCCTCTTTACGTGCTTTAATAGTATCTTTAGGTGGTATAGTTACATCTTGCTCATAAATAGAACCATCTGATAATGTCCATTTAATACGTACTGTTTCAGTTTCGTATACTGATATAGGACGTATGATTCTAAACATTACTTAGACCTCATCATTTTTAACGCACTGTTTCTACTTATACATTCATTAACTTCTGGAATGTCATGTATAGCTCTAGCAAGTTTTAAATTTTCTGCTGTTTGTCCTACTGATAGTTTTAACATGCGAGCTGTTTGTCTAATAGTCCAGTCATTATCATTAGTAATCATAGACAGATGAATAATCTCTAGTAATAGACATCTATTACGCCATCTTTTTTCAGATTTAAATTGTTTTATTATGTCTGGTATGTCTAATATAGATGGCATCATTCATATGTAACAGCAATGCATGGACGATTATGTGATTATTCTAAGGGTGCAATTAATCGTTGTAAATAAAGCGTGATAGTTACTAAATCTTCTTGTATCTGTTGTATTCTTAAATCTATTTCGTCTTTAGATATTGCTGATTGAATTTGATGTAAATTTCTCATTTTAATTTCTTCTAATCTATCCCAAATTTTAATTTTTTCCATACATCACCTATTAGTTATTAAAGGTGGGTACGGCCCTGCTAATTAATCTCGTAAGATACATAGCAGGACCGCACCCTATGTTAAAGATGACACAATTCGCCACTGAGAGGCATATTACTTATCATATAAGGTGATTGAATTTCCATGACCCTATATGAACACGATATTAGCGCTAGGTTATAGCTTACTAACGTCTATAACTTTAGCACGCTGTTATGATACGCATATAAACATATCATAACTATCGTGACAGTTACTTATTGTCTGCGTCATCCTCAACATCAGTTGCATTTTCATCTTCATCATCAGTTGCATCAATATCATTACCTGATGCATCATCTTCTTTAAAATCAATCTCAGGTGTTTTCTTAACTTCTTTTTCTTCAGGCATTTTATTTCCTTTGTTATCTACACTTATAAACGTATGATATATCCAATTATGGGGATTAGATGAGATTAATACCCATCTTGACATATTAACCTCACCTAATCATTACTAATTAAGCAGTTACACCTGATTCACGAGGCAAACGATACTTGTGATTGATACGATTAACCGTCCTGCCTTCAAACGGTGCATTTTCAATGAAAACATCCAGCTCTTTACCTACTGCATTGTTCTCATCAAATCTACTACCAGCTTTAACTTCTTGTCCAAGCGCCTTAAAGAAATCAGCCATAAAGCCAATAGCTTTAGAATTGAAATTCCAATATGGCGTGGGAACACCAGCAAAAGCATCGGAACCATTATCCGCATTAGAAATAATAGTACCTTCATACTTGTAATTCGTACTATCACCCTTAGCTGATACTGCTTTCTCCAATGAATCAATCTTTACACGATACCATGCTGGTTCAACAACTGTGCCGCGTTTAATATCACGGTCTGTAAATTCAATCATGATTTTTTACACCTTTTTGGTATTTTAGAAACGAGTGATAGGTTTTTGTTCTATCAATTTCTTGATAGCTGGTTGAATGAAATCCACATATAGTGGTCTGTTATTGAATACAATCTCCTTTGTTAATGGTAAACAAGTACGTGCAAAATCATCACCTGTATGTTGCGTTACACAAGCATATTCACCCTCCTTTGAAGTATCTATTGCGCCCTTCACATTGAAATGATAAACTTCTTCGCAATATGCAGGTATCTTTGCGCTGATAGCTTTACCACCTGTAACAATAATTCGGGCAAAATGTGTGTTTTGTGCTTTATCTTCAGGTGTACGCGTGCCAATAACGTGAGCAACAAATATAATGTTCACGTTAAAGAATAATTTAATATCTTCTAGTATAGCTGTAATTTCTGTAAATGCAGCTGCTTCTGCTTTATAATCTTCTAATCCATCAACTTCAATACCGCCTATTTTCTTACCCTTTTCAGAACCATCTACTCTAGTAGTACCAGCTTTTAATTCTCTAGTTTGCATGTTAATACTATCACCAGTTGATGTGATACTATCAAGTATTATATCATCATAAGGACAGTTAGTTTGTAAAGCTTTTAGCTTTGTTTCCATAGCCGCATAGTCTTTATAATTGTCATAATCAAGATTAACTAGATTCACACCCCATAATTTAGATGGCAATACAATACTACCCATTTTCTTATCTTGACTGAACCAGTATTGTCGCCGTGCTGCTTTAGGATTTCTATTTGATTCTGCTAATGCAAATGATAATGCTGCTGTTGACTTACGTGTTCCTACTTCACCTTTCAACATATAACTAAATGCATTAAGTTTAAAATCATTCATTGATGGTGACATGATTTATTTACTCCTATTACCTTCTTTAATTGCGGTATAGTTAAATCGTTACGGTGATTCCAGTTCTCTATATAACTTCTAATTGGATATATGACATTACTAAGAATCAAACTTAACATCTCCGTTATCATCTGTATTCGTTGGCGGTAATTCATTATAGTATCCTGTTTGAATTGTTGCCAATACCCAGTGAATGTCAAGTGAATGTTTTAGTGCCATACGACAACACATAATAAGTAATATAGGTATATAATCTTGACCGAGCAGTTCTTCTAAGAAAAATGTGGCATTAGCTACTTTATCTTCTACTTCTTGTTTAGTTGGATAATTATCTTCGCTCATGACTAATCTAATACTTCTACTTCATAAAAGTTGTATATAGGATTATCAACACTACTCTTTATAAATTGTTCCTGTCTACATTCCTTTATGTGATTTATGTATTCTTCTCTTGTAGCTACTCTTAAAATTTTAGTTATCACGAATTCATATTTGTTTTTCGGCGCATTAAATATATTAGCTGGGCCGACATAGTTAATTGGCATTTCGTGTTTAGTATATACAATCATATTAATCATCTCTACATTATTCAAATAATTAATCTTCATCATCAGGATTAGTAGGATCCCAACTTTCACCAACCTTATAATGCAACTGAATCATTCTTTCTCTATCATCAGGATTTGATTCACATATATCACGTCGATACATGCAACCATTATACTTATCGCAATAGGTATAACGTGGTGGATAATAACCTTGTTCACGTAGATTAATTAATGTCTTAGCATAATAACCTATTACACCAATCTGTTCAGCTAATTGCTGGTCAGTATAGTTAATCATTACACGCAAGAACTTTTCTTCAGGCTTTAATGACCTCTGCCATCCTATTTTATCTATGCATACCTTACGAGTTTTTGCAACGAGACACTGACCCATGAATTGATTGTTTAATTTTATTGTGTCTCGATTCATCTTCATTGATTTATGGTCAACAGGTAATATACCATCTTGAAATGTATCTACTATCCTATCTAATTTGGCTTTCCATAATACACGAACTTCTTCATCTTCATATACTACTTGGCCGTGCACTTTTTCTGATTCAATAGGAGTCCAGCTATCATTTTTCCATCTCTCGAAATATTGCTGCATTGTAGCAATAATCCATTGATAGCCAACAAACTTAACTTTACCCTGCTTATCTAATACGTTATCTTCAGGAACATTCTCTGCTATCTTATATGCTTCATCACCTGCTGCCATACCTATTTGTATAGCAACATTACGTGAATCACCATGTAGTAATGCTTTAGTATATTCTTCTAGAATCTTATGCACCACGATACCAGCTTCTAATGCATTGCTGTTACCATTAATAGGTATAAGATTTCTATTAAAACGTAAATCGAGATACCGCTCACAATTCATTAGAGCAGTTAAGACGGTTGCATCTAATATTACATTCTTTTTTTGAGTTATTATTTCGATACTCATTTTACATCTTTCAAATATCTTATGGCTGCTTCAAGAATTTCAATATTGTCTTTTGCATTACCTAACATAAAATTACATCTATTACATAATAAACCGCGAATAATATCTGTATTATGACAATGGTCTACTTGCAATACCTCTCTATAATCGCCACAGATATTACACAAACCATGTTGTTCCTCGTACATTCTATTATAATCTTCTAAATTTATTTTATATAATTTTTTTAATGCAGCACTTTTATTATTTTCATATGTCCTATTTTCTGTTTTTATTTTAGCTGCACATATTTTACATTTAGATGCCCTAGCTAAAAACCCAGTCATAAGAATACTGAAATTTTCTAAAATTTTTATTTCCCCACATTCACTACATTGTTTAGCAAGTTGGTCATCAATAATGAATGCTTCACTTGATTTTGGTGGCATTATGCATCACTCTTATTACCAATAACCTGATATGGAATATTCAAATTCTTTGCTTGCGTAATTACAGCTAATGATTTCTTAGAACCATAGATGTAATTATGGAAACAAAGAATTAGGTCTATATTAATTATATCGCTATCATTTCCTTCAGGTGATTCTGTTACATGCTTAGATTGCATACCTAATTGATTAGCTGCTACTTTACCTACTAAAGCTGCGCCGGACTCTAATTTATGATACACGATATTATCTTTATTATGAGAGAATGGTTCTAATGCTAGACGTATGGTATCTAAATCATTCCAACGACGGTCTCCAATTACAAGAATATTCATTTTCTATAACCTATAACTGTATTTTTAGGAACAAATACTGATTCGTTTGATGCGTCAGGATAGAGAAATTCAACTTCAAGTATATGTCGGTTATTAGCCAAATCAATTAATACTTGTCTGAGATGATGTGGATTCCAACCAATATTCTCCATAGTTAATTCAGACATTAGTGCCTGTGCAGCTACCATCTTACGATGATTAACTTTAATAAGTATTGATTGTTCTAGTTCGGTTACTGTTTTATTCAATGAAACCACCTAACTTGTCGAATATCTTTTCTAATTCATCCCATTGCCATATTGCTGCTTTAGATACTTTTATATCTTTCTGCCATTCAATGTTTTTAGTTCTATTAGCTGCATCTCTAATGATTTGTCGTAATACATTTAAGTTTTTATTATTGCGGAATTTTTTATATGCCATATGAATTATTCAAATCTCGGTGTAGTCATGTATTCATTAATCTGTTGTGCTGTTTGCAATTCTACTTCTTTAATACAAGTCTTACACATTTGTAGTTCATGTTCACGTTTAGTAGTAGGAGGAAAATATTGACCATGACCTTTACAGATAAACCATTTATTCATTTGCTAGTCCTTTCATCTACTTTATTATTAAAACGATTAATCTTATCAATATGCCTTGCTCGCTTACCTCTTACTTTAGGTATACGTCTTCTAATAACACCAGTAGAATCTGTATAGTAATTTTGAGTGAGCATTTTAAGTGGTCCATACGGACCTGCAACTATCTCAAACATTTTCATATAGAATCAACCCCCGCTATAGTTTCGAGTGATTGTGCTATTTTACTTAATTCATAATACTTTTCTAATGCTCTAAAGCCACATTCTTTATCTTTAGGATTAGATGAACCTTCAACACCTTGATGCTCTTTAAGAAACCGCCGAGCCTCTTGACGTAATATTTCAGATGCTTGTATTAATTGAATTTTCTGTTGTTCATCTAGCATGATACACATCTCACTTCTAACACCACCAATACCACGCATGTGATTAAACCCATCAGCCATAATATGCTTACTCCTAATGGTTTATGTTTATCGAAACAAATTAACACTTCAAATAAACAAATTAGGTATGCAAGTCCATATAGATATATCATGCCGCCTTCTTCTTATTATGAGATGCCACAATAGATTGCACTAGTTCGGTAATGATACTACCTTCATTCCACTTAATATCATGTTCGGCTCTTGTAGAAGCACAAATAGAGCATGGTAACATATCATTATCAGCAAGGAATTCATGATTCATTACTTTACGGAATTGTATACGTTTTCTATGCACAATTCTATCTAAATGAGAATCAATGGAATCTTCAGCTTCTACATAGATTGCATTAATATGCTTAGACATCTGACCAATACGTTTAAATCTACCTTCTGCTTGTTCTTCATTAGCAGGATTCCATTGTCTTTCCATCATTATACAATCGCTGCCGGTCTGTAGATTTAATGCTTCACCTGATGCTAACGTAGATGCAATCATGAACGCACGTTTACTATTATTAAACTCATCCTGTATTCTAGTGCGTTCCATTGAATCATTCTTAGCTAATAAGACTAATAGCTTAGGTGCATCATCATATTCTTTAAATAGAGTTTTAAGCTGTTCCTCTACCATCGCCGCGCATTCTTTATGATGTAGAAAGATAACTAACTTCTTATCAGATTCTTCTAAAAACTTTTCAGCAGCTTCTATTGTAGCTGGAACCTTTGCAACACCTACAATCTGCCTCATACGCATGAGTGATTGCATTATCTTTGCATTATTCTTAAAGCTATTAGGGTCTTCACCACCTATAACAGCTTCATTATACATCTTAACTAAATTATTTACTTCAGATTGAAGCGCAAATTTAGCATGGTCAGGAACCTTACAATAGTATTTAGTTCTATTAGTCTTAGGTAATTGAGGCATTACTATTTCAGCTTCACGTCTAATACATATATGCTTAATGAATTCCTTAAATCTAGTAGGATTCTTAATACCACCTATTTTTGTCTTATTATTCTCAGTATAGGTGTCAACATGGATACGCTTGAAATCTTCAAACGAATAGAATTTCTTCGGGTCTAATATATTAAGTGCTACGAATAACTCAGTGCCTCTATTTTTCCAAGGTGTAGCAGATGTAGGTATTACTTTAGCATCAGTTAGTTTAATTAATTCTCTAACTGCTTGCGTTTGTGATGCATCAGGATTACTAATTGCCTGACATTCATCTAATATAATTGTCTTAATTCCTATCTCAACAAACTTATTTAGGTCAAACTTACGTAATGCAGCATAAGATATAATGTAACCTGATAGGCCAGGAATGAGAGCATCTTTAGCTGTATTAATTACTTGTGGAAAATGAGCTGGCCCGAGCCAGTTTACAAATTCTTTAAGATATTGATACTTCGGCCCAGCTTTACCTACTAATAGATAAGGCATTCTCTCTTTAGAATGATAGAATAATACAGGTAATGGCTGAACTGTTTTACCTAATCCAACATCATCAAATAATGCGAATCCTCTATTAAGAGCTAAACCTTTTTCTATAGCTTGCGAACCCTCTACTTGAAATGGATATAACTTAAATGCACCACAATTAACGCATTCAGTTGGTCTATCTATGTTAGTCCATTCGTGCTTACACTTTAAATCACCTTTACCTTGTGTTATAAATTCGCCATATGGTGTTGCTTTAGGTATAATCTTACGAATTACATGACCACAATTAAGCATTGTTAGCTGGACATCTTTTTCTATAATCTTTTCATC
>Ga0208454_1000542_pt1 | contig 21034 bp, 34 predicted proteins | sample EasRivMeERMZT100_FD_187530 | JGI IMG/M metagenome (GOLD analysis project Ga0208454, IMG submission 187530) | Soil microbial communities from meander-bound floodplain in the East River, Colorado, USA - East River MetaG ERMZT100 (SPAdes) (version 2) | ecosystem: Environmental > Terrestrial > Soil...
TGCGGTTTCATCGACCGCGGTCCAAAACACAGAACCGACCTGGCCGTGCTCAACCAACTGCCGAATTGCATCCTGATCGAGACAGCCTTCGTTGATAGCGAAACCGACTGCCGCGTCTACCGCGAAATGTTCAACGAGGTGTGCGATCAGATCGCCAGCGTACTGTCCGACGGCGCGATCGAACAGCGCCCGGCACCGGACGACTACCCGGCCGTGGCCACGCCGGAAAGGCCGGAGATAACAATCTCGATCGACGCGCCGGACGACGTTGAATTGATCGTGCGGATCAACGGCGTGAACGTGGCTTGAACAGGGGACAGCCAATGGCAGAACTATCGAAAAGCAACGGGACGACCAAGAACCTGCCGGCAAGCCGGGAGGCAGCAGTGCAGCAGGGGCTGGCTTACTATCAGGAGATCGGCGCGGAGCGGGACCAGCTCGCCCGCGAGGTGGCGTTGCTCAAGTCGGAAATTGCCGCCCACAAGGTCTGCGTCGAGGCGCAGGCCAGCCAGATCACCGACCTGGAAAGCCGGATGGCCTCTGCGCGGATCGAGCGCGACAAGGCTGTTGAGGAAAAAGCCGAGTACCGGACCATTCTGGTCGGCTTTCAGGCCCAATTGCGGGCATTCGGTATCGAGCATGAGCCCCTGGTGCGAGAGGCGCTCGAGCAGGACTAGCCCCGTGCGCTGGCTTGCAGCCGCCGCGGGCGTGTTTCTGGCGGCGGGTGTCGCTATTGCCGACGGCGGCGGGAACGAGCCCGGCGGCTGCCTGTCCTACCGGGAGGCCAAGGCCCGCTGGCCGGGGGCCTACCTGACGTGGCGCTACGACGACAAAAAGTGGCAGTGCTGGTCGCCCCGCGGGGCGCAATCCAGGTCTAAGGGTGGGGGTTACACCCAGAACCGTCCGGGCCTAACCGGTGGGGTTACACCCAGACCCCTGCCACAGGCCGAGGACATCGCCCCGGAGTTCCCGCAGCCCGCCGACGTGCGGATCGAGCAGCCCCACGGCTCCCCTCCCTGGCCGCATCCGGGCGGACTGGGTTGGGTCTGGGAGGCCAGAGAACCGTTCGAGCCCAAGCGGATCGGCGACGACGTTCCAGTGTTTTCCACGTTCCATCCGGGCGAGGAACCCGACGTATGGCCGTCCGAACTGGCCAGTTCCGGAAGGGCCTCACCCATTCCGGCGGTCGCGTGGCTGATGGCGTTCCTGATGGGCGGCGCCTTCGTGGTGGTCTCGGCCGTGGCGGTCGAGGCTAGTGATAGCTGGCGCCTTCGTATTGGTCGCTTTCTTCAAGGTCAAATAGACCGAGTGCGATCAGTTCGATCAATACTTCGCTGACCGGCAGGCCGTCCCTCTCGGCCATGCGCTTGGCCCGATCAAGCAGGCCGACCGGAAGGTCCAAGGTGATCTTGCGCGTCCTCATCGGCTCTCCAGCTCCTCGTCGGTTTCCGTTTCATCGGTCACCACAGCTAAATGCCGCTGCGGCACGTATCGGTGGGCGCACTGCGGATAGAGATCCACGACACGCGGATCGTGCGCCGTCTCCATCCAGCCGCAACGCTCGCAGGGTATGCCGTGGCTCACGTCAGTCCTTTCTGGCGCAACGGGGCGGCGGTTTTGCCGGGTTGTGAGCCGCCGCCCCGCGCCCCCCACTAGGCTACGGCGAGGCGCTGCTTGCGCCGCCGGTTTAAGGCGATCAGGCCTCCCAGGGCCATGATGAGGCCCGGAACGCCAGCCCCGGCCATCGGGCCGGGAACTGCGTTGATCTGCGGGACGATGTAGAACGACTCGCCGCCGTCCGATGCGCCGTGGAAGGCGGCTCGGAACAGCAGCCGATCTCCGATATTGACGCCCGACAGATCGAAGCCGGTCAACAGATAATCGGCCTTGCCGTTGCCGTTATCGACTACGGGCATCGCAATATCGCGGATGTCGTAGATGATCTTCGATCCAATTGGAGCGTCGAGGTTGATCAGCTGGAAGAAGTCCAGATAGTGCGCGTCACCACCCGGGCCACCCGCCGTGTTGATGTCGATGGCGATGCCAAACGACAGGTCAAACAGGCCGGCATTCGGAAGGCCCTCCAAGAAGGAGCGCAACTGCCCTCCGGTGTACGGCGTAACGGTAGTCTGGTCGTTGTTGGCGAAAGCCCCGGTGATGTTCGACGAGAACACGTTGAAGGTGTCGGTAGCTCCGGTGTTGACGAAGTTGTTGTAGCCGAAGCCGATCGGGTTTTGAGCTGTGTTCGTGGCGCAGATGACGCAGGGGGCGCTCTGCGATTGCGGTACAGCCAGCGCGCCGAGTAAGCCGAACGTCAAGTTGTTGACCACGTCCGCCCTCGCGGGCGTCACGGCAAGGATCGCCAGCGCGGCGAGCCCTCCGAGTAACAGGTTTTTAGACATAGAGTAGCTCCTCTGGTTTTTGGCCGGATGCATCCGGCGGTGAGCAAAGCCCACCGAGAGCGGGTCACGTCGGCCAGCTTTCGGAAGTCTCAGCAACGCCGCGGGCGCGCTCGAGGGCGGCCCCGAAAGTGTAGGCAGGCGGAGTTGCGCGAGGGTCGGTTTCGGCGCGCGCGTATCCGCTGGCGATGAAGTACAGCCACGTCCTGACCGGGTCGCTGCTGAAGTTCACGATGCCGCCATTGCCCGTCGATCTGAGGTATTGCCCCAGCACGCAATTGAAGGGGTCGGTATAGCTATAGGACTGGTCGGGCGGCATGGTTTCGAGCCACGCGATCAGGCCGCGCAGCGAAATGCCGTGTAAAACCTTGTCCTGCCATTGCGGATTGTAAAGCATCTAGCACCTCCCCTCGACGCTGCATGGGTTGTTCAGCACGAACACTGTCGCAAACAACAAAATGATCAGCAGCGCGACGCCGAACGCGGTCGCGGTGACGGCGAGGGGCAGCAGCCATTTCATGGTGACCTCCATGCCAGCACCGGACGCAGGAGGAACGACCAGATAGCCCCGCCGCCGACCTTGGCGATGAATTGAAGGGCGACGATGTGCGGCAGGAACGCCCCGAAGGCGAGCGTCGGGAACAGCAGGCTATCGACCGCAGCCCCGGCGACATTGCTGCCGTTCGATCGGACCAACCAAGGGTGCCGGTGCAGTGCCCGATAGACGGCCCAATCGACGGCTGCGGCAGCGATGAATGCTGTGGCCGACGCAATGGCGATGCGGGCCGCGGCCGGGTTCAGCGCCCAAGTCAGAACACCGCCGATGCAGATCACCACGGCGAGTTGCCAGCGTTGCAGCCTCTCATGCATGACGTCGCGCAGGGTGAGATCCAGCCCGATCAGAAAAAATGCATTGACCGGCGAGAACCAAGGTCCGAGCCACCAGACCAGCAAATTGGCCACGACCATCGCGGCGATGTAGATCGTGACGAGAACGAGGTTCATCGCAGGGCCTCCTCGCGGGTTATGCAGGCAAGGCACTTGGACGACGGTTTTCATTGCAGCAAATCCTCCAGATCGACCTGGGCCACGGGCCGGCCGATGTCTTCGCGCATGTGGGTGTAGCGAGCGATCCCCGAGCCATCGCAACTGTCGGCACCAAGGTCTTCAAAGTGCTTGAAACGGGCGGGGGTGTTTACGCGCCCGACATGGACCCATTTGCCGAGCATTTTTGCCGTTCGAATAATGTGGGCGGCATGGTGCCCGCACTTGAAGTTAGTGCTGCCGCCGATGAACACGGCGTCGATCTCGCCCCAAGGTATTGGCAGGTGTTCCTGCCCGTCCTGGCAGGCGAGGGCGATCCGCCAACCGGGCAGGCGCGGTCGCCAGTGCTCGAACACCTCCAAGGTCCGCCGGGCCGAGCCGACGACGTCCGGCACGGTCACGAACAGGCAATGCTCGCGGTGGGGCTCCTCCTTCTTAAGGAGGGCCATGAAGGCTCGAGCGTCGAAGTTCACATAGGCGCGGTTGTCGATCGCCCACGGCACATTGACCCGGTCTTGCAACGGGCGCTTGCCTGACGTCAGCAGCCGACCGACCTCGCAACCAAGCTCTGCGGCGCATTGGTCGAGGTCGTGGTCGGTGTCGAGGAGGGCAATCACCTGTTTTGCCCAGCTTTGAGGACGGGCAAAATTCGGGGTGTTCTATTTTCCGCAGCAATATCAATTACTTGCGAGGAGCGTCTCTCAACACCTCGGTAACGGACACCCAGTGTTTTCAATGGGTTAAGTGTCATTTGACCGTCTCTTATCGAACATCGGTTTTCCCATTGTTCTCGGCCATATCGGCTGCGATCTTCGCCAGCCCGTCCTCGACGGCCTGCTCGATCTTGCCGACGGGGCAGAGATCGCCGACAGCGAACGCCGATGTCCAATCGACCATGCCGTGCGTGTTGCACTTGACGCAGCCGCGCGCCGGGCTGTTGGCGTAGTTGTCGGTCGGCACTGCGTAGCAGATGATGTCGCACTTCATTTCATTTTGCCTTCGGCAAGGGTTCCGTCGAGCAAAAACACGGCCGCCACGGCGTTGTCCTTCTGGGACGTTGTCGGGTTTTGCCGTCATTCGGCGGCCTCCGCGAGCGTCTCGAGCGTCTCGATCCGGTTGAGGATCCAGCGGACGACGGGAACGGCCATGCTGTTGCCCAGCGCCTTGTAGCGCGGGCCGTCGGCGGCGGGCTTGCCACGATAGGCCACCAGCGTGTACTCGTCGGGGAAGCCCTGCAGACGCTCGCACTCGCGCGGCGTTAATCGGCGCACGGCGCTGGACGCTATGGCTTGACCGCGTTCGCTGACAGTGAAGGCGGGATCGCCGGGCTCACCGATGCCGTGGCCCGGCGCGCCGCCGCTACCGCGCGCCCTGTTGTTGGTGATCTTCTCGCCGCGACTGGCTTGGCGCATGTCGATTGGGGTCATGACATGCGCCTTGTCGCCGCCGCCCTGGCTGGCGCGCAGCGCGCTGGGCACCTCTGACAGTAAGGAAACAGCCGAAGTGGCAATATAGTCCCCGCCCTGATTGCCGCCCACCACGCCGCCAGCGCCTTCAGATCGCAACGGCGGTGAGCGGTTGTCATCGGCGGTAAAGTCGCGGCCTGCGTTGCTCTGAAACGCGGTTACCACATTGCGCGGTCGCGGGTTGTTGCCTGCGTTGCTGTAGGTCCGCGCCTCGTTCGCTGAGATCGGATCGGCGACGATCAATCCGCCATCGCAATCGAAGTCTGTCCCGAGCCCGCCCCCGCCTGTAGGGCGGCTTGCAATTGTCGGGGCAGGTCTTTGCCACGTTTGGCGGCGCGGCGGATGATGCCCGTGCAGGCCTTCGGGCTCAAGAAGTACCGCCGCGGGACGTCGCCAGTCTCCAGAATGTCCGACAAGGAACAGGCGCTCGCGCCGTTGCGCCACTCCGAACCACTGTGCGTCCAGCACCGACCAGCATGCAGAATACCCGAGTTCATCCACTGTTCGCAGGAATATCCCGAAGTCTGATCCTTGGGAGGCCGACAGGAGACCGGGCACGTTCTCAAAGACGAACCAACGGGGCTTAAGTCGGTCAACAATTCCCAGGGCGACGAGGGCCAGGTTGCCGCGCGGATCATCCAGCCCGAGACGTCGTCCGGCGACGCTGAAGGACTGGCATGGGCTTCCGAAAACAATGACATCTGGACGGCCGATGGCCTCCGCGCGCTCGATAAAGTCATGGGCCGTCACGTCTCCGAGGTTGATGCTGCCGGGATGGCGGGCGGCCATGACGGCCGAGGGGAACTTCTCGATCTCGGCGTGCCACAGCCACTGCCAGTGAGGCATAGCGACTTCGGGCGCGCCTATTCCACTGAATAGCGTGGCTGCCTTCATCCGCGCACCCACTTGGGATAGATCGGATCGCCGTTAAACTTTTTGCCGCCGATCGTGCGGCGCGGCTTCCTGATGCCGGCGTTGCGCTCGCGGATGCGCCTGCCCTTGGCGATCAGCGGCACGTCGTCCTTTTTGGTTTTAGCTTTGTGACACTGGATACACGCCAGACGGCAATTCTCCAGTGTCGGCTCGCCGCCCTGGTCGCACGAAATAAAATGATCGAAGTTTACCGGCTTGCAGCGCAGGTTGATCCCGCAATACTCGCAGTGGCCGTCGGCACGCAGGAACGCGGCGCGCTTGGTCTTGCCTGAGAACTCGCGGCGTTTCATTCCGCACCCAGCTTGACGACCGACCGCCTGATCTCGAGCACGGCGTGCAGCTCGCGCTCGATCTCATGTTCCGGAAATTGCAGCGCGCGCGCCATGTCGACGGTGTCGAGGCGCTGTTCCCACAGGGCGCGGATCTGGGCGCGGAGTTCCTTGTGTTCGCGGTCGATCATCATAGGTTCGTTGCGCTGGTGGTCGAAATAACCGCACTCAAATTTGTTGGCGGTAATTCCGGGCCGATAAGCTTCAGCGCCTGCTCATACTGCTCGGCACTCAACTTCAAACGCTTCCTGAGTTGCTCTGCCTTATACGCTGCGGCCTGCCGCTCCACTGCGGAATTGTTGTCGAGCAGCTTGACCCGCTCGATACGCTTTCCGTCGTAGTCGTAAACCAGAACATACCCGTGCCTGAGAATAATCTGGTAGATCTTGTGGATGTAACGGCGCGCTCGGTCTTTGGTTGCCTTGTCACTGTGCCGCCACGCGCATTTGGCAAGATCGCCAACGGTGAGCCATTCATGGCCGTTGAGCATAACGAACTCAGCTATCTTGTCGTCATTCCACCGGTTGCTGGAGATGACTTGTTTGCCATTGACCTCAACCAATTCAGGTTGAGTTCGCTTGACGATCGTTTTGCCGGGCTTGGTGTCGCTTGTCATTGGTGTGTTTCCTCGTTGGTTTATTAGGCGCAGTTCTTGAGACGATCGCGGACAGCGTTGAGCCGTGACATGGCATCCCGTGACCCGCCCTTATCAGGGTGTAGTTTGGAAGCGAGCGCCTTGAAGCCGATGTCGATCAGTTGCAGTGCGAGCTTGCGCTGGAGATCGCGTTCTTCGCTACGCTTGAGCTCGGCTTGGCGCATGGTGTCGAGGTTGACTTTGCCAAGCGCCTCTCTGACCGGCTCTTGCCATGACGCGGGCTTGCCGAAGTTAGGGTTATTTGTCGTTGAGCGAACCGCTTCCCGCAAGCCGGTCGAAATGCGAAACGCGTTTCGCTTTTTAGGATCACTGCGGGCGATCGCCATATACATCTGGGCCGCCCGGATGCCGATGTCGAAATTACGCCTGACCCACGGGATAAACTCCCCGTGGCTCATTTGATCTTTAGCCTCGATCATCTTCTCGCCTGCGGCTTCGAAGTATGGCTTTGCTGCTCGCTCGCCAGCTTCTCGCGCGTGTTGCAGGTCTTCCTTGATCAGAGGCACCAGCACGCGCAGCGGGCGGGCTACTGCGGTTTCATTCTCGGTTGTCATTGCAGTGGTCATCGGTACTCCTGTTTGTGTTTTTGTGGTTACGCGGCTTGTTCACGATCGTCGTGAAGTTTGACGCCATGCTTGGCGGCAAACATTTGAATGAGGGCGACCATGTCCGACATTTCCTCTTTCGATAGGTCGGACGAGGACCTGCCGAGATCAACAAACCCATCGCCCTCAAGATTTGGCATCATGCGGCGCTCGCGCTTGAGCGCGTCCAGAAACAGATATTTGTAATCATCCGGCCGCAGCCGCACGCCATGCCACGGCACTTGCTGCGCGATGTCCGTCAACATCGACCACATCAAATTATTCTGCGGCAATGTCCTCTTGGACGCCTTCACCTCGACCCGCGTGCCGGCGGGCGCCGCGGCAACGACCTTCATCGCACGCGCCCGGTCGGCGGTTGATCGCAATGTGAAAACGTACCTGCTCATGCTGCCGACTTCTTCAGCTTGTCGCTGGCGACCTCGATGTTGGTCTGAATGCGGTCGTAAATTTTCGGGTCGTTCTGCGCGACGACCTGAAGCCGCAACTCATTGACCTCAATCCAAGCCTTGATCTCGGCGTCAGACTTCGCGGCCTTGATCGCGGCGACAAACAACGAGCCGAATTTCATGTTGCTGTGTTCAACGATCAGGTGCGGGCCAAACTCGCCGGTCTCAGGGTTCACTGGCGGCTCGACCTGCACCGGCTTGGGTGCTGGTGTCGATGCGGTCTGGCCGTTCGCCTGCGCGGCGCCCGCGTCGTCGTCCTCGTCGGCCGCGATGCAGATCAGACTGGTGATGGAATAGCGTTTTGCATAGGTCATCGCCGAGCCGAGATCCTGCGGCTTGGCCGCGAGCGGCAACGGATACTCCGACGCGAGCCACTGGCCGGACGAATGACGCAGCGTCGTGACCAGCACGAAGCCGCCCTCCCTGATCTCGGTCGTTTGCGTCAGCGCCAGCCCATTGTCGGCGAGCGGCTTGCGGATGGCCTCGATGACGGCCGACAGGTCGGCGTACTTGTACGAACGGCCGCTGAAGTTCACGACCTTGTTGAACTTGGCCGCCTCCATTGCGCCCTGCGCTTTTGCGAGGGCTGCGGCGATCTCGTTGGTGTTCTCGGTCTGCATTGGTTACTCCTTGGCGCGGATCGAGAGCGAACCGCTCTTGCTGCGTGAAACTTGGATTCCTGCGCCGAAACACTTCACGGCGTCCGGCGGGACGAGCGCTTTGATCTCTTTCGCGGCGGCGTCGAAATCGCGCGCGGCGTCCCTGTTCAGAACCCAGGTGGCTGCGTTCGAGCACCAGGCGTTCGAGGTGTCCATCGCGTAAGTCTTGACCGCCTGCACTGGCGCGAGCGTCTCGGGAAATCCGCCCGGCGGCGTTAAACTCAAAACACAATCCCAGAACTCATCGAGACGATCCCAGACGGCGGCTTCATAATCTGGTGTCCATTGCACGGGATACTCGACCGGCTCGCTGGTACCCTGGACTATCAACAGCACGGCGTTCTTTGCGCCAGTGCAGCCAGCTTGCACGATCAATTGCGGGACGTAGTATGGGATGACGTCGACATCGAGCTTGCGCCATTGTCCTACGACCTTGCACTCGAACAATGTTTCTTCCGGCGCGTGATAGGCGTCGAGCGTGCAGCCGAGCCACGGTCGCTGCGGGTGCGGCACCCATTCGCCGCGGCGCGTCAGCGGGCCAACCTTTTTCTGGTGCCAGTCCAAAACCATAGGCTCAAGGAACTTCCCTAGCTGCACAGCCCAAACGTCATCGAGGTTCGTCGGCACGTAGGAAGGATCGCCGGTCAACCTTTTCCATTCCTCAAGGATGGTTTCGGCTTTGCCTGCCATCAATGCGGGGGCAAACGATGCGCCGACGCGGGTTTCTCTGAGGGGGCTGAGCATTTCAGATCCTCCCCGAGATCACACCGAAAAACACAAAGAACGCGGCGAGGAACAGAACCACCGCGACACCCTCGGCCAGCAGCGCGATGGTGGCTGCATGGAGTGTGGTTTCGTCTTGGGGGCGGTTCATCGGTCATCACCTGTTGGTTTCACGCCATCCATCGGATCGCGACCGGCCGCGCCGTTCTCAAAAATGCGAATGATATTCTTGAGCGCCGTTTGCATCCGCTCGCTTGCATCCACGATGCGGTCGCAGGACGCGATGGCGTCGAGGCGCTGTTGCTCTGTGATCATGCCGATCCTCCCGCACCTATGATGTCTTCTGCGGTCGCCGCGTCGCGGCTGTTGTTGAGCATGCTGGCCATTTCCTTGGCCTGCGTGCGGGCCTGAACGATGCCACTGCGGGGCGTCTTGCCTGCGGCGGGGACCGGCCCCCAACGGCGCACGATCCGCAGCACGCCTTGGGCCCTGTCCGAGAGCATCTTGGGGCGCAGGTCGCGCGCGGTGTGGTACTGGTCGATCTCGACCACGGCGAGGTGCCGGTAGGGCGACCTGCACGAAGCAGGCATGCAGGCGCTGGCTTCCATAACGATGTACATTTATCGGTCCCCCACAGCGTCGTCACGGCGGCGGTCGCGCTCGTAGTCTGCGCGCTGATCGGCTGCGCTTTCGGCGTAGTCGCGCGCGGCCTCTTCCAGAACGAACATCGCGTTGCCATGCAGCGCGGTGAACAATTGGGACGTGAAGTCTTCCTTCACGTCTCTCTCGCTGACGCCGAGAGCGTGGCGGGCGTAGTCACCGTATGCAGCCACAAGTGCATCGACGTACACGCAGAGGACATTGAGGTCCTCGACCAGCCCCTGCGCGTCGGCGACGGTCGGATAGGGGCCGACCTTGTTTGGCGTGATCCCTGCGGCGGTGGCGGCGAGAGCGCGCCAACGGGCGGTGATGGCTTCGTGGTGGGCGTTCATCACGCTGCCTCCGCCGTCTCGGCCGCGACAACGCACTTGCTCAACTCGCGAGCCAGCTTGCGCCAGTCCTGCGCGGCTTCGTCGGAGGCGCCGGCCTGTACGGCACGCGGGTCCGCGTACTTCAGAAATTCCTTGTCGAGCGCGTCCGCGTTTGCTTTCGCGAACTTCGCCATCGCCTTGAGTTGGTCTGAGCAGGTCATGTCGTTCCCCGTTGCTGATGGGGACGACTGTAGCGCCTATCGCTACCCTGTCAAGCGCTATGTAGCGATATAAACTACAATTCTAAAATCGTGCGCTTGACGCGCCCGTACCGCTTGTCTGTCGGGGATTACGCTACAATCATCTTGCAATTGTAGCTTGTATCGCTACGATGGCGAAATGGACCCTGCAAAGACGATTATCCGCAAACTTGGCGGCCCCACAGCCGTATCCATTGCGCTTGGCGTTCACCGGACGCGCGTGTCGAATTGGTCGCGCCCTCGTTCTGTCGGCGGCAGCGATGGCCGCATCCCGCAAAACCATATCGAGCCGTTGCTGTCGCTGGCGCGACACAAGGGCGTCGACCTCACCATCCACGATTTCTTTCCCAAAGCCGCCGCGCGCGCAGGGTGACATGGCCCTCGAATGGAACCCCACCCAGCTCACAATCCTGCGGTCCATGTGGTCCGCTCGGGCCACGGGCCTTGAGATCAGCGTCGAGCTAGGCACGTCGCGCAGCGCCGTTCTGGGCAAGCTGCGCCGTCTCGGCCTCGTCCGTGGCAGCAAGCCCAAGCCGCGGCCGATGATTTTCACCCGCGACCGTTCCAGAGTTGCGCGCCGCAAGCCCAAGCCGCCCGCCGAGACCCTGCGGCCCGGCCCGGTGCACATCGAACACCTCGCCCCCCGGCACTGCCGCTGGATCGAGGGCTCGCCGGAGAACGCCCTCTACTGCGGCGTCGCGCAGCAATACGGCTCACCCTACTGCCAAAAACACACCCGGATGAGCTTCGCCAAAGGCTCGAGGTTCGCGGCATGAACGATGCCCGCCCAATTTATGTCATCCGCGTACAGGCGTTGCCGGATGTTGACGCCGTGCGTGCGCTGCGCGCTGCGCTGAAGGTGCTGTTCCGGCGGTTTGGCCTGAAGGCAATTGAGGTGAAGACAGATCCCGCCCCGGTTTTGCGTGCGGCATCGAGCGGCGCGCCGGCAATGGTGGCATCCGGCGCGCCGACGGACCAGACCGAACTCACAATTTTCAAGGTGGGGTCATGACGCCGATCGCCGACATGGTTGCCGACATGATGGCGCGTGGGTTGCCCGCCGACGTCATCGTTTTGGCCGTTAAGACCGCCGAGCAGGCGATGGCGCTCAATAGGAATTCCGGTGGAATTCCGGTGGATGAAACTGCCGAACGGCGTCGCGCCTATGACCGTGAACGTAAGCGATCGCAAAAGCTTTCCGGTGGAATTCCGGTGGAAACTCCGCGGAATTCCGAACCTGCTCTTACTCTTACTTCTTCTTCTTCTGAACAAGAGGATAATTCAATAAAGGAAGTAAGTAAGAAAGTAAGAGCACGAAAAAAACCTTCCGCGGAAATTCCACCGGACTGGAAGCCCTCGGAAGTCCACTTTGAGGCAGCGGAAAAACTCGGCTGGCCTTCGCGCGAAGCGGTTTTCGACAAAGCCGACGACATGCGGATCTGGGCCGGATCGACTGGCGCGCTCAAGCGCGACTGGGATCTGACGTTCCACGGTTTCCTGCGGCGTGACGCGCCGAAACTCCGTGCGAACGGAAGCCATCACGCCCCGCGCCCCGGCTCAAAGGAAGATACCCGCGAAAGGACAGTCAATGCGCTACGACGTCTCGACCCACACCCTCGAGCCGATGACGATCGATCAGGCGAGAGTTCTAGTGCGCCGGTATCTCGGCTCCTTCCCTTTTCTAAACTTGCATGATCCCGAGATTTACATTGCGGATCTCTGCACGCTGCTGTGCGGATATCCGCTTTGGGCGGGCGAAAATGCGGTCCAGACGATCAAGGAAACCATAAAGTTTCCAACCACTCACGCCGAGATCAAGCCGCTGCTCGATGAGCAAGTCCGCATGCCTAAATTTATGGAACGATGGGAGCGCGAAGCGCGCGAACAACTTGAACGGCGCAGCGAGCCAGAGCCGCTGGCGATCGAAGGGCCAGAGGAGCCGCCCCGGCTGACCTACGCGGAATTGCGCGCCAAGTACGACGGCCCCAACGGCGAGCCGTGGGGCATATCAAACCGGGACCACATTCCGCGGAAGTCCAAGCAGCAATATCGCGATGAACTGATCGCCCAGTATGGGCGCGAGACGATCGACGCCATACCCGACGCCAAGGTGTCGATGCCAACGCTTGGCGAGTACTTGCCGAAGTAACTGCGTGCGTAACTGTCTCACGTGAAACACCGAGGGGGTTCGACATGCGCGCAGCCAAAGAAAAAATCCACGACCGGACGTCCGCTGACTTGCCGATCAACGCGATCGTGGTCCCCGCCATCGTGGATGACCCCTACGAGCCCGGCGGAAGGCTCAGGGCTTGGCGAAACGTCCGGGATGACCCCGTGGCCCACATGCACCACAGAAATCAACTGGACGAGGCCCAGTTCAATTCCGCCCGATTGTGGCAGGCCTACCGCGAAGCCAGCACGATCGGCGGCGCCAACCTGCGCGCGATCGACCCAACCCGCGAGGCCGTCGACGGCGGCCGGTTCAAGGAGCCTTTCATCGACGGCTTGAGCAAGGCCCTCGCCGAGCTGGCCCGCGCCAATTTCGCGCTCGAGCCCTACGACGTCAGCCTGGTCTACGACGTTCTCGCCCGGAACCTCACGATCACCGAGATCGCCAAGGCCCGATCGGTTACCAGCGGCCGGCAAATATCCTACCTGATGGAACGGTTCCGCGGCGCCCTCGACACGCTGGCAAAACTCTGGGGGTTGGCGTGACGGACTTGCACCAATCGCTATTGCTGCCCGAGGAAAACAAGTTTCACATCGGGAACGGTGAGAACGGAAAGCATTATTGGCTGACGCCGCCAGACCTGTACGCGCAACTTTCTGCCGAATTCGGCCCGTTCGATTTTGACCCGTGCCCTTTTCCGTTGCCGCCAGGGTTTGACGGCCTGACATGCGAGTGGGGGCAGTCGAACTACGTCAACCCGCCATTTGGGTCCATCATGCACCAAGGTAAGAAAAAGGGCCCCACGGCGTGGGTGAGGAAGGCAATCATCGAGTGGCAGAAGGGCAAGCGCGTCGTTTTGGTCTATCCGATCGACAAGTGGGTGCTGATGCTGCTCAAGGCGATCGTCGGCGAGAACGGCCACGTTCGAAATCTCGGCGATGTGCGCTGGCTCGCAACCGAGGACGGCTCACAAGGGAAGGGCACCGGTAGGCACATCGCATGTTTTGTGCTCGAGCCACGTTGACGGCAGACTGGCAAAACTCTGGGGGTTGGCGTGATCGCGCTGAAACTGGTGCCCGAGACCGACTGCAATTGCGAATACTGCGCCGGCCCCAACCTGGCCGCCGCCGCCGACGCCGCCCAGACGATCGCAGACCTGCAGCGCCAGGTCGCTGAGTTCAATATCGAGCGCACCAAGCTCAACTACATGATCATCGACAGCCGGAAAGAGGACGCCGGATGGCTCCAGAAATTCCGCGAAGCCACCAAAAGCGTACAATACTGGCGCGACAAGCACGACAGATTGCTCGAACAATTCGGCGGCCTGCAGAGGCACTATGGCAAACTGCTCGAACAGCATCGCAAACTGCGGATACGGCGGGCCAAAAAATCTATCGCGCCCATAACTCCAAAAAAACCTGCAAAACCTAAACGCAAGGTTTGACACCGGAACGAGAACGAGTACGTTCAGGCATTCGCAAAATTTGTCTTCGCAAACCACTTCACGGCGCAATTGGACTGCCCTCCACAGCGCCGAGGACGGAGCCCGGTGCTTGAATTCCCCCGCCGGGCAACGTCAGAATGCCAGTGCAAACAAGCGTCAGTCAGAAAATGTTAAACCGGCAAGCCAAATGTCCTGGCAGGACGACGACGAAATCAGCCTGTCCCTCAAGCAGGCCCTCATGGAGGGCGTCGTGAGAGGCCTCGACGCATCGGCCGCAAAACTCTTCCACGAATGCCACAGCGATCCGGTCGCTTGGCCCCCCGAACGTGTCACCGCCGCAATGCAAGAACTCTACAATTCCGCACACCACATCCTTCTCATCATCGACGGCCGCGTCGCAGTCAGAGCAGTGGACGCGTAAATGCCCGTCCTCACCAATCCTAAATGGGAAATCTTCGCCCAGGAATTGGCAAAAGGTTCTTCGCAATTAGAGGCTTACGTAGCAGCCGGCTATAAGCCAGATGATGGACATGCCAATCGACTGGCAGGCTATGGCAGGATCACTGCCAGGATAGCCGAATTGCAGGGTGTGGTCGCAGAACACACCGAAGTCACCATCGAAGGCCTGATCCTCGAGGCCGACGAGGTCCAGCGCATCGCGGTCAAGGAACGTCAATTGGGCGCCGCGATCGCAGCCCTGACCGCAAAGGCTAAACTGGCCGGCCTTTGGGTAGAGAGATCAGAGAACACCCACCGCTACAAAAACGATGCAGCAGACTGGTCGCGTGAAGAGCTGGTCGCGTTCCTCGATGACGCCAGAGCGAGCAGCGCAAGAGTTATTGCGCCGCCACGACGCGTCGACGAGCCTGATCAAGTTCACTGAGTACACATTCGAAAAATATCGCACGGCGCCGCACCATCGCGTCATCGCCGGTCACCTCGAGCGCATTGAGCGCGGCGAGATCGACCGGCTCATGCTTTTGGTACCCCCGCGACATGGCAAATCGGAACTTGCGAGCCACCGATTTCCGGCCTGGTATCTGGGCCGACAGCCGGCCTCGCAGTTTCTCAGTGTCAGCGCGACTGAAAGCCTCGCCTCTGATTTCGGTCGAGCAGTCCGAAACACAATCGACAGTCCGGACTACCGCTCGATCTTCAGCACCACATTGGCGGAAGACAGCCAGGCCAAGGGCAAGTGGCATACGTCGATGGGGGGCGTCTATTACGCTCTTGGCATTGGCGGCAGCGTTCTTGGCCGCGGTGGCGATTGCATTCTGATCGACGATCCGTATGCGTCGATGCAAGAGGCGATGTCAGAGTTGGTGCGTAAGAACGTCTGGGATTGGTATTCAGGAACGGCCTACAACCGATTGATGCCTGGGGGCAAAATCGTCCTGATCAACCATCGCATGCACGAGGACGATCTATCCGGCATGCTGCTGGCGCAGCAGGCCGCGGGCGGCGACCAGTGGACGGTCGTCGAGCTTCCGGCGATCAACGAACAGGGCGAGCCGTTGTGGGAAGACGCCTATCCGATCGAGGCGCTCGAGCGGATACGGCGCAACACGCAGCCGCGGCACTGGTCGAGCCTGTACATGCAGGCCCCGACGCCCGACGAGGGCACCTATTGGAAGTCCGACTGGCTGCGGCCCTACACGGTGGCGCCTGATCCTAAAACGCTTCGCGTGTACGGCGGCAGCGACTATGCGGTGACAGACGAGGGCGGGGACTACACGGTTCACGCGGTCGTCGGCATGGACCCGGAGAACAAGCTCTGGCTGCTCGACCTGTGGCGTAGGCAGGCGTCATCCGAGGAATGGGTCGAGGCGTTCTGCGACCTGGTGATCGAGCACAAGCCCTTGGCGTGGGCCGAGGAACAGGGCCAGATCAAGAGCGGCGTCGGGCCGTGGATCATGCGCCGGCAGCGCGAGCGCAAGGCATTCGTGTTCAGGGAACAGTTCCCCACCAGGGGCGACAAGCAGATTCGGGCGCAGAGCATGCGCGGGCGCGTTGCCTTGGAAGGCCTCTACGTTCCGGTCAACGCACCTTGGTATCCCGCGTTTCGCAGCGAGATCCTGAGTTTCCCGGCCGGCAAGCACGACGACTGCACCGACGCTCTGGGCCTGGTCGGCCAGCTACTCGATCGCATGTCCGCTGGCGTCAAGCCGAAGCCGAAGGAGGCCGGCCCGATCAAGTTCGCCAATTACAAGCCTGCCACGATGGGTGGCGGCGACAGCTTTAAGAGCTACTGAAATGTCAGCACCCTCGACCAGCACAGTGCCGCCGAGCCGTAGGGACTATTCTTGGATCAATGGCAAGCCCAACGGACGACGCGGCCGATGAAATACCTTGCCGCCCTGCTGTTGCTGCTGATTGCTTATCCGGCACAGGCACAGACGAGCTTGCGGGTCTGGATCACGGAATTTGCAGTGGGGCGGGCGCAGGCGGCAGCGCCGTTCGCGACGCTGCCGGCACTGGTCAGGCAGCCGGTGATGATCCTGTCCGGCGTTCCGGCCAAGACGTCGCAGGTGTTCAACGCGCAGACCCGCTACATCCGCGTTGTCTGCGAGTTGCAGTGTGCCATCAGCGGCGCCGGGGTTGCGACCACGGCCGACATCCTGCTTCCGGCGATGAAGCCCGAATATTTCGGCGTGAACGGCGGCAGGACCATATCAGTGATAGCGGCGCCGTGATGGACAAGCCGAACGCCGAACGCCCGCGGATGAGTGTTGAACAATGAAGATCGTTGACTGGTTAATTGATCGTTGGATGCAACGCTGTCCCCACGATGGCGCGCATGTAGCTGCTGACATTCTGGAAGGTGACGGCAACGGTGTAGAGGTAAAGTACTGTCGGCGCTGTGGTGCTGTGCGACCATCGTATAGTAGCGAATGGAGACGCCCACGTCCGTTGTGGTTCGCTAATGGCTAGTCGTCCGCGTACTGTACACGTAGCTGAACGTCCTGAGTTGCTGCTTAAGGAAGGCAGCTTGCAGGATCGCTTCCTGCAATCAACTGCCCGGCGGGCGGCGGAGCGCGAGCAAAAATATGACGACGACGATGACGACGAGAACCACTTCGACATCGTCAAGTTAAAACGGCAGTATCAGGACTACGCCGGGGCCAAGGGGCCTGAAGGCGATGAGATGCTGGAAGCGAGGCACTACTATCATGGCGACCAATGGACGAAAGAGGAAATCGCGACGCTCCGTGCGCGTAAACAGCCCGTCGTCACATCAAACCGCATTGTTCGCAAAATTGACGCGGTCGTTGGCCTTGTCGAACGGCTCCGCCAAGACCCGAAGGCATACGCTCGTACGCCCCAGCACGACAAAGGCGCCGAGATAGCGACAGCGACGCTGCGCTACGTCCTCGACAGCAATGACTGGGCGAGCAAGTCGTCGCGCATCGCCCGGCACGCCGCGATCGACGGCATCAGCGGCATCGAATACGACCTGACCGAGAGCGAGACCGGCGACCCGACGCTGGAATGCCACATCGTCTACGGCGATGGGTTCTTCTACGATCCGCGCAGCTACGACGAGGGCTTTACCGACTGCCGTTTCCTCGGCGTCTCGAAATGGTGCGACAAGGAGCAAATCAAGGAGATCGTCCCCGACAAGGCGCAGGAGATCGAGGATATGTCGGAGACCGGCTCCGACATGATCAACAACCAGGAGTTCGACCGCGAGAAGAACTGGACGAATTCCAACGCCGGCAAACTGCGGATGGTCGATCACTGGTACATTCACAAGGGCAAGTGGCGATGGTGTCTGTACGCCGGCAGCGTGATGCTGATGCGCGGCACGTCGCCGTTCTTCGACGAGAAGGGCAAGACGTTCCCGCGGTACAGGGTTTTCTCGGCGAGCGTCGATCACGACGGCGACCGCTACGGTTTCCCGCGAAATCTCCGCTCGCCGCAGGACGAGATCAACCATCGGCGGTCGAAATCCCTGCACCTGTTGAACAGCCGCAAAGTAATTTCCGAGAAGGGCGCGGTTGACGACGTCGAGGTGTCGCGCCGCGAGTGGGCCAAGGCGGACGGCTGGGTGGAGATCAATCCCGGCCTGAAGATGGAGGCGGACCAGAGCACGCTCAACGATTTCAAGGGCCAGCTCGAGCTGTTGCAGGAAGCAAAAAATGAAATTGAAAATTTCGGACCCAATCCTGCGCTGATCGGGCAGGGGCTCGAGGACAGCAGCGGCCGTGCGATCCAGCTCTTGCAGCAGGCCGGCATTGCCGAGCTTGGGCCGTACCTGACGGCGTACAAGAATTGGAAGATCAGGGTTTACAGGGACATCTGGAACATCGTTCAGCGCCACTGGCGCAGCGAACGCTGGATACGGGTGACCGACGACATGAACGTGGCGCAATTCTTCCAGGTCAACAAGATGGAGTTGGACGAGTACGGCCGTCCGATCATCGTCAACGCGTTGGGCGCGTTGGACGTCGACATCATAATCGACGAGGGGCCGGACACCATCAACATGCAGGGCGACGCGATGATGGTGTTGCAGTCTCTCGGCCCGGCATTTTTGCAGCAGTTCCCGGAGATTGCGCTCGAGCTCTCGCCTATTCCTGCAAGTGTCAAGAAGCCCATGCTGGACCGCATTGAGCAGCAGAAGCAGGCTCCGCCGCCGCCAGATCCCAAGGTCATGGCGATGCAGGCCAAGGCGAATATCGACGCCGCAACCGCTCAACAGGACGCGCAGATCAAGGCGGAGGACGCGCGGCGAACGGCGATGCAGGCGCAGCAGGACGCCATGCTGAAGCAGCGGCAGGCCGAGCAGGACATGGCCATGCAGGTCCGGCAGCAGCAGATGGACGAGATGGCCCGCCAGGCCGAGGCCCGGCAGGCCGCGATGCTGGCGCAGATGAAGGCCGACGCCGACGCGCAGATTGCGCGCATGCAGGCCGCGGCGCAGGTCGAGATCGAACGGTTCAAGGCGAGCAACGCCGCCGCGATCGCCGAGGACAAGCACACCCAGCAGATGCGGATGGAGAAGGAGCGGGCCAAAAACGCGCCCGCGCCCGCAGGATAATTCGCGGCCACAGCGAAACGTGGCAACGCCCGCCCGAGCGATAGAGGGCAGCGCACCCGCAGCGAAACGCGGAGCATGAGGACGAACCATGGCAATCGAGCAAGAGGGACAGCCATCTGAGGACGCACTGTTCGACAGCGCCATCGAAGACCTGGGACCGGCGACGCCGGCACCGGCCGAGAAGGCACCAGCCGAACGACCGGCAACGGAGGCTGCGGACACGTCACTGACGCCGGAGGCCAAGGAACGGCCTGCGGTCGACGACGACGCGCCGCAAGTACCGAGCTGGCGGGTGCGGGAGATCAACGAGGAGAAGCGCGCGGCAATTGCCGAGCGCGACGCCTTGAAGGCGGAACGGGACAGGGCTGCAAACGAACTGCAGGAATTCCGGCGATGGAAGGCGCAGGCCGACAGGGCTGCACAACCTCAGCCGGAAGAACCCGACCCGCTGCTTGATCCGAAGGGTTTTCGCGACCTCATCCGGCAGGAGGCTAGAGAACAAGCCCTTGCCGAGCGCGGTGAATTCTTCATGCAGATGGCGAAGCGGACCTACAAAGAGGAATTCGACGAGGCCCATGCGACGGCAATGCAACATATGACCCCGGAACTCCGGTCTCATATGCGGCGCTCCGCAGACCCCGGCGAGGCCCTCATGCACTGGTTCCGCGACCTGAAGATCCGCGCCGAGGTCGGCAACGATCTGACCGCGTACCGCCAGAAAATGCGGGACGAGGCCCTCAAGGACCCTGAGTTCCGCAAGGCCGCGCTCGCGACCTGGCAGAGCGAGGCGTCGCCTACCGATGCCAGTGGCCGTCCGAATGTTCGCCTGGCGCCGTCATTGAACGGCGTTTCACGCTCGAACGCTCAACTGAGGGCCGACATGCAGGCCGACATGCCTGACGAGGCCCTCTTCGACAGCACCCTGGCCCGACGACGATAGTACGACACGCATTCCCGGTCTGAACGCCCGCCTCCCGGCGGGTTTTTTATTGGGTGAGCGTGCCGCCGATCGGTCGGGCCTTTCACATCGAAAGGACTGGCCCTATGGCCCTCACCACAAACCACCCAAACAATGAGCTGATCAAATTCCGCAGCGAAGTCGCGTTCGACTTCCTGCGCGCGTCTCGCTTCGACCCCTACATGGGGGCGGACTCGACATTCCCGATCGTGCGGATGAAAGACCTTGCCGCGGACGGCAAGGAAATCCGCATTCCGCTCGTCACGCAACTGGCCGGCCCCGGCGTGGGCGCCGGAACGCTGCGCGGCGCAGAGGAGCAGATCGACTCCTACGGCATGCCGATCTGGGCGGACTGGGCTCGTAACGCGGTCGCCAACAACCGCGCCTCCGACAAGGAAAGCTCGTTCTCGGTTCGCTCGACGGCGCGTTCGCTGTTGCGCGGCTGGGCACGGCGCATCGTGCGTGACGACCTCGTCGACGCACTGCTGGCCATCCCGACGTCGGCCATCCAGAGCTCCCGGCTGATCGCGCCGGGCAACCGCGTCAACGGCATCCGTTGGTCGTCGGCAACGGCGGCCAACAAGAACGACTGGATGACGAAAACACCCGACCGCATCCTGTTTGGCGCGGCAGCGAGCAACACCAAGACGACGTTCGCGTTGTCGACGGCCGAGCTCGACACCACGGCCGACAAAATGTCTGCCGCGATCGGCAGCTACCTCAAGCAGCTTGCCCAGCAGACCGGCGTCACAATGGCGAACCCCGGCATCTACAACGGCAAGCCGAAGATCAATCCATTCCAGCTCAAGGACACTGACCAGGAATGGTTTGTCTGCTTCATCGGCTCGCGCGCAATGCGCGATCTGAAGGCCGACACGGCCATGCTCAACGCCAACCGCGAGGCGCGCGAGCGTGAGAGCAACCCGACGTC
>Ga0208454_1000543_pt1 | contig 21026 bp, 21 predicted proteins | sample EasRivMeERMZT100_FD_187530 | JGI IMG/M metagenome (GOLD analysis project Ga0208454, IMG submission 187530) | Soil microbial communities from meander-bound floodplain in the East River, Colorado, USA - East River MetaG ERMZT100 (SPAdes) (version 2) | ecosystem: Environmental > Terrestrial > Soil...
CTTCCCGAGCGTCATCGGGTAGCCGGGATCGACATGCAGCACCGAGGCGTCCTGGATGTTGCATCCCTCGCCGATCGTGATGCGGTCGTTCTCGGCGCGAATCACGACCTTGAACCAGATGTTGACTTCGTTGTGGAGTGTGATTTCGCCGACGAGGGTCGCGTCGTGCGCCACGTAATGGTGCTCGCCGAGCAGCTGGACGCGCCGCTCGCCGATGGCGAAGAGGGGCATGGGGCTATCATATCCTGTGAAAATCATCGTCCTCGGCGCCGGCGTGGTCGGCGTCGCCAGCGCCTGGTATCTCGCCGCGGCCGGCCACGAGGTGACGGTGATCGAAAGGCGCGATGCAGCGGGGCTGGAGACGTCGTTCGCCAACGGCGGCCAGATCGCCACCGGGCACGCCGAGCCCTGGGCGAAGCCGGAGGTGGTGCCGAAGATCCTGCGCTGGCTCGGGCGCGAAGACGCGCCGCTGCTCTTCCGACCGCGCGCGAGCTGGGCCCAGTGGACATGGGGCGCGCGGTTCTTATATGAGTGCTTGCCGGGGCGCTTCGAGCGCCACAGCCGCACGCTTGCCGGCCTCGCCGGCCACAGCCGCGAATGCCTGCGCACCCTGCGGGCCGAGCTCGGCCTGCGCTACGACCATCTCGAGCGCGGAATCCTGCAGTTCGCGACCGACCCGCGCGACCTGGAGGCGATGGCGCGGCACGCAGAGGCAACTCGACAGCAGATCAAGTCTGCAAGCGAGTGCCATGCGATCGAACCGGCGCTGCGATATTCGAATGATCCGGTGGTAGGCGGCGTCTATAACCCGAACGACGAGTCAGGCGATGCGTGGCGCTTCACCCAGGAGCTCGCGCGCATCGCCGCTTCGCGCGGCGTGGCTTTTCGCTTCGACGCCGACATCGAGGCCATCGAGGCCGAAGCCGACTCCGTGCGGGGAATTCGACTGAAGGGCGCGCCGAGCGCAGCCGCGGATGCGTACGTCGTCTCGCTCGGCAGCTACAGCCCGCTGCTGCTCGGACCGCTCGGCGTGCGCATCCCGGTGTATCCGATGAAGGGCTATTCGATCACCCTGCCGCTCGGCCCCGCCGAGCAGGGCGCGGCGCCCACCGTGAGCCTGACCGACGAGGCTTTCAAGATCGTCATCTCGCGGCTCGGCAACCGCCTGCGCGCCGCGGGAACTGCGGAGCTCACCGGCTACGACACCACGCTGAATTCCGCGCGCTGCGCGGCGATCGCGCGGCGGATCCGCGATCTGTTCCCGGCGCTCGGCAGCGTGACGACGGTGGAGAACTGGACCGGTCTGCGGCCGGCCACGCCGAACAACGTTCCCGTCATCGGAAAGACCAGGTTCAAGAACCTCTATCTGAATACCGGCCACGGCACGCTCGGCTGGACGCTGGCGTGCGGCTCGGGCAGCGTGCTCGCCGACCTGATCTCCGGCCGACGGCCGCAGGTGGCGTTCCCGTTCACATGAGGGAAAGCGAGTCGCAGTTCCTGCAGGTCCGCGGGCTGCGCTACCACATCCGGCGCTGGCCCGCGCGCGGCGCGCCGAAGATGGTGCTGCTCCACGGCTGGATGGATGTCTCGGCCTCCTTCCAGTTCGTGGTCGATGCGCTCGAGCGCGACTGGGACGTGTATGCGCCGGATTGGCGCGGCTATGGGCTGAGCGAGTGGGGCAAGGCCGACAGCTACTGGTTTCCCGACTACCTGGCGGACCTGGACGTGCTTCTGGAAAGCATCGACGCGGAACAGTCGCTCAACCTCGTCGGCCACAGCATGGGCGGGCATGTCGCCGGGCTGTATGCAGGCGTGCGGCCCGGGCGAGTCGCCAGATTCGTGAACCTCGAGGGATTCGGCCTCGCCGCCACGCGAGCAGACCAGGCGCCCAAGCGCTATGCGCGCTGGCTCGACGAGCTGCGCGTGCCGCCGCGATTCCGGCCTTACCAGAGCTATGCCACGCTGGCCGAGCGCCTGCGGGGCAACAACCCACGGCTCTCGACGGGAAAGGCCGATTTCCTGGCGCGGCAGTGGGGCGAGGAAGTCGAGGGGAAGGGCGTGAGGCTGCGCGGCGACCCGGCACACAAGATCGTCAACCCGGTGCTCTATCGCCACGACGAGGTGCGCGCCTGCTGGCAACAGGCGACGGCGCCCGTGCTATGGGTCGAGGCGACCGAGTCCGACGCGCTCAAGCGGGTCGGGCTGGACGCTGCCGCGCACGCCGAGCGTCGGGCGTCGTTCCGCACGCTGCGCCATGTCACCGTGGCGGGCTCGGGCCACATGCTGCACCACGACCAGCCGCAGGCCGTGGCGGGCCTGCTGGAAGAATTTCTCGCGCGCTGATGGCCCAGTTCTTCTCGATCCATCCGACGCATCCGCAGAAGCGGCTCGTCCGCCAGGCGGCGGACATCGTGCGCCGCGGCGGCCTGATCGCCTATCCGACCGACTCCTGCTATGCGCTCGGCTGCGACCGCGGCAGCGCCAGCGGCGCGCAGCGCCTGCGGCGCCTCCGCGGCCTCGACGAGCGCCACCACCTTACGCTCATGTGCCGCGATTTGTCCGAGATGGCGCGCTACGCGATCGTCGACGACGCGCAGTTCAAGCTTCTGAAGAGCGTCACGCCGGGCAGCTACACCTTCATTCTGCGCGCGCGCCGCGAAGTCCCGCGCCGCCTGACCCGGAAAAAGACCATCGGCGTGCGGGTTCCCGGACACCCGGTGGCCCACGCACTCCTCGCCGAGCTCGACCAGCCGATGCTTTCTGCAACATTGTCGCTCTCCGGCACGGCGACTCCGCTCTCCGATCCTCAGGACATCAGAGAAAAGCTCGAGCACGAGCTCGACCTGGTGATCGACGGCGGATCGTGCGGCGTGGAGCCGAGCACGGTCATCGATCTGACCGAAGGCACGCCGCGCGTGCTGCGCGAGGGAAGGGGCTCGCTCGCGCCCTTCGCCGTAGAGCGCGTCTGATAAAATCGCAGCCGCAAGATGGACGTCAACATTCACCAGCTCGCACAAACGCTGGCCATCTACGCGATCCCGGTACTCTTTGCCATTACGCTCCACGAGGCGGCGCATGGCTACGTGGCGCGCCATTTCGGTGACATGACGGCGCACGCGCAGGGCCGCATCAGCCTCAACCCGGGGCGCCATATCGATCTCATCGGCACGATCGTGGTTCCGCTCGTCGTCCTGTTTCTTTCCGGCTACAAGTTCCTGTTCGGGTGGGCCAAACCCGTGCCGGTGAACTACTCGGCGCTGCGCAAGCCGCGGCAGCATATGGCGTGGGTGGCGGCGGCCGGTCCGGGCGCCAACCTCGTCATGGCGCTCGTCTGGGCGGTGTTGCTCAAGGTCGCGGTGCTGCTCCCGGCAGGGGGGGTCTCCGAGTTCCTGGCGCTCATGGCGCAAGCGGGAATCCTGGTCAACCTGGTGTTCATGTTCCTCAACCTGCTGCCGATCCTGCCGCTCGACGGCGGGCGGATCCTCGCGAGCCTGCTGCCGAGCCGCGCCGCGTGGCAATACGCCAGGCTCGAGCCGCTCGGCCTGCCGCTGCTGGTGATCCTGCTGTTGACCAATGTGCTGAACGGGGTGCTCGAACCCCTGGTGGGCGTCTCGGACGCGCTGATTCGCGCGATCGTGCTCTGACGATGTACGAAACCCGGGTGCTGTCGGGCATGCGGCCGACCGGCAGCCTGCATCTGGGCCACTACCATGGCGTGCTCAAGAACTGGATCCGCCTGCAGGCGGAGTATCCGTGCCTCTTCTTCGTCGCCGACTGGCATGCGCTCACCACGGACTACGAGAAGCCGGGCGACCTGCAGCAGACCGGCCTCGACATGGTGATCGACTGGCTCGCCGCCGGCGTCGATCCGGGCCAGGCGATACTGTTCGTCCAGTCGCAGGTGCCCGACCACGCCGAGCTGCATCTGCTGCTGTCGATGATGGCGCCGCTCGGCTGGCTCGAGCGCGTCCCGACCTACCGCGACCAGCAGCAGAAGCTCGCCGACAAGGACCTCACCACCTACGGCTTCCTTGGCTACCCGCTCCTGCAGTCGGCCGACATCCTGATTTATCGCGCGAAGTACGTGCCGGTCGGCGAGGACCAGGTGCCGCACCTCGAGTTCGCGCGCGAGGTTGCGAGGCGCTTCAACCACCTGTACGGCCGCGAGCCCGGCTTCGAGGACAAGGCGAAGGCCGCGGTGAAAAAGATTGGCAGCAAGAAGGCGCGGCTCCTGAACGAGGTGCGCACCAAGTTCCTGGAGCAGGGCGACGCCAATGCGCTGGCGCGGGGGCAGGCGGTGCTCGACGAGCAGCAGAACCTGTCGCGCGGCGACCGCGAGCGCCTCTACGGCTGGCTCGAGGGTACGGGCAAGAAGATCCTGGTGGAGCCGGAGGCACTGCTCACCGAGGCGTCGAAGATGCCGGGGCTCGACGGGCAGAAGATGTCCAAGTCCTACGGCAACACGATCTCGCTGCGCGAGGAGCCCGAGGTCGTGGCGAAGAAGATCAAGACCATGCCGACCGATCCGGCACGGGTGAAGCGCAGCGATCCCGGCAACCCCGAGAAGTGCCCGGTCTGGGACCTGCACAAGATCTATTCCAATGACGAGCGCAAGGCGTGGGTGGTGAAGGGCTGCACCACCGCCGGGATCGGTTGCCTGGAATGCAAGCAGCCGGTCATCGACGCGATTAACCTCGAGCTCGCGCCGATGCGCGGCCGCGCGCAGCCGTACATCGAAGACCCCACGCTGGTGAAAAACATCATCGCCGACGGCTGCGAAAAGGCGCGGCGGCTCGCAGGGGAAACCATGCGGGACGTGCGGGAAGCCATGGGGCTCTCCTACCAATGATGGCGAAGCTTTACGGCGAACCGGTCTTCGAGCTGCCACACGACCTGTACATCCCGCCCGACGCGCTCGAGATCGTGCTCGAGGCGTTCGAGGGCCCGCTCGATCTGCTCTTGTACCTGATCCGCAAGGAAAACCTCGACATCCTCGACATCCCGATGGCGCCGCTCACGCGCCAGTATCTCGAGTACGTCGAGGCGATGCGCAAGACCAACCTCGAGCTCGCCGCTGAGTACCTGGTGATGGCGGCGATGCTGATGGAGATCAAGTCGCGGCTGCTGCTGCCGCGGCCCCCGGCCGCAGAGGTGGTGGAGGAAGACCCGCGTGCCGAGCTCGTGCGGCGCCTGCTCGAGTACGAACGCATGAAGAAGGCGGCGCAGGGGCTCGACGAGCTGCCGCAGGTCGGCCGCGACGTGATCGCGATCTCGGTGTGGATCGAAAAGACGGTCTCTCAGCGCCTTCCCGAGGTGAATTCGGGGGACCTGGCGGAAGCCTGGCGGACGCTGCTGCACCGCGCGCGGCTCTCCGCGCACCACCGCGTCAGCCGCGAGGAGCTTTCCGTGCGCGCTCACATGAGCTCCATTCTCAGGGCGTTGAAGGAAAGGCGGGTCGTCGAGTTCACCGAGCTGTTCGAGCCGCAGCGCGGCGTCTCGGTGCTGGTGGTGACGTTCCTCGCCCTGCTCGAGCTCGCACGCGAGCTGCTCGTCGAAATCACGCAGTCTGCTGGTTTCGGTCCGATTTACGTAAAATTGGGGCATGCTCAATCCGCCTGATGTGAAGCGCGTACTCGAGGCGGCGCTCCTCGCCGCGCAGGAGCCCCTGGGCGCGACCGAGCTCAAACGTTTGTTCGAGGGCGAGCTCGGCGTGGACGCGATCCGGCGCCTGCTCGCCGAGCTCGCGGACGAATGGAAGGGCCGCGCCGTCGAGCTCGTCAGCCTTTCGAGCGGCTGGCGCTTCCAGACCCGCCCCGAGCTCCAGCCTTACCTGGAGCGCCTGTTCCCTGAACGGGCACCGCGCTACTCGCGCGCGGTCATGGAAACGCTCGCGATCATCGCCTACCGCCAGCCGGTCACCCGCGGCGACATCGAAGACGTGCGCGGCGTGGGCGTGTCGACGCAGATCATCCAGGCCCTCGAGACCCGGGGCTGGATCGACGTCGTGGGCCATCGCGAAACCCCCGGCCGGCCAGCGCTTTACGCCACCACTACGAAGTTCCTCGACGATCTGGGGCTGCGCTCGCTGGAAGAGCTGCCGCCGCTCGAGGAAATCGCCAGGACGCTCCAGCTCGAGGTCGTGCCAACTGCAGAAGCAGAAGCCGCCGTCACAGACACCCCAGAGCAAGCCAAGACCGGAACCGACGGCTGAGCGGTTGCAGAAGCTGCTCGCCGCGGCGGGCCTGGGCTCGCGGCGCGAGATCGAGGGGTGGATCGCTGCCGGGCGGGTCAGCCTCAATGGGCAGCCAGCCAAGCTGGGCGACCGCGCCGGCCCTGGCGACATCGTCGCGGTAGACGGCAAGCCGGTAAGGCAATCCGAGAAAGGCCAGCCGCGCGTCCTCCTGTACCACAAGCCGGTCGGGGAGCTCGTCACGCGCAGCGACCCTGAAGGCCGGCGGACGGTGTTTGCGAGCTTGCCGCCGGGACGCTGGATTGCAGTGGGCCGGCTCGATCTCAACAGCTCCGGCCTGCTACTCCTCACCGATTCAGGCGAGCTTGCGAATCGGCTGATGCATCCGCGCTACGGGCTGGAGCGCGAATACCTTGCGCGGGTCAGGGGTGAACTGAAGCCTGAGGAGCGAACGCGCCTGCTGGAAGGCGTTCTTTTGGATGGCATTCTGGCCCGCTTCGAGCGCATCGAAAGCGATCGCGAAAGCGAGGGGAGCAATCGCTGGTATCGCGTCGTGCTGCAGGAGGGGCGCAACCGGGAGGTGCGGCGGCTGTTCGAAGCGCTCGGCCACCCGGTGAGCCGCCTCTCCCGCGTGCGCTACGGCCCGGTCGAGCTGCCGCGGGACCTGGCAGCCGGGCAGTGGCGCGAGCTGGCGGGGAAAACCGTAAACGGCTTGTTCCGTCAGTGAGATATTGCTAAAATCCAAAGGCTTTGGTGCTGTGAAATCAGAGATGGGCTTCGGCCCATTTTTTGTTTGAGCTTAGAAAACGTGGTGCAGCCGGTGGTGACCGGCATGGGATATGAGCTGGTCGACGTGCAGGCTTCGAACGGCGGACGGCTGTTGCGCCTGTTCATCGACAAGCCGGGCGGGGTGGGCTTAGAGGACTGCGCGGCCGTCAGCCGGCAGCTGTCCCGGGTCTTCGAGGTCGAGGGAATCGATTACGAGCGGCTGGAAGTGTCCTCGCCGGGCCTCGACCGGCCGCTGCGCAAGGGCGCCGACTTTGCGCGCTTTGCGGGCCGCAAGGCCGAGGTACGGATGCGCACGCCCGACGCCACGGGACGGCGGCGGTTTGTGGGCCTGCTGCGCGGCGCCGCCGCGGGCCGAGTGGAGATGGAATTGGACGGGCACACGGTGGCGCTCGAGCTGGACGACGTCGAGCGGGCGCGCCTGGTGCCGGATCTGTGAGAGAGGCTGAATGAATTTCGGTAGAGAGCTGCTGCTGCAGGCGGATGCGCTGGCACGCGAGAAGAACGTGACGCGCGACATCGTTTTCTCGGCGCTCGAGATGGCGCTCGCCTCGGCGCTCAAGAAGCGCTACCTCGAGGACGTCGACGTGCGCGTCGCCATCGACCGCAACACCGGCAACTACAACGCCTTCCGGCGCTGGAAGATCGTGCCCGACGGCACGGTCGAGCTGGTGGCGCAGCAGATCCCGCTGTCCGAGGCCTCGCAGAAGAAGGCCGACGCCAAGCCCGAGGATTTCATCGAGGAGGAGATCGAGCCGATCGATCCCCGGCGCATCGGCGCCCAGACGGCGAAGCAGGTCCTGCTGCAGCGCATCCGGGATGCCGAGCGCGAGCAGATCCTGCAGGACTTCCTGTCGCGCGGCGACGAGCTCGTCACCGGCACCGTCAAGCGCATGGAGCGCGGCAACGCGGTCATCGAGTCGGGCCGTCTGGAATCTCTGCTGCCGCGCGAGCACATGATCCCGAAGGAAAACCTGCGCGTCGGCGACCGCGTGCGCGCGTGGGTGATGAAGATCGACCGCCAGGCGCGCGGCCCGCAGCTGATCCTGTCGCGCACCGCGCCGCAATTCATCATGAAGCTGTTCGAGCTCGAGGTGCCCGAGATCGAGGAGAAGCTGCTCGAGATCAAGTCGGCGGCGCGCGACCCTGGCGTGCGCGCCAAGATCGCCGTCTTCACCAACGACAAGCGCATCGACCCGATCGGCACGTGCGTCGGCATGCGCGGCTCGCGCGTCCAGGCCGTCACCCAGGAGCTCGCCGGCGAGCGCGTCGACATCGTGCTGTGGTCGGCCGACCCTGCGCAGTTCGTGATCGGCGCGCTGGCGCCCGCCGAGGTTTCTTCCATTGTCGTGGATGAAGAAAAGCATGCAATGGACGTGGTGGTCGACGAGGAGAACCTCGCGGTGGCGATCGGCCGCAGCGGGCAGAACGTGCGCCTCGCCTCCGAGCTGACCGGCTGGCAGATCAACCTGATGACCGAGGAAGAGTCGACCAAGAAGCAGCAGGAGGAAAGCGGCCGCATCAAGAGCCAGTTCATGGAGAAGCTCGACGTCGACGAGGAAGTCGCCAACATCCTGATCGAGGAAGGCTTCTCGACCCTCGAGGAGATCGCCTACGTGCCGATCAATGAGCTGAACGAGATCCAGGCGTTCGACGAGGACACGGTGAACGAGCTGCGCAACCGCTCGCGCAACGCGCTCCTCGTCGCGGCGATCGCCAACGAGGAGAAGGTCGAGGGTATCGACCCCGAGCTGCTCAAGCTCGAGGGCATGGACACGCAGCTTGCCGCCAAGCTGGCCGAAGGCGGGATCAAAACGCGCGACGATCTCGCCGACCTGGCCGTCGACGAGCTTTCCGAGCTGACCGGAATGGAGAGCGAGGCTGCGAAGAAGCTGATCATGGCCGCCCGTGCCCATTGGTTCGCTGATGGTGAAAAGAAGGAGGCCGCGTAAGTGGCGCAAACGAGCGTTGCGCAGTTCGCGAGCGAGCTGAAGGTACCGCCGTCGGTGCTGCTCGAGCAGCTGCGCGCCGCGGGGGTCGACAAGAAGCAGCCGGACGACTCGCTCTCCGAGCAGGACAAGTCGCGCCTGCTCGAGTACCTGCGCAAGGCGCACGGCTCGACCGACGCGAAGAACAAGATCACCCTCACGCGCAAGCACACGAGCGAGATCAAGAAGACCGACGCGAGCGGCAAGTACCGCACGGTCCAGGTCGAGGTGCGCAAGAAGCGCGTGTTCGTCAAGCGCGATCCGGCCGAGGTTGCGGCCCAGGCCGTCGCGGCGGAAACGCCGCCACCCCCGCCGCCGCCGGCTCCGACCGTCGATCCGAAAGAGATCGAGCTGAGGGAAGAAGAGGCCCGCCGCCAGCAGCAGCTTGCCGAGTTGCAGGCGGCCGAGCTGCGCGAGAAGCAGGAACGCGAGCGCAAGGAAGCCGAGCAGAAGGCGGCCGAGGCCGCCGCGGCGGCGCCCGCGCCCGCGGGGGCGCCCACTACGCTGCACGCGCCCAAGGCTGCCGACGCAAAAACCGAGAAGAAGCCGAAGAAAGCCAAGCCCACCACGGTGCTGCGCGATGACTCGGTGCGCCGGCGCCAGATCAAGACCCGGGGCGATTCGGGCGGCGGGGTCGGCGGCTGGCATGCGCGCGGCGGCGGCCGTCACCGGCCTGCATCCAGCGGCGGTGAGCAGACGACGTTCGCCCAGCCCACCGAGCCGCTGGTGCGCGAGGTGGCGGTGCCTGAGACCATCACGGTGGGCGAGCTCGCCCACCGCATGTCGGTCAAGGCTGCCGAGGTGATCAAGGCGCTCATGAAGTTGGGCACCATGGCCACGATCAACCAGGTCCTCGACCAGGAGACCGCGATCATCCTGGTCCAGGAGATGGGCCACAAGGCCAAGGCGGCCAAGCTCGACGATCCGGAGTCGTACCTGTCCGAGACCGACGAGCCGGTCGAAACGGAGCTCAAGCCGCGGCCGCCGGTGGTGACCGTGATGGGCCACGTCGACCACGGGAAGACTTCGCTCCTCGACTTCATCCGCACCACCAAGGTCGCCGCGGGCGAGGCGGGCGGCATTACCCAGCACATCGGCGCCTACCACGTCGAGACGCCCCGCGGCGTGGTCACCTTCCTCGACACGCCGGGCCACGAGGCGTTCACCGCCATGCGGGCGCGCGGCGCGCAGGCCACCGACATCGTGATTCTGGTGGTGGCGGCCGACGACGGCGTCATGCCGCAAACCATCGAGGCGATCAACCACGCCAAGGCCGCCGAAGTGCCGCTGGTCGTGGCCCTGAACAAGATCGACAAGCACGAAGCCAATCCCGACAAGGTGAAGCAGGAGCTGCTGACGCACGGCGTGGTGCCCGAGGAATACGGCGGCGATTCTCCCGTCGTGCCGGTGTCGGCCAAGACCGGGCAGGGCGTCGACGCGCTCCTCGAGCAGGTGCTGCTGCAGGCGGAGGTGCTGGAGCTCAAGGCGTCGACCGATACGCCCGCCAGGGGCGTGGTGATCGAGGCGCGCCTCGACAAGGGCCGCGGGCCCGTGGCGACGCTGCTGGTGCAATCGGGCACGCTCAGGCGCGGCGATATCGTCCTCACCGGCGCGGTCTACGGCCGCGTGCGCGCGATGCTCGACGAGAACGCCAAGCCGGTGCAGGAGGCGGGTCCGTCCATTCCCGTGGAGGTGCAGGGACTGTCGGAAGTGCCGAGCGCGGGCGAGGAGATGATGGTCGTCGCCGACGAGCGCAAGGCGCGCGAGATCGCCAGTTTCCGCCAGGGCAAGTTCCGCGACGTGAAGTTCGCCAAGCAGCACGCGACCAAGCTCGAGAACATGTTCGGTCAGATGGCCGAGGGCGAGAAGAAGGTGCTGACGCTGGTGATCAAGTCCGACGTGCAGGGCTCGCAGGAGGCGCTGGTGCACGCACTGACGCGCCTTGCCACCGATGAAGTGAAGGTCACCGTGGTGCACGCCGGCGTCGGCGCCATCACCGAGTCGGACGTCAATCTCGCGATGGCCGCGCGCGCGGTGATCATCGGCTTCAATGCGCGCGCCGATGCGACCGCGCGCAAGCTGATCGAATCGGCCGGCATCCAGGTGCGCTACTACAACATCATTTACGACGCGGTCGAGGAGATCAAAGGCGCGCTGTCGGGAATGCTCGCGCCGGAGCGCAAGGAATCGGTCCTCGGCATGGTCGAGGTGCGCCAGGTATTCAAGATCTCCAAGATCGGCACCGTGGCCGGCTGCTACGTGCTCGAGGGCCTGGTCAAGCGCAGCGCCCAGGTGCGCGTGCTGCGCGACAACGTGGTGATCCATACCGGGGATATCGAGTCGCTCAAGCGCTTCAAGGACGACGTGCGCGAGGTGAAGGCCGGCTTCGAATGCGGCATGTCGCTCAAGAACTTCTCCGATATCAAGGAGAAAGACCAGTTCGAGGTCTTCGAGACGGTGGAGGTTGCGAGGACGCTGTGAAAAAGGGACAAGGTCGTCCGCAGCGGCTGGGCGACCTCATCCAGCGGGAAGTTTCCGATCTGATCCGGCTGGAAGTGCGCGACCCGAGGGTCGGCATGATCACCATCACCTCGGTCGACGTGTCGCCGGACATGTCGCATGCGAAGGTCTTTTTTACAATCCTGGAAAAACAGAAACTTCAGGACACGCTCGACGGCCTCAAGCGCTCCGCCGGTTTCCTGCGCTCGCAGCTCGCGCGGCGCCTAAAGATCTACACCACGCCCGAGCTGCGCTTCGAGTACGACGAATCGGTGGAGCGCGGCGACCGTCTGTCGCGCCTGATCGATTCCGCCGTGAAGCCGAGGAAATGATCGACGGCGCCCTGCTGCTCGACAAGCCACTCGGGCTGAGCTCGAACGCCGTGTTGCAGAAGGCGAAAAGGCTCTTCGGGGCGGCGAAAGCCGGGCATGCCGGCACGCTCGATCCGCTGGCCTCGGGCCTGCTGCTGGTGCTTTTCGGCGAGGCAACCAAGTTCGCCGGGCCGTTGCTCGACGCGGACAAGGAGTATCTCGCCACGCTCAAGCTCGGAGAGCGCACCGCGACCGGGGATGCGGAAGGCGACGTGCTGCAGAGGAGGCCCGTCAACGTGACGGACAAGTCGCTGCTGCCGGTTCTGCAGCGGTTCCGTGGCGAGATCGAGCAGGTGCCGCCGATGCATTCGGCGCTGAAGCACAAGGGCACGCCGCTCTACCGCCTGGCGCGCCGCGGGCAGGCGGTCGAGCGCTCACCGCGCCGCGTGCACATCTCGCACTTGTCGGTCGAGAGCTTCGACCCGCCCAGCCTCGGCCTGCGGGTGGCGTGCAGCAAGGGCACCTATGTCCGCACGCTCGCCGAGGACATCGGCGAGGCGCTCGGCTGCGGCGCGCATCTGTCCGCGCTGCGGCGCACCGGCTCGGGGCGCTTTCGCGTCGAGGAGGCGGCCGCGCTGGAGGCACTGGAGAAGATGCGTCCGCAAGAGCGGCGCGGGCGCCTGCTCGCATTGCCCGCCCTCCTCGAGGGGTTGCCGCGAGCCGAGCTCGGCGCCGCGGAGGAAGCTCGCCTGCGGCAAGGGCAGGCGCTGAAGGTCAGCGGACTGCACCCGGGGCTGTGCGCCGTGGTGCGGCCCGATGGCGCGGTTATCGGGCTTGGCACCGCCGACGGCGAAGGCGGTTTGAAAGCGCTAAGGCTCACCCAAACGGCGGAAAAACATTTAAAATCCGCGGCTCACATGAAGACCGAGTAAGAGAGATCACAGATGGCATTGCAGGTCGTACAGAAGGAGCAGGTGGTCAAGCAATACCAGCGCTCCGGCAAGGACACCGGCTCGCCCGAGGTGCAGATCGCGCTCCTCACCGAGCGCATCAACAGCCTCACCGAGCATTTCAAGACGCACGTCAAAGACTTCCATTCGCGCCGCGGGCTCCTGAAGCTGGTGAGCCAGCGCCGCAAGCTGCTCGATTATCTGAAGGGCAAGGACGCGGACAAGTACCGCGGCCTCATCGAGCGGCTGAGCCTCCGCAAATAGACCCCCGGCGCATGTCGTCAGGCCGAGCGCTCATCGCTGGATGAGCGCTTTTTGCTTTCAAGGACCCCCGTGAACCCCATCAAGAAGACCTTTTCCTACGGCAGTCACCAGGTAACGCTCGAGACCGGCGAGATCGCGCGCCAGGCGCACGGCGCGGTGGTCTGCACCATGGACGACACCGTCGTCCTCGCCACCGTGGTCGCCGCCAAGGAGCCGCGCGTCGGCCAGGACTGGTTCCCGCTCACCGTCGACTACGTCGAGAAGACCTACGCCGCGGGCAAGATCCCCGGCGGCTTCTTCAAGCGCGAGGGCCGGCCCTCCGAGAAGGAGACGCTGACCTCGCGGCTGATCGACCGGCCGATCCGGCCGCTCTTTCCCGGAGGTCGATTCCGACATCCCGGCGATGCTCGCGGTGTCCGCGGCGCTCGAGATCTCGGGCATCCCGTTCAACGGCCCGATCGGCGCCTGCCGCGTCGGCTACGTGAACGGCGAGTACGTCCTCAACCCGACCACGACGCAGCTGAAGGAGTCGAAGCTCAACCTGGTCGTCGCCGGCACCGAGCAGGGCGTGATGATGGTCGAGTCCGAGGCGCTCGAGCTGCCCGAGGACGCGATGCTCGGCGGCGTGATGTACGGGCACGAGCAGATGCAGGCCGCAATCCAGGCGATCCACGAGCTCGCCGAGCAGGCCGGCAAGCCGGCCTGGGAATGGCAGCCGCCGGTGAAGAACGACGCCTTGCAGGTGCGCGTCGCCGAGCTCGTCGAGCGCGAGATGCGCGAGGCTTTCGCGATCAAGCAGAAGCAGACGCGCAACACGCGTCTCTCCGACATCCGCAAAGCCTCGCTCGAGAAGCTGGCCGCCGAGGCCGCCGCGACCGGGACGGTGCTCAACGTCAACGAGGTCAAGGAAATCTTCTTCAACACGGAATCGAAGATCGTGCGCAGCCAGATCCTCGACGGCGAGCCGCGCATCGATGGCAGAGACACTCGCACGGTGAGGCCGGTTACGGTGCGCGTAGGGGTGCTACCGCGCACTCATGGTTCTGCCTTGTTTACCAGAGGGGAAACGCAAGCGCTCGTAACCGTAACCCTCGGCACGGGTCGCGACGAGCAGATCATCGACGCGCTCGCGGGCGAATACCGCGAGCGCTTCATGATGCACTACAACATGCCGCCGTACGCCACCGGCGAAACCGGCCGCATGGGACCGTCGAAGCGGCGCGAGATCGGCCACGGCCGCCTCGCGAAGCGCGCGCTCGTCGGCCTGCTGCCGACGCCCGAGGAGTTCGGCTACTCGATCCGCGTCGTGTCCGAGATTACCGAGTCGAACGGCTCTTCCTCCATGGCGTCGGTGTGCGGCGGCAGCCTCGCACTGATGGACTCGGGGGTGCCGGTCAAGGCGCACGTCGCGGGCATCGCCATGGGCCTGATCAAGGAAGGCAACCGCTTCGCCGTGCTGTCGGACATCCTCGGCGACGAGGACCATCTCGGCGACATGGACTTCAAGGTCGCCGGCACCGACAAGGGCGTCACCGCGCTGCAGATGGACCTGAAGATCGAGTCGATCAGCAAGAGCATCATGAAAGTCGCGCTCGACCAGGCGCGCGAGGCGCGGCTGCAGATCCTCGACATCATGAAGCAGGCGATCGAGGGCTCGCGCACCGAGCTGTCGACCTACGCGCCGCGCATCATCAAGATCAAGATCAACCCGGACAAGATCCGCGACGTCATCGGGAAAGGCGGCGTCGTGATCCGCGGCATCCAGGAGGAGACCGGCACCACCATCGAGATCGAGGACGACGGGACGATATCGATCGCGTGCGTGTCGTCGGAGGGCGGCGAGGCGGCGCGCAAGCGCATCCAGGAGCTGACCGCGGATGTCGAGGTCGGCAAGATCTACGAGGGGCCGGTGCTGCGCCTGCTCGACTTCGGCGCCATCATCCAGCTGCTGCCCGGCCGCGACGGCCTGCTGCACATCTCGCAGATCAGCCACGAGCGCGTCAACGCCGTGTCGGACCACCTCAAGGAAGGCCAGATGGTGAAGGTCAAGGTGCTCGAGGCCGACGACAAGGGACGCGTGCGGCTGTCGATGAAGGCCGTCAAGGAGCAGGAGCAGGCCGCGAAGCAGAACAGCTAGGTCCCCTGTGCGGCGCGCCGGGTGGCTGGCCCTCGGCTGTTGCCTGGCGGGTTGCGCGCCGATGAGCCACGACGATTACTCGAAGTACGTCGACTCGCTGTCGCTCGCGAGCCAGAGCGTCGATGCGGCGATCCGGAAGCTGCAAGAGGAGCGATTCGCCTGCCATGACGGCGCTCTCGGGTTTCTGGCGACGGCGCCGACTCGAGACCCCGCAAAAAGCTGCTCGCGCGACGGCTCGACGCTCGCCATCGCCTGCCATCAGTTTGTGATGATCGAATACGACGCCGCCACGCGCGCCGTGCGGCGGGTGAGCGAAACGCAGTCCTGCGCGACTCTCTAGAAGCGGATTACTTCGCGACCTGCCGCTCGCGCAGCTCGTCGAGCGTCTTGCAGTCGATGCACAGCGTCGCCGTCGGGCGCGCTTCCAGGCGCTTGAGGCCGATCTCGACGCCGCAGCTGTCGCAGTAGCCGTACTCGTCCGCGTCGATGCGCGCGATGGTCTCGTCGATCTTCTTGATCAGCTTGCGCTCGCGGTCGCGGTTGCGCAGCTCGAGCGCCATGTCGGATTCCTGGCTGGCGCGGTCGTTCGGATCGGCGAACACCGTCGCTTCGTCCTGCATGGTGTGCACCGTGCGGTCGATCTCCTGCGAGAGCTCCGACTTGAGCGACTCGAGGATCTTGCGGAAGTGCGAGCGCTGCTTGGCGTTCATGTACTCCTCGCCTTTTTTCGCAGCGTACGGCGTGAAACCTTTGCGGGAAAGTTCTACGGCCATTCTTTTCGGCTATCTCGGGGTCAAAAAACGAATGCGCTTTGTAGCACTAAAGACCCCCTGTAGCAAGCTGCTTCGATTGCGACGGCCATGCGCTAAGGGTATCATTTGACGCCTTTTTCGGGGTGTGGCGCAGCCTGGTAGCGCGCTTGCTTTGGGAGCAAGATGTCGGAGGTTCAAATCCTCTCACCCCGACCACGGGACTGCCCGTAGCTCAACCGGATAGAGCACCAGCCTTCTAAGCTGGGGGTTGTGGGTTCGAGTCCCGCCGGGCAGGCCATCGCGCTTGGCGCGATCGTGTTGACAGTTTTTTGCAACAACGGTGACCGTAGCTCAAAGGTAGAGTCCCGGATTGTGATTCCGGTTGTTGGGGGTTCGAGTCCCCTCGGTCACCCCACATCGCGCAAGGCCCAGGCGCGCCGCAGCGTGCTGACGAGCGGAAATGCGAGGGACGCGACCACGCAAACGAGCAGCGCCGCGGCGAGCGGCCGCTCGACGAAGATCTTCAGGCTGCCGAACGACAGCAGCAGCGACTGGCGCAGCGAGCTTTCCAGAAGCGGCGCAAGCACCAGCGCGAGCACCAGCGGCGCGCGCGGGAAGTCGAGCTTGATCATGAACCAGCCGACGACGCCGAACGCGAGGCTGATCCACACGTTGGCGAAGCCGAGCGTGCTGGCGTAGGCCCCGACCAGCGAGATCGCGAGGATTCCCGGCGCGAGGTGGGCGTAGGGCACGCGAAGCAGCGCCGTGAAGAGCGGCGCGAGCGGCAGGTTCAGGATCAGCAGCACGAGGTTGCCGATGAACATGCTCGCGATCAGTCCCCACACCAGGGTGGACTGCTCGGTCATCAGGCCCGGCCCCGGCCGGATGCCGTGCAGGATCAGCGCCGCGAGCAGTACCGCGGTGCTCGCCGAGCCCGGAATGCCGAGCGCGAGCATCGGCACGCAGGCGCCGTGCGCCGCCGCGTTGTTCGCCGATTCGGCGGCCGCGACGCCGTCGATCGCACCGTGGCCGAAGCGCTCGGGCTGCGGGCTGAAGCGCTTCTCCGTCACGTAAGCGAGCATCGAGGCGATGGTCGGCCCCGCGCCGGGCATTACGCCGACGAGGAACCCGACCAGCCCGCCGCGCACGATCGCCACACGGCTCTGCGCCCATTCCTGCGTCGTCAGCCACATATCGCGCAGGCGCGTGCGCATCGGCGCCGCGTGCTGCGAACGCTCGAGCGAGGACAGCACCTCGGCGATGCCGAAGATGCCGATCGCCACCGGCAGGAAATCGATGCCCTCGAGCAGCGCCGGCTGGCCGAAGATCAGCCGCTGCGTTCCCTCGATCGGGTCGACGCCCACCATCGCGATCATCAGCCCGAGCAGTGCCGCCATCAGAGCCTTGGTCGGCGAATTGGTGCCGAGGCTGGCACAGGCAGTGATCCCGAGCAGCGCCAGCAGGAAGTACTCGGGCGCGTTGAACTTCAGCGCAAACGCGGCGAGCGGCGGGGTGATGAACACTACTGCCGTGACCGCCGCCACGCCCGCTAGGAAGGACCCGATGGCCGCGATGCTGAGCGCCGCGCCGGCGCGTCCCTTTCGCGCCATCTGGTGCCCGTCGACCGCTGTCATCACGCTTGCCGCCTCGCCGGGCACGTTGACCAGCACCGAGGTGAGCGTGCCTCCGTACATGCCGCCGTACATGATTCCCGCGAGCATCATGATCGCGGTCGCCGGCGGCACGCCGTAGGTGAGCGGCAGCAGCAAGGCCATGCCCGCTGACGGACCGATGCCGGGCAGGGCGCCGATGATCTGGCCGATCAGCACGCCGATCACGATGAACGACAGGTTGAGCGGCGTGAAGCAGGTCGCAAAGCCTTGGCCGAGCAGTTGCAGCGCTTCCATCGCTCAGATCCCGAGGACGCCCTTGGGAAGCGGCACGCCGAGCCAAGCGACGAAGATCCCGTAGACCACTCCGACGGTGATGGCCAGCGTCGCCAGGCTCGGCCAGAGCCGCTGGCGCAGTACCGCAAGAAGCAGAAAGGCGACGAACAGCGCGAGCGCCGGCACCAGGCCGAGAAGCGGCGATGCGAGCGGAACCGCGACCAAGCCGCCGAGGATCATCGCAACGCGCAGGGCGGCCGGCCTGTCCGGCCATTCGATTCCTGCGGCGCGGAAGCGCCGGCTCTCGACCAGCCGCAGCACGGCAAGCACGACGCCGGCTACGGCAAGCCAGACGGGCAGAAACGCCGGCCCCGGTGTGGTATCGGCCCAGAAGCCCAGGCTGCGCGTGTCGAGAGCGATCGCGGCCGACAGCACGAGCATGAGCAACGCCGGGACGACGTCGCTCGGCTTCATTCTCTACTTCTTCGCGAGCCCGACGTCCTCCATGAGAGACCTGAACTTGGCCTCTTCGCGCTTGAAGTACTCGCCGGCCTTGGCGAGCCCGTAGAAGTCGCTGCGCTGGAACTTTTCCTTCAGGCCGTCCTGCCAGGCCTTGGTGGCGACGGCCTTGCGGAACTTGTCTTCCCACCACGCGGCGATCGCCGGGTCGGTCCCCGGAGGCGCGGCGACGCCCCAGAACTGGCCGAACACGATGTCGTAGCCGAGCTCCTTGGCGGTCGGGACATCCTTGTAGTCGGCTTCCGGCCGGCGTTTCTCCGACAAAATGGCGAGCGGGCGCGCCTTCTTGTCCTTGAACACCGGCAGCCCCTCCTCGAGCGTCGCGAAGGTGGCCTCGACGTTCCCGCCGAGGAACGACGCCAGCGCCTTGGAACCGCTGTCGTAGGGAATGTAGGTGAGGCGAACACCCGCCGCCTTTTCGACCAGCGCGGTCGCGAGGTGGTCGGTGCCGCCCGACTGCGCGCCCGAGATGCGCAGCTTCTTCGGATCCTTTTTGGCCGCCGCGACGAATTCCTTGAACGAGCGGAAAGGCGAGTCCGGCTGCACCATGAACACCAGCTCCGACTGGATGAAGCCGGCGATCGGCACGACCTGGCTGATGACCGACGGTGTGCCCTGCATGATCGGCGTGGTGAACACGGGTGACGCCAGCGTGAGCAGCAGGCTCTCGTCGCCCTTCTTGCCGAGCACGTAGTTGTAGGCGTTCGAATGCGAACCGCCGGGGCGGTTCTGCACCACGACCGGGATGGTCACGATCTTCTCCTCGGCCATGATCTTCGCGATGTGGCGCATGATGACGTCGGGCGTGCCGCCGGGACCGGACCCGACGGTGATTTCCACAGGCCCCTTCGGGGCCTTCATCTGCGCGGCGACCGGCGCGGCGAGCAGGGCGCTCAGCGCGCACATGACGGGCACTGCGATGGAACGGGACAACATGGGCTATCTCCTCCTTTTGTCGGACGTTTGCGGCCTTTTCCCGAGCCTACGGAAGACCCGCGGACTGCGTCAAGCTCTCGTGTAACATCGATTACTTCCCCGTCGGCGGCCATGCAAGTCGAGCGTGAAATCAAGTTCAGCCTGACGCCAGAGGCCGCGCGCCGCGTCGGGCGCCAGGTCCGATCCGCAGGACCGTGGCGGCGGCGCATGGTCTCCAGCGCGTATTACGACACCGCGAACGAGCGGCTGCGGCGCGCGGGCGTGGCGCTCAGGCTGCGGCGCGACGGCACGCGCCGGCTGCAGACGCTGAAAGTCGATTCGGGCGCGGCTGGCTTCAGCTCGCGCGCGGAATGGGAGATGCCGGCGCCGCGCGGCCGCCTCGACGTCGCCGCGTTTCCGCGGGAGGAGATCCTGGCCGCGACCGGGCTCGACGTCGCGAAGCTCGCGGCGCGCTTGCGGCCATGGTTCGAAACGCGCTTCGCTCGAAGGTCGGCGCCGGTGATCGTCGACGGCGCCACGCGCGCGGAAATCTCGGTCGATCGCGGCTACGTGGCCGCGGGCGAGCGGCGCGAGCCGATCAGCGAGGTCGAGATCGAGCTCAAGGCGGGCGACACCGCCTCGCTGCTTCGCTACGCCGCCGGGATCGCGAAGCCGCTCGGCCTCGCGCTCGAGTTCGAAAGCAAGGCCGAGCGTGGCTACCGCCTGGTCGCGGGCGAGGCATTTCCGCCGCCGCACAAATGGCGGCGGCCGCGGCTCGGCGAGCTCGCCGCGCCGAGCGAAGCCTTCAGCGCGATCTTCTCAGCCGCGCTGACGCAGGCCGGCGCGAACGCGCGCGGCGTAGCGCACGGCGGCGATCCGGAATACCTGCACCAGATGCGCGTCGGCCTGCGGCGGCTGCGCTCCGCACTGCTCGCTTTCCGCGATCTCGTGCCGAAGAAGGCGGCGAAGCCGATCGCCCAGCGCCTGCGCAGGTTCATGCCCGTCCTAGGCACCGCGCGTGACTGGGACGTGTTCTGCGAGGGCCTGGTGCGCCAGGGAACGCAGGAGCCAGAGCGGGCCCCGACACTAGCTCCACTGCTCGCGCGTGCGCGCGGCAAGCGATCGAGCGCGCGGCGGCACGCCCGTCAGACTGCGGCGTCACCCCGTCTGCAGGCTTTCCTGTTGCGGGCGCTGCGCTGGGTAAACGACGGCCCGTGGAAGGGCGGGGCGCAACAAGCCGAAGGCTCGCTCGGCTTGTTCGCCGCAGCGTCGCTCGGACGGCTGCACGGCAAGGCGCTCGCCCAGGCGCAGGACATCGACTGGCGCGATCCCGGGGAGCGTCACCGCCTGCGCATCCGCATGAAGCGCCTGCGCTACGCCTGCGACTTCTTCGCCGCGTCGTTCGCCGGCGCAGCGGCGCGGCCGTATATCAAACGCCTCGCCGCGCTGCAGGATATCCTCGGCGACCTCAACGACATCGCGGTCGCGCGCCGCCTGCTCGCGGAGATCGCGCCGCGCGGCAGCGCGCCCGGCATTGCGGGCGCCGCCGCGCATACGCGCCATACGCTCGCCGTGCGCGAGCGCATGCTGGTCATTTCGCTCGAGGCCGCCTGGGCGGCGTTCGAAAAGCGCCGGCCGTTCTGGAAAGCAAGAGCGTGAACACCTCCGGCCGCGGCCACACGAAGGGGATGCGCGGATAGGCGCGTTCGAGCGCCGCCTTGTTCTCGCCCACCTCGCACACCAGCAGCCCACCCGGGCAGAGATATCGAGGCGCCGCCTCGAGGATGCGCCCGGCGTAGTCCAGCCCTTGCCGTCCGCCGGCGAGGGCG
>Ga0208454_1000544_pt1 | contig 21000 bp, 22 predicted proteins | sample EasRivMeERMZT100_FD_187530 | JGI IMG/M metagenome (GOLD analysis project Ga0208454, IMG submission 187530) | Soil microbial communities from meander-bound floodplain in the East River, Colorado, USA - East River MetaG ERMZT100 (SPAdes) (version 2) | ecosystem: Environmental > Terrestrial > Soil...
CGCAACGAAGGAGAGCGCAGGCTGGGACAAGTACTGCATGGCCGGATGGAACGGCATCCACCCGCCGCCCGGCTCGCGTCCCATGTGAAAGCCCGGCGGACCGCGCATCGCCCCGGGTGTGAACGGCGGGCTGTCCGTCACCGCCACTTCGAGCGGCCAGGCGCCACCGAGCGAGCGGCGCAGAAACGCACCGAACAGCGCCGCCCGCGCCGTTCTGCTCCCGTCCTGCGCGATCGGTGCGAGCGGACCCTGATCCAGCCGGATCGCCATCGGCGGGGCGCTCAATACGTTCGCCATCCTGAGGCGCTCCGCCGGACCCAGCGGCTCCAGCAACCGGACGATGTCGGCGATCCGCTGGGCCGATTGCATGCCGCTCGCCTCGAGCAGTGATTGGCCCCGCTCGTGCATGTGGATCGCGAAACTCACGAGCTGCGCGATGACCAGCCCGGCGAGCAGCACCAGCACCAGGCGGCTGAAAAGCGAACGGGGCAGCAGCTTCATTGGCCTGCCGCCGCAACCTCGGCCGCGAGTACGTAGCCCTGGCTGCGAACCGTCTTGATGATGGCAGGTTCCTTGGCGTCGTCACCCAGGCGGTGGCGCAGGCGGCTCACCTGCACGTCGATGGCGCGGTCGAACGGGTTGGCATCGCGCGAGAGCATGAGGTCGATCAATTGATCGCGTGTCAAGACGCGGTTCGGGTGGTCGAGGAAGATCCGGAGCAACCGGAATTCCGTGCCACCGAGCGGGACGACGACGCCTTGCGGCGAGGTCAGGCTGCGCGTCACCACATCGAGCGTCCAGCCGGCGAAACGGAACGACGAAACCTCTTCGCGCTTGAGATTCTCAGGCAGCGCTCGCGCGCGTCTCAGCACGCTCTTGATGCGCGCGAGCAGCTCGCGCGGGCTGAACGGCTTGGGCAAGTAGTCGTCCGCCCCCATCTCGAGGCCCACGATCCGGTCGGTCTCGTCGCCGCGCGCGGTCAGCATGATGATCGGCACGTTGGAACCCGTCCGCAGCTCGCGGCACAGCTCGAGCCCGTCCTCGCCGGGGAGCATCAGATCGAGAACGATGAGGTCCGGGGGCGCGGTTTGCGCGGCCGAGCGCAATTCCCTGCCGTTGGCCGCGGTGGCGACGCGATAGCCGTGCTTCTGGAGATATTCGCGGATCAAGCCGCGGATCTCCGCGTCGTCGTCCACGATCAGAATGTGGTCCTGGCTCGCCATCGTGCAGTTATACCCGAGCAGGTGATTGTGGCGCCGGAGAATCGTAACGCAGTGTAACAACCCCCGAGCTGCGAGGGGTTCAGGTCTCGTACCACTGCCGTGTCGCGTTGACGATGGCGACGACCGACAGCATCACCGGCACTTCGATCAGCACGCCGACCACCGTCGCCAGGGCGGCGCCGGAGGCGAATCCGAACAGGCTGATGGCCGCGGCCACCGCCAGCTCGAAGAAGTTCGACGCCCCGATCAGCGCCGACGGGCCGGCGACGCTGTGCTTTTCCCCGATCCTGCGGTTCAGCCAGTAGGCGAGCGCCGAGTTGAAGAACACCTGGATCAGGATCGGCACGGCGAGCATCGCGATGATGAGCGGCTGGGCGAGGATGGCCTCTCCCTGGAATGCGAACAGCAGCACCAGCGTCGCGAGCAGCGCGCCGACCGACCAGGGCGCTATCCTCGCCATGGCGGCTTCGAATGCCGGCCGGCCCTTCCGGAGCAAGACCTTGCGCCACAGCTGGGCGAGGATGACCGGGATGACGATGTAGAGCACCACCGAGGTGAGCAGCGTGGCCCAGGGGACCGTGATCGAGGCGATGCCGAGCAGCAGCCCGACGATGGGCGCGAAGGCGAAGATCATGATGGCGTCGTTGAGCGCGACCTGCGACAGCGTGAAATACGGATCGCCGTCGGTCAGCTTGCTCCATACGAAGACCATCGCCGTGCACGGCGCCGCGGCGAGCAGGATCAGCCCGGCGATGTAGCTGTCGTGTTGGTCGGCAGGCAGATACGGGGCGAACACCTGGCGTATGAAGAGCCACCCGAGGAAGGCCATCGAGAACGGCTTGACGGCCCAGTTGACGAACAGCGTGACGCCGATTCCCCGCCAGTGCGACTTCACCTGGCCGAGCGCGCCGAAGTCGATCTTGACGAGCATCGGGATGATCATCACCCAGATGAGCAGGCCCACCGGAATGTTGACCCGCGCGAACTCCATCCGCCCGATCGCCTGGAACGCTGCCGGGAAGAATTGACCCAGGGCGATGCCGGTCACGATGCAAAGCGCGACCCATACCGTCAGATAGCGCTCGAAGACGCCCAGGCGCTTGCGGGCGCCCGGAATGGCGGCGGATTCCAGTCTCGCGCTCATGGCTTCACGGGTTTTCTTGACGGGCATCGATATTACCATTATTCTGGAAACGTGGAAACGTTGCAGATCATCGACGCGCTGAGCGCGCTGGCGCAGGCCACCCGTCTCGCCGTCTACCGGCTGCTCGTCGAGGGCGGACCCGAAGGACTGCCCGCCGGCGCGATCGGCGAGAAACTCGACCTGCCGCCGGCGACGCTTTCCTTCCACCTCGCGCATCTGGCGCGCGCCGGCCTCCTCCGCAGCCGGCAGGACGGGCGCTTCATCATCTATTCGGCGGACTTCGAGAACATGAACCGGCTCGTGGGCTACCTCACCGAGAACTGCTGCGGGGGAGCCTCCTGCGCGCCGGCCCAACGTCGACCCTCAGCGATGAAAGGAAAGAGCCATGAAGCGACTCCACGTGCACGTCGCCGTGCATGACTTGCAGCAGAGCATCCGCTTTTACTCCACGCTGTTCGCCGCCCAGCCGACCGTGACGAAGGAAGACTATGCGAAGTGGCAGCTCGACGACCCGCGCGTCAACTTCGCCGTTTCCACGCGCGGCAAGAAGGCCGGCCTCGACCACCTCGGCATCCAGGCCGAGAACGAAGCGGAGCTCGAGGAAATCGGGACCCGGCTGGCGCAGGCCGACGTCGCCCTCACCCCGCAGAAGGGCGCTTCGTGCTGCTACGCGAAGAGCGACAAGTACTGGACGCTCGATCCGCAGGGCATCGCCTGGGAATCGTTCCACACCCTCGATTCGGTGCCGGTCTACGGCGAGGACACGGCCGCCAGCGCGGCGGAACCCAAGAGCGCCTGCTGCGCGCCTTCCCCATGAGGGTGGTCGTGCAGCCGAAAAACGTCCTTTTCCTCTGCACCGGAAACTCCGCGCGATCGGTGCTCGCGGAGGCCTACCTCAACGCGAAGGGGCGGGGCCGCTTCGTCGCCCATAGCGCTGGAAGCCATCCGGCCGGGAAGATCAACCCGTTCGCCATCGAGCTGCTGCAAAGAAACCGCATCGATACCTCCGGCCTGCGCTCGAAAAGCTGGGATGAATTCGCGGCGGCGGGCGCGCACCGGCTCGATTTCGTCATCACCGTCTGCGACAACGCGGCCGGCGAAACCTGTCCTCTCTGGCCCGGGCAGCCGGTCACCGCGCATTGGGGCGTGCCGGACCCCGCCGCCGTGCAAGGCACCGACGACGCGAAACGAAAAGCGTTTCTCACGGCATTTACCGTTCTCTCGACGAGGATCAACTACCTGCTCGTGCTTCCGATCGAAAAGCTCGATCGCCTCGCGCTGAAAGCGAGGCTCGACGATATCGGCGGGAGGGCCTCGACGGGAGATCGTGGCGCTCGCACGGCGCAAGGCGCGGACGTCAACGGGCCGGTATCGTAATGAAAGGTTCGCGATCCACAGAAAGCACACCGCAGTCACGGCATCCTGCCCCCGACCGTTTGCCCCGCCGATACGGCCACGAGTTCTCCTTCGGCAAAGGGCCGCCAATTTTCGTCCGTGAGCGGAACACTGGCGATCAGCAGCACCTCCTGGAAGCCGGGGGCGACAGACACCCCGCTCGCATTGACAGTTTCGTCCGCATCCGCACACCGGCGCGACAGGAAAAAGAGGCCGGGCGGCCTGATGTCGCCGCTGACTTGTATGCGTCGATGGCCGTGTGCAAACAGGGTGTCGCCGTCCGCGTAAAGAAAGTTGGCCGGTCCCAGCTGCCGCAGATCGGCGGCGAATTGCGATATGACCGAGAGGCGCTCATCCAGGGGCGGCGGCAGAGAGGACGAGCCCCAGAGTCCGCGGACGCGCTCGAGCAAGGCGCAGAAAGCGTATTCGGAGTCCGTCGTGCCGACTGGACGGTAACGGCCGAACGCAAGCTTCCCGGAGCGCTCGATACCGGGCAGGTCCCCGTTATGGGCGAACACCTGCATGCGGCCCGCCAACTCTCGCGCGAAGGGCTGGGTATTCGAAAGCGCGACCGCTCCGCGCGTTGCGCGCCGGATGTGCGAGATCGCCAGCGTGGTGCTCGGCCCTTGCGCCTCGACAAAGCGGACAAGAGGACTGTCGCCTGCCGCCGTCGGCTCCCGATAGAGAACCACATCGTTATCCTGATAGAAGGCGGCACCCCAGCCGTCGCGATACCTGCCGGCGCCGGCGCCGTGGGCCGCCAGTGTCTCCAGCGAGAAGGTCAAACGGGCCGGCCGCCGACAGGACATTGCCAGGAGTTCGCACATGGCTTCAATCGCCTCCGGGCTCGATCGCCCTCAAAACCGCACGAGCTTGCCCGCGGCGGTCAAAGCATCTCTTCCGGCGCCAGCATGCCGAGCAAACTGGAAATGAAACGCCGCCACCAGCTCGCCAGCGGCTCGCTGCTGTAGCGCATCGGCTTGCCCTCTTCACGGCCGGTCCAGGCGAGCGGCGCGTTCTCGTTGCCGGGTTCGGTCAGCTCGACGCGGAACGCCTGGTCGAGCGCCGTGGCTTCCTCGAACAGCGTGCCGAGTTGTTCGCCCAGCACAGCGCTCTCGATCAGCACGGCGACCTCGGTATTCGACAGCCGGGAACGCGGATCGAGATTCATCGAACCTATGAGCGCGAATTTGCGGTCCACCACGACCGCCTTGGCGTGCAGAGTGGCTCCCGAGGAAAACCCCGGGCGCGCGCCACCGGATCGCGCGGCGCTCGGCCGACGCTCATGCAGCTCCACACCAAGGGCGAGCAGCCGCGCTCGATATCGCGCGTAGCCCGCGTGCACGACCGGGACATCCGTGGACGCCAGGGAATTGGTCAGCACCCTCACGCGCACGCCCCGTCGGGCGAGCGTGGCAAACACCCCCATGCCGCGCTCGCTCGGAATGAACCAGGGTGAAATCAGGATCACCTCCTGCTGTGCCGCCTCGACGGACTTGCGCAGGACCGACATGATTTGCGCCTCCCCTTCGGCGGTAACCGATCCCGGCTTAGGCGGCGGCTCATAGACGGCGCTCGCACGCGCCGGAACGAGGGGAAACTCGCCACCGCGCACCAGGCGCCCAAGATCCGTCGCGCGCAACGTTTGCGCATACTCCGATTCGCGGAAGTGCTCGGCCCGCGCCGCCATCTGCGACAAGATCAGGTCCAGTTCTCCGCTGCCGGGCGGTTCGCCCAGAAACGCCGCGATCGGCAGCGCCCATTCGCTGTTCCAGTACTCGTCGAAGCTGCGCGAGACAGCTGCCACGACGGGCCCGGCGGCGAGCACGTCGAGGTCGGCAAAATCGCTCTCAGCGTCCGCCGAAAAGTAGGCGTCGCCGAGGTTGCGCCCGCCCACCACCGCCGCCGCGTTGTCGGCGATCCACAGCTTGTTGTGCATGCGCCGGTTGAGGCGGGCGCTGTCGCCAAGGTATTCCAGCAAGCGGGAGATGCCCAGCGGGCCGCGGCGCAGGAACGGGTTGAACACTCTCACCTGCACGTTCGGATGCGCCGCGAAGGTCGCAAAATCGAAATCGCGGCCGACCGCATACAGGTCGTCGATCAGCAGACGCACGCGCACGCCGCGCTGCGCCGCGCGCAGCGCCCGGTAGAGGAGCAGCGTGGCAGTCGCGTCCTCCGCGACGATGTAATACTGCAGATCGAGCGTGCGCTCCGCCGATTCCGCCAGGGCCGCCCGAGCGAGAAACGCTTCCTGCCCCGAAACGAGCAGATGAAAACCGGACTCGCCTGGCGTCGCCGCGAGCCGCGAAACGAAGCTGCGTCCGAGGAAGGTTTCCTCCGGGTGGTCGAGCGCGTAGGAGGGCAGGCGTGGGACGTCGTTACGTATTGACGAACAACCCAAGACGAGCGCGGCGGCCGAGGCGGCGAGCGCCCGGCACAGCGCCGCCTCAAAAATAGTACCGGGCATAGAACTCGAGCTTTTGCGCATTCGGCTTCTCGCCGAAATCGGTCGAGGCGTCGCCGCGCAGGAAGGACAGCCTGAAGCGCAGATCGAGGTTCTTGACCCCGGTGTACAGCAGCTCCGGCGTCACCTGGTAGCTGCGGTCCCACCAGTTCACGATCGCGGTGATCGCAGGCTGGAAATAGACGATGCCGAGCCCGTCCTTCTGCTGTACGCGAAGGTAAACGTAGTCCTCGCCGGCGTACGGACGCCCGTAGCTGCCCTGGCTCAAGGACAGCGCTTTTTGCAGCAGCGCGGTGCTGCCGGTCTGCCCCAACTGCGCGAGCGCAGCGCCGATGAACTCATAGAACTGCCGGAGTTCTTCCTCGGAGTAGCCGGTGCCGTTGCGGTAGTACTCGGCGATGTAGGTCGTGTCGCTCGCCGTGAGATAGCGCAGGCCCAGGAGGGTGCTGGTCGCGTCGCCAGTCTCCGTGATCACCTGGCCGCCGCTGTCCACCACCGGTTTCTGGAATTTCAGGATCCGCGCCCATTCGCCGTGGATTTCGAAATTCGAAACGATATTCGTAGAAAAATCCATACCGTAGCGGGCCGGACGGCTGCCCTTGCCCTGCCAGGCGAAGTCGATGTCCGTGCCGCGGTAGAGCAGGTAGAGCTTGGCCGCGGGATTCCAATGGCCGCTCGCGCCGAACTCGCTGTTGATGTCCTCGTTCACGGGCAGGAGCACCGGCGTGAAGGCCACCGTCTGCAGGTCTCCTCCCGGATTGAAGATCAGATCGCCGTCGACCATCACGAAGCCTTCGCGCGCGAGTTGCGGATCGTTGGGGTCCTTGGGCCGCTCGACGAACCCGATCGGGTTCCAGGCGTAGCCCTTGCCCCACCTGAGCACTCTCTTTCCCGCTTCCACGGTGAGCCCCGGATCGGGCCTGATCGAGAGGGCGGCTTCGAATACCTTGTTGTCGTAATAGTGGCCCAGTTGATCCCAGGCCTGGTCTGAATTGGTGCGGAAGTCGAAGGTGCCGATGCCGTGGCGCAGCTTGCCGGCGATCTGCAGCGTGGCGGTGGTGCGATCGAGGCGCTCTCTTTGCGGCTGGTCGAAATTGTTGAGCTGGTAAAAGGCCGCGCCGGAATTGAAGAAGAAATCTTCCTGCTTGAGCTGCGCGTAGCCGCCGATCTCGAACGACTTCCTCTCGAACTCGGACGAGTCGAAACTGAATTCTTCCGCCGCCCGGGCGCCCGCCGCCGAAGCCAGGAGAACGAGCGGCCAGAACAGCCGCGTTCTCCAACCGTGCTTCATTTCCTCAACTCTTGGACCCGCGGGAGATAATTGAGCGTGAAAATCTCGTCGGAGAAGCTCGCCTTCTTGAGGCCCGACCACAGCATCACCGACTTGTAGCCCTTGTACAGCGGGCTGTCGGTCTCGATCGTCGCCGGACGCTTGATGCCGCCGCCGAAATCCTTGATGTCCTTGAAGCGCAGCGTCTTGAGCAGCAGACCGCTCGCCGCGTACGCCTCGATCGTGACCGGCAGCAACAACTGCTTGTCGACCCACATCTTGAGCTTGTCGTAGGCCACTTCGCCGGTTTTCGCCTTCAACGAAAGCAGATAGGCGCTTTTTTGCTCTTCGGCCGTCTCCACGTTGTACTCCGCGGTGTAGTCGATGCGCAGGATGTCGGCGTTGTTGAAGATGCTGCCCGTCACCGACTGCAGGCTCGTGATCCGGATCGGCCGCCCCACGTCGGGCATGTACAGCCACATGTTGTCCTCCAGGCGCAGCGTGGCGCGCCCCTTGTCGCTCGCGGGCAGGAGAAACAGCGCCACGACCTTGTCGCGGCCTTTTTTGATCGTATAGAGAACGTACTCCTTCTTGGTCCCGTCGGGCTGGATATCGATCAGCTTGCGGTAGGCCTCATAGGACTCCGGCTCGAGGTTGCGATCCACTTTCTGCAGAATCTGGTTGCCGTCGAGCGCGGCGGCCGCCGGCAACGCGAGGAGGCACAGCATCAACCCCAGGAGTTTCTTCATGGCTTGTCCCTTCCCGTCATACGTGGCCGAGCGCGCGAACCGGGTCCATGCGGGAGGCCTTCCACGCCGGCTGCAGGCTCGCGAGCAGCGCCATCAGCACGACCATGCCGGCGATGATCGCGACATCCTTCGCGCCGATCGCGGGGGAAAGCACCAGGCCCTGCTGCTGGCCGAAGTTGAACGTGAGCTTCCAGACGTTCAACGCGTAGATCGCACCGAGGCTGATCACTATTCCGAGCGCGGTACCGCCGAGCCCCAGCAGCAGGCCTTCGGTGAGAAACAGCGAAAGGATCCTCCCCGGCGGCGTGCCGATCGCCGAGATCGTGCCGATCTCGCGCACGCGCTCGTACACGGCCATCACCATCACGTTCATGACGCTGATGAGGACGATCGATACCAGCATGATCTTGATGAAGATCGTGAGCAGGTCGATCATGTTCGCAATGTTCGAGAAGGGCGACAGCGACGCCCAGGTATGCACCTCGAGCCCGGACCCTCCGCCCTGGCCCGCCATGCCGCCCGACTTTGCGCCGGGGGCGGCGCCCGTCAGTTCCTGTGACAGCTGCGCGTACACGCGATCGAGCTGCGCGGGATTCCTCAAGCGAATGGCGATCTCGCTGACTTCGGGCTGCGCCATCCGCAGCAGGCCCCTCGCGTCCTCGATGCGGATGTAGCCGTCCCGCCCGCTCGGACCGGTCACGCTCTCGAGAATGGCCCTGACGGTGAAGGTCTTGCCGTTGACCGATCCCTCGCGATTGGTGGCGACCAGCACGACGGTGTCGCCCGTCTTCACTTTCATTCCCCGGGCCAGCAGCGCGGGAATCAGGATCTCGCCGGGGTTCAGCAGCGTGCCCGTCTTGCTTCCCTCGATGATTCGCCCGGGCAACAGGGGCGTCGTCGCAATTTCCTTCACCGGGTCGATGCCGCTGATGCGGACGCTGGTCGTCTCCGTAAAATTGCTGAACATGGCGCCGAGCTTGACGCGCTCCGAGTAGGCCTCGACCGCAGCCGAATCCTTCAGGACTTGCTCGACCTTCTCGACCATCGCGGGCTGCATGTTGAGGTTCAGCGGCAAGGTGTCGATCGAGGCGACATAGCCCCTGCGATGCACTTCCAGGTGGCCCAGGACGGCGTCGGTGAACTGGCCGATCATCATCGCCTTGAACGATCCGGCGACGGAAACGAAGAGCAGCACGCTGACGATGCCCAGGGTGATGAGCGTCGAGGTCAGCAGCGTGCGCCGGCCGAAGCGGGCGAGGTTCCGGGCGGCCATTTTCAGGATGTTAAGCATGGGCCGCCGCCTTTCCCGGGGACGCGTTGATCCTCCCGTCTTCGAGCGTGAAGGTCACTTCGGCCTCCGCCATGATCTTCGGATCGTGCGTCGAAAAGACGAAAGTCGTGCCCAGGTCGTCGCGCATTTTCTTCATCAGCTCGATGACGCGGTAAGCGGTGTCGTGGTCGAGATTGGCGGTCGGTTCGTCGGCGAGCACCAGCCGCGCGTCGGTTGCGAGCGCCCGCGCCACCGCCACGCGCTGCTTCTGGCCTCCCGAGATCTGGTCCGGACGCTTGTTCGCCTGCGCCGACATCCCGACCGCATCCAGCAGCCGCAGGATCTGCGCCCGCCGCTTCCGCTCGGGCCAGTTCTGCACCATGATCAGAGGATACTCGACGTTCTCGTAAACGGTAAGCACCGGTATCAGGTTGAAATCCTGGAAGACGAAACCGACGTGCCGGCCGCGAAACTCGGCCGCGGCGCGGCGATCGAGCGTGCCGACGTCGGTATCGATCACCGTCAGCTTGCCGCCCGTGGGATGATCGAGACAGCCGATCATGTTGAGCAGCGTGCTCTTGCCGCTGCCCGAAGGGCCGACGAAGGCGACGAAGGACTTCGCATCGATGGCGAAATCGACGCCCCTCACCGCGAGCACGTCCACTTCACCGGAGCGGTAGGTCTTTTCCAGCTTCTGCGCGCGAACGAGGCTCATCGCAACTCCGATACGAACAGCGGTGAATGATGCACTCCATCCATCCGCTTCGATTTGACCTACATCAACAGTTGCGCCAGGCCGCTAGGCGGGCCGGAAAACCAGGAAATACTGGTTGGGCAGGAACCGGTGTTCCCGGGAGAAGGTGTAGCCGGCGCCTTTCAGCTCGGCGATCACCCGGTCGGGGGCGATGCGCGCCGCCTTCGGCGGGCCTTCCGGAGAATCGACGCGGAAATCGATGATCGCGACGCGGCCTCCCGGCTTGAGCGAGGCGCGCAGCTTGCGGAAATAGCGCGCTCGATCCTCGATATGGTGGAACACGTCGACCATGAGGATCAGATCGGCTTTTTCGGGAAGACGGGGGTCGCCGGGCGCGCCGGCGACCGCGATGACGTTGTCGCGCTTCTCGCGTTTCGCGCGCTCGGCGAGGTACTTGACCATGTCGGGCTCGATGTCCACGCCGTAGACGCGCCCTTTGGGAACCATGTTCGCGAAGCGAACGGCAAAGTAGCCGGTCCCCGAGCCGATATCGGCAATCACGGCATCGGGCTTGGGGGCCAGCGCCTCGATGACCTCGTGGGGCTTCTGCCATGCATCGCGCTTCGGGTCGTCGAACACGTGCGCCCATTGCTCGGCGCCGCTGAAGCTGTGCTGGTGCGTGTGCGGCGACTGCGCCGCGGCGGATCCTGCCAGCAGCGCGGCGCTGGCCGACAGGGAGAGGGACAAGCTGAGGAGCAAGGCTCGTTTCATGGTTTCATCCTATTCGAGTTGAGTATCAGCGTTGCGCCGGGCTGCCGCCGGTGCGCGCCATCATGCCGCGCATCATCGCAGCCATTCCGTCGCGGACCAGTTCGTCGACCTCGGTGGCATGCACCTGGAGCGCCGTGACCACCTTCGCGTCGCTGGAGGTCTGCGTGACCACCGACCCGTTCGCCGTCATCTCGACAGTGGTGCTGATTTTGTCCCTGTTCTCGAACAGGACCGGGATCGTCTTGCTGAACAGGTTGAACTCCTTCCCGTCGCCCAGCCGTTGCACCATGCTCGCAACGTGAGTCTGGATAGCCTGCGCAACCTGCGGGTCGTCCGACTCGGTCACCGTCTTTATGCCGTTGGGCAGATTGGTTACCGTGCGCTTGATCCGGTCGTGACTGAAGAGCATGCCGCGGACCAGCTGCATGTCCGTCGCGAATGCGTCGTCGTGCTGCATGCCGCCGGCCATCGGGCCACCCATGGGGCCATGCGATCCGGCCGCGGCTCCCGGGCCCATGCCGCGCATCATTCCCGGGCCCATCTGATGCATCATTCCCGGTCCCATTTCGTGCATCATCCCCTGCCCCATATCGCCGGGATGGGCGAAGACAGCGACTGCGGCACCGAGCCCCAGCGTTGCCAGCACCGCGACGGCGATCTTGCTCGAGCGTTTCAATTTCATGATCGATCTCCTGATGGGTTCATGGTTGCGCGATGGCAGGCGGGGTTTTCCCGCCCACGCATCGCGTCGACGAACTAGCGAGTCTCCGCAGCAGGCGGAGCGAAGCGCGGGCCGAAGCCGGCTCCGTGTCCGTGAGCCTCGGGAAGGGTGACGCCCTTTTCCTCGGCCCGCTTCTGCATTTCTGCGTGATTCGCTTCGGCGAGCTTCTGGCGCTCTTCAGGCGTCTTCGCGTTGTGCATCTTCTCCTGGAGCGCGGTGCGCTCATCGGGCGTCATCAGCTGCTGGCCTGCCGCGAAACCCGCGGGCCTGCCGGCCATGGGGCCGTGTCCCATCCCGGCTTTCATCGCCGGTCCCATGCCGCCGCCCATTTGGCCCGGATGGGCAAAGACGGCCGCCGCCACACCCAGACTGAGTGCGGCGACAACACCTGCTGCTACTTTATGTGAACGTTTCATGATAGGTTCCTTTTCGAAGATTCGGAGTCGTAACCTCTCCGCAGAACCGATTGGAGCAAATACTTGTAAGCGCCCGATGTCGCGAACCGCCGGTCTTGTATCGCAAGCTTTCACCGGCGGCGTTGTTACGCTGGGATACATTTTTCCGGCCCAATAGGGCTCCTGCCGCTCTTTTGAGCTAGATCAACAAGCGCCAGCCTTCGCACGCCCAAGATGCTCGTCATGGAGTGCTCATGCCGAACAGCGTAACGGTCGAACTCAAACAGCAGGCGGACTACCGCTTCGCCCTGCAGTTTTCTCCGGGGGCGCCGGCGGTCCTGTCCGACGAACCTCCTCCTCTGGGACAAGGGGCCGGCCCCTCCCCGGTGCAATTGCTGGCCGCGGCGGTGGGCAATTGCCTTGCCGCGAGCCTCGTGTTCGCGCTCAAGAAATTCAAGCAGTCGGCCGGAACGATCAGCGCCGTCGCCGAGGCGAAAGTGGGCCGCAACGAGCAGAACCGCCTGCGCGTGCAGGCGGTGAACGTGAAGCTCACGCTCGGCGCGCCGGCCGATACGCTGCAGCACCTCGATCAGGCGCTCGCGCAGTTCGAGGACTTCTGCACCGTGACGCAGAGCGTGCGCCCGGCCTTCCCCGTGGCGGTCGAGGTGTACGACAGCGGCGGACAACGCCTGAAGTAGCTCACCGTAACAGGAGACACCCATGACAACCGAACGGCTGGTCCGCATCTTCGCCGGTGCTTTCGTGCTGCTCTCTCTCGCGCTCGGCGTGGAAGCGAGCCCAATCTTCGCGAGCAAGCATTTTCTCTGGTTCACCGCCTTCGTGGGCGCGAACCTGTTCCAGAGCGGCTTCACCCGGCTTTGCCCGCTCGAATCGATCCTGCGCAAGCTCGGCGCGAAGAGCGCCGCGTCCCTCGGCTGAAGCAGCGCCGCGAATGACCCCGAACCCGCTCCCGTTCGCCGAACGGCGGAACGCGAAACCGATCCTCGCATTCGCAGCAGCCATTCTGCTCGCCGCCTGCGGCCGGGAGCAAGCACCGCGCGATGCCGCTCCGGCGGCAGACATCAAGACCGCCGCGGTGGAAATGCGCGACCTCGAGCTCAGCTATTCGGCCGAGGCCGTGATCGAGGCGGTGCGCCAGTCCACCGTGTCCGCACAGGTCGCGGGGCGTATCGTCGATCTGCGTTTCGACGTCGGCGACACCGTGAAGAAAGGCGAGGTGATCGCGCGCATCGACGAGCGCGCCGCGACCCAGGCGCTCGAGGCAAGCGAGGCGCAGGTGCGGCAGGCCGAGGCCGAGCTGCGCAACGCGCGCGCCCAGTACGAGCGCGCGCGGCAACTGGTCGCGCAGAAATTCATGAGCCCCGCATCGCTCGACACCGCCGAGGCCGACTTCAAGGCGGCGCAGGCGCGTGTCACCGCCCTGCTCGCGGGAGCCGGGCGCGCCGCCACCGAGCGCAGCTTCGCCACCATCGTCGCCCCCTACAGCGGCATCGTCTCGGCGCGGCACGTCGAGCTCGGCGAGATGGCGACCCCCGGCAAGCCGCTCATGACCGGCTTCGATCCGGGTACGCTGCGCGCGGTCGCCACCGTGCCGCAGGCGCAGGTCGCCGCGATCCAGGCACTCGCGCGCGCGCGCATCGAGATCCCCTCGCTCGGCAAATGGCTGGACGCCACGCGCGTCACCATCGTGCCTTCGGCGGATCCGCGTACGCACACGACGCAGGTGCGGCTCGAGCTGCCCGCGGACGCACGCGGCGTCTACCCGGGCGTATATGCGCGCGCGCATTTCATCACCGGAAAGGCGCCTCGATTGCTCGTCCCCCGCGCCGCCGTGCTCCAGCGCGGCGAGGCGACGCTCGTCTACGTGCGCGACGAGCGGGGCGCGCTGCAGTTGCGCCAGGTGCGTCTCGGCGCCGCCTCGGACGAGCGTTCGATCGAGGTGCTCTCGGGCCTGCGGCCCGGCGAGCGCGTCGCGATCGAACCGGTCAAGGCGGGCATCGAAGGCGGCCGTTCCGCCGCACGCTGAACGAAAGGCGCGCAGATGGGCATCTCCGGCCGCATCGCGAGATTTTTCCAGGACTCGCAGCTCACCCCGCTCGTTGCGCTGGTCGCCTTCCTCCTCGGCCTGTTCGCTGTTCTGGTGACTCCGCGCGAGGAGGAGCCGCAGATCAACGTCACCATGGCGAACGTGTTCGTGCCCTTTCCCGGCGCCTCCGCCCGCGACGTCGAGGCGCTGGTCGCGACCCCGGCCGAGCAGGTGCTCGCGCAGATGAGCGGCGTCGAGCACCTGTTCTCGGTGTCGCGGCCCGGCATGGCGGTGATCACCGTGCAGTTCGAGGTAGGCGTGCCCAGGACCGAGGCGCTGGTGCGGCTGCACGACACCGTCCAGTCGAACCGCGACTGGGTGTCGCCGGAGCTCGGCATCCTCGAGCCGATCATCAAGCCCAAAGGCATCGACGACGTGCCGGTGGTGACGCTCACCCTGTGGAGCGAGGACCCGCAGCGCGGCGCCTTTGATCTCGAGCGCGTCGCGCACGCCGCGGAGATCGAGCTCAAGCGCGTGCCCGGCACGCGCGAGGTGCAGACCCTGGGCGGGCCGGGCCGCGCCGTGCGCGTGCTGCTCGACCCCGACCGCCTGAGCGCGCACGGCGTCTCGGCGCTGGACGTGCGCAACGCGCTGCAGCTCGCCAACGTCGCCCTGCCCGCGGGCAAGCTCGTGCGCGACAACCGCGAAGTCCTGGTCGAGACCGGCAACACCCTGGAATCGGCGGCCGACGTGAGGCAGCTCGTGGTGGGCGCGGTGCAGCAACGTCCCGTGTTCCTGAGCGAGGTCGCCGAGGTCGTCGACGGACCGGATGTGCCGTCGCACTACGCGTGGATCGGATTCGGGCCGTCCGCGGGCGGGAAAGGCATAGTCGCGCGTGGCGAGCAACCGGCCGTCACGCTGCAGATCACGAAGAAGCCCGGAGAAAACGCCGTGGACGTCGCCGAGCGTCTGATGCGGCGCGTGGAGGAACTGCGCGGCACGGTGATCCCGGATGACGTGCACGTCACCGTGACCCGCGATTACGGGGCCACCGCGAACGACAAGGCGATGCAGCTCATCAAGAAACTCCTGTTCGCGACGCTCGCGGTGGTGGCGCTGGTGTTCGCCGCCCTCGGCCGGCGCGAGGCCCTGATCGTGGGCGCGGCGGTGCTGCTCACGCTCGCGAGCACGCTGTTCGCCTCCTGGGCGTGGGGCTTCACCCTGAACCGCGTGTCGCTGTTCGCGCTCATATTCTCGATCGGCATCCTGGTGGACGACGCCATCGTCGTCGTCGAGAACATCCACCGGCGCATGGCGCTCGAGCCCGGGCCGCTCACCGGCGTGATCCCCGACGCCGTGGACGAGGTCGGCGGCCCCACCATCCTCGCGACCTTCACGGTCATCGCAGCGCTCCTGCCGATGGCCTTCGTGAGCGGGCTGATGGGGCCGTACATGAGCCCCATCCCGATCAACGCCAGCATGGGGATGCTCATTTCGCTTGCGATCGCTTTCACCGTCACGCCCTGGCTCGCGCTCAAGTTGCTGCACCGCGGGCAGGTCCACCAGGCGAAGGAAGCGCCGGGCGGCCGGTTCGAGACGTTCTTCCGGCACCTGCTCGGACCTTTCGTCACGGCGGCTTCGGCCGCGCGCAACCGCATGAGGCTGCTCTACGCGGTGCTCGGGCTGATCGCGCTCTCGGTGTCGCTCGCCGCGGTGAAGCTCGTCATCCTCAAGATGCTGCCCTTCGACAACAAGTCGGAGTTCCAGGTCGTGGTCGACATGCCCGCGGGCACCCCGGTCGAGGCCACGGCCGCGGTCTTGCACGACATGGGCGCCTACCTCGCCACCGTCGCCGAGGTGACCGACTACCAGGCCTACGCCGGATCGAGCTCGCCGATCAGCTTCAACGGCCTGGTGCGCCAGTACTACCTGCGCGCCGCCGCCGAGACCGGCGACATCCAGGTCAACCTCGTCGCGAAAGGCGAGCGCGACCGCCAGAGCCACGAAATCGCGCGAGGCGTGCGGCCGAAGCTCGAGGAGATCGCCCGCGGCTGGAACGCCCGGGTGAAAGTCGTGGAGGTGCCGCCCGGGCCGCCGGTGCTCTCGCCCATCGTCGCCGAAGTGTACGGGCCGGACGAGGCCGGACGCATCCGCGTCGCCAAGCGCGTGCGCGAGGCCTTCGCCTCGACCGCGGATATCGTCGGCATCGACGACAGCGTCGAGGACGCCGCGCCGCGGCTGCTGCTCAGGATCGACCAGGGCAAGGCCGCGCTCGCGGGCGTCACGCGCCGCGATGTGGTGGACACGATGCGCATGGGACTCTCGGGCGCGGACGTGACGCCGCTGCACGACGGCGTGTCCAAGTACGAGGTGCCGGTGCGGGTGGCGCTGCCCGCGGAGCGCCAGGGGGAACTGGACGAATTCCTCAAGCTCGCCGTGCGCGCGCCCTCCGGGGCGCTCGTGCCGCTGTCGGAGGTGGTGCGGCCGGTGCGCACCGATCGCGACCGCCCCATCTACCACAAGGACCTGCTGCCGGTCGTCTACGTCGTCGCCGACCAGGCCGGCCGGGTCGACAGCCCGCTCTACGGGATGTTCGCCGCGCGCGGCAAGGTCGCCGGGCAGCCGCTGGAGGAAGGCGGCAAGCTCGGCGAATATTTCGTGCGCCAGCCTTCGGACCCCTATCGCGAGTACGCGCTCAAGTGGGACGGCGAATGGCAGGTGACCTACGAGACTTTCCGCGACATGGGGCTCGCCTATGCGGTGGGCCTGGTGCTGATCTACCTGCTGGTGGTGGCGCAGTTCGGTTCCTACCTGACGCCGCTCGTCATCATGGCGCCGATCCCGCTCACGGTGATCGGCGTCATGCCCGGGCACGCGCTGCTCGGGGCCCATTTCACCGCGACCTCGATGATCGGGATGATCGCGCTCGCCGGCATCATCGTTCGCAATTCCATACTACTGGTCGATTTCGTCAACCTGAAGGTCGAGGAAGGCATGCCCCTCGCCGAAGCGGTGGTGCAATCGGCGGCGGCGCGCGCCAAGCCGATCGCGCTCACCGGGCTCGCGGCGATGCTCGGCGCCGCGTTCATTCTCGACGACCCGATCTTCAACGGGCTCGCCATCTCCCTCATCTTCGGGATCTTCGTCTCGACCGTGCTGACCCTGGTGGTGATCCCGGTGCTGTACTACGTGGCGTTCCGGCACCGCGAGAAGGCCGTACGCTAACTGCACATGTCTGACCTGAATGATCCGAGGGTGTTGTTTGCGGCTGAACGAACGCTGCTGGCCTGGAATCGCACCAGTCTTGCGTTGATGGCGTTTGGTTTCATGATCGAACGCTTTGGCCTGTTCGTACACATGCTCTCGCTCCAGAAGGATGAGTACGCCCAAAGAGGACTCTCTTTCTGGATCGGCCTCGCGTTTATCGTATTGGGCGCACTGACCTCGGCCGCCGCGATTGCCCAGTACCGCGCGGTTCTCCGCACCCTCAAGCCGGTTGAGATCCCAAGAGCCTATCGAGCAAATCTCGGCGTGCTCGTAAATGCGGCTGTTGCCGTGCTGGGTGTTTCCCTTGCTGTTTATCTGTTTGTTCGCGGGGAAAGCTTATAGTCTCGCATTCCGGTTGCATTATTTCGCCTGACGGAACGCCCTTCGCGTCCGATGTGCGGCCCTCAGGATCAGGGAACCATCCAGAGAGGAAGCCATGATATTAGTCGCCGTCTCCTGCGTTGTGCTGCTCGTGGCCACAACGCTCATTCACTACGAGGTTCTGCGGCTGCTGACCGTCGGGCTACCGGCTTTCCGCGTCCCGGCGCGGGCCAAACTCATCGTCGTCATCTTCTCGGCGTTCTTCGCTCATGCCATAGAAATAGTTCTGTACGCTGTCGCCATCTACGTGCTCGTCCGATACTTAGGCACCGGTACGCTCGCTGAAGCCAGCCGCTTTTCTCTGACTCAATGCCTGTACTTCTCCGCAGAAACGTATTCGTCGCTTGGATACGGGGACATCGTACCTGGAGGCGACTTGCGATTGCTCGCCGGCGTGGAGGTTCTCAACGGTCTCCTTTTGATCGGGTGGTCTGCCTCTTACACCTACATCGCAATGGAACGGTTCTGGAACGATGCCGGCGACGGACGCGCGAAAAAGGTCAAATAGGATCGAACACCGGAACCTTGGGCACCGAGACCTTGTCGGCCGCCACGTCGGGCGTGCCGTAGTTGATGAAGCTGTCCGGAAGCGGCGTGCCCCAGTAAACGCCCGTGCCGCGGTCCTCCTCGTTCCAGGTGACCACCTCCCAGTCTGGGGCGAAGACGAGATAGCTTCCGGAATAGATCTCGACCCGGTTCCCGCCCGGCTCGTAGGAGTAAAGATAGAACCCCTGGGAATTGTTGTGCTTCGAGGGCCCGGCCTCGATGAAGATTCCGTTCTCGGCGAGGATGTCCGCCGCGCGCAACACGTCCTCGCGGTTGTCCACCCACAGCGAGATGTGGTGCAGGCGGCCGTGCGCGCCTTTCGTGTCCATCACATAGGCCACCTGGTGGTGCACCGGCGAGGGACTGAGCCAGGACCCCAGCTCCAGCTTGCCGTTCTCGAACATCACCTGCTCGCGCAAGGCGAAACCGAGCACGTTTTGCGCGAACTTGCGGTTGCCGGGGACTTCGCGGGCGAGGAGCGCGAGATGATCGAGGCGCCGGACATTCACCCCGCGCGCCGTGTACTTCATCGGCAGGTTCTTCAGCGTCGAGCGCAGATGATCGGGCGCGCGGTATTTCTCCTCCTCGTAGTACAGCTCCATGCGGTGGCCGTCCGGATCGCGGAAGCGGTACGCGGGACCGCGGCCGAACTCCCCGTCGTGCCAGCGCTCGCCCAGGCCGGCCTTCTCCACCGCCTTCACCCGGCGCTCGAGCGCCTCGGGACTTACGGTTCGCCAGGAAATGCACCCGATCCCGGGCTGGTCGGACTCGGTGAGCTTGAGCGTAGCGGCGGCGTAGTCGCCGTAGCCGCGGAGAAAGACCGACTTGCCCGCGGAGTGCACGACCTCCATCCCGAGCAGCTTCTCGAAATACCAGCGCGAGCGGTCGGGCTTGGGCGTGAGCAGTTCGATCCTGCCCAGATGGGCGATATCCTGGATTCGTTCGGTCATAATTGCATCCTTCGTAGGTTTGAGCCTCCAGTGAAACCTACCCCGAGTAGTGCTTCGGAATTTGACTTGGATCAAACGCCAGGCTCTGCGTTCGAATCTTGTCCCCCTGCCTGTTCCGCACCCGGGGCATCCGCGCGAAATCACGCTTGGTTAGCAGTGTGCAACCACCGGGGCATCTCTGCGCGGCCGGTATTCGCCGCGAGGCTGCTCGATCCGGTCGAACGGGCTTTTCACCCCTTTGCCGCCTTTGTTGAGCACGTGCGTGTAGATCATCGTGGTGGAAACGTCCTTGTGCCCGAGGAGCTCCTGGACCGTGCGTATGTCGTAGCCGGCCTCGAGCAGGTGGGTCGCGAAGCTGTGCCTCAGTAGGTGCGGCGAGACCGGCTTCGCGATGCCGGCGCGCGCCGCCGCGCGTGCGACCGCACGCTGCACGACCTTCTCGTCCAGATGGTGGCGGCGCACCGCGCCGCCGCGCGGGTCCGTCGAGCGCGAGCCTGCGGGAAAGACGTACTGCCACGGCCAGCTCCGCCCGGCCTTCGGATATTTTCGCGCCAGGGCGAACGGCAGATAAACATCTCCGAAGCCCTCCGACAGATCCTTTTCGTGCAGCGCACGCACGCGCGCCACGTGCGAGCGCAGCGGCTCGATCAGACGCTCGGCGAGCATCGTGCGCCGATCGCGCATCCCCTTGCCGTCGCGCACCGTGATCTCGCGCCGCTCGAAATCGACGTCCTTCACGCGCAGCCGCAATCCTTCGAGGAGCCGCATTCCGGAGCTGTAGAGCAGGCTCACTGCGATCCAGCGCGTGCCCTCCAACTGCGCGAGCAGCGCGCGCACCTCGGCCTCGGTGAGAACCACCGGCAATCGAGCGGGACGCTTCGCGCGCACAATGCCCTCCATCCACGGCAGCTCGACGCCAAGCACCTCGCGATAAAGGAACAGCAGCGCCGCGAGCGCCTGATTCTGCGTCGAAGCCGAAACACGCCCTTCGGTGGCCAGGTGCGACAGAAAGGCCTCGACCTCCGCCGCCCCCAGGTCCCGCGGATGCCGCTTGCCATGATGAAGAACGAAGCGCCGGATCCAGTGCACATACGCCTCCTCGGTACGCAGGCTGTAATGCTTCACGCGCATACGCTCGCGCGCCTGATCGAGCAATCGCGGAGTGGGCATGGCATCCTCCCGGATGGGGCCTAATGTGTACGTATGTACAGTAATGTACCAGCAGATGTTGACTTGATCAATCAGATCTCTAGGCGTAGCCTGCCCGGACTAGGCCCCGGTTTTGGGGCCTTACAATGCCCCACTTAGGGGGCCGAATTCTCGTTAGAACTCGAGGGAACGTAGTGCGCCTGCCCGCACCGCAAGAACTCACGGTTGCCCCGGCTCTCACAGTATTGCGGGCTGCAAGGCCAGTTCTGTGTGGCGCTGCGAGCAACTCCGCTCGTGCCTTCGGTGTCATGGCGCACGCGCGGCGCGGGCCCGTGTGGCGCAGCCGCATCGCGCGGCGCAGTTCTTGCCGATCGTGGCGCCTTCGGCGTAGGCTACTTTGTGCTGCTTCACCGGGTCTCATGCAGCCACATCTGAGTTCGAGTTCTAACTTTAGCTGCACCGGACGCGCTGAAGCGCGCCGGTGAGCATGACGTTGGGCGTCGGAACTGGGTCCAGACAATTGGACTTTGCAAGCGACGCGCTTGCTTTCCTCGGCGCAAGGGC
>Ga0208454_1000545_pt1 | contig 20976 bp, 27 predicted proteins | sample EasRivMeERMZT100_FD_187530 | JGI IMG/M metagenome (GOLD analysis project Ga0208454, IMG submission 187530) | Soil microbial communities from meander-bound floodplain in the East River, Colorado, USA - East River MetaG ERMZT100 (SPAdes) (version 2) | ecosystem: Environmental > Terrestrial > Soil...
TTCGGGCCTTCCGGGTTGACGTAGATCAGGCCCATGTGGGTGGCGCCAAACGGCGCCATCAGGTCACGCTCGCCGCTGAAGCGCTTGTCGACGCCCAGCCAGGCGATCTCTTCGCCCCAGTTCGCGTCCTGGTCCGGCTCCCACACGTCGGCACGGCCGCCGCCGAAGCCGAAGGTCCTGAAGCCCATCGACTCCAGCGCGACGTTGCCGGCGAGGACCAGCAGGTCGGCCCAGGAGATCTTGTTGCCGTACTTCTGCTTGATCGGCCACAGCAGGCGGCGCGACTTGTCGATGTTGACGTTGTCGGGCCAGCTGTTGAGCGGAGCGAAGCGCTGCTGGCCGCGGCCGGCGCCGCCTCGGCCGTCGTGGATGCGGTAGGTTCCGGCGGCGTGCCAGGTCATGCGGATGAACTGCGGCCCGTAATGGCCGAAGTCCGCCGGCCACCAGTCCTGCGAGTCGGTCATCAGCTTGACCAGGTCTTTCTTCAGCGCCTTGTAGTCGAGGCTGTTGAATTCCTTCGCGTAATCGAAGCCCTTGCCCATCGGGTCGGACTTCGAGGAATGCTGGTGCAGCACCTCCAGCCGCAGCTGGTTCGGCCACCAGTCGCGGTTCGTCCTGCCGACGCCGGCGATGTGGTTGAACGGGCAGTGGGCCGCGCTCTTGTCCTTGACCTTCATGTCCATTGTTCTCTCCTGGGGTGCTCGCGTCAGGGCATTTCACGCGATGAATGCCGCGGTGGGAAATTGATTGTCGCGATGCCGTGCATTGGCTCGCACTATGAAAGGTGCAAACTCAAAGCCTAGGCGCAAGGCCCGGCCGGCGCTTGATATAGGTCAAGTGTGCTGAGCGTTGCAGGTCCGCGATGCTGTACGGGTCGAGCGCTTCGTAGAAGCTCGCCACCGCCCGCTTGAGCATGCCTTGCAGCCGGCATCCGCCCGCGAGCGCGCAGGTATTGGTGTGCTTGTCGAAGCATTCGGCCGGCATGTCGCCGCCTTCGGTCAGCCGCACGAGCTCGCCGACGTTGATGGCGTGCGCCGGGCGGGCGAGCTGCAAGCCGCCGCGGCGCCCGCGGGTATTGAGAAGGATGCCGTGCCTGCCGAGGAAGTGGACCACCTTGACGAGGTGGTTCTCCGAGATGTTGAACGCGCTCGCCACCTGCGAGATGGTGGCGCGGCCTTCCGGCGCGGCCGCGACGAACATCAGCACGCGCAGGCTGTAGTCGGAGAAGGTCGTCAGGCGCATTAGATGTATACGATATGTACCTTTAATGGCCCGCGCTTGATCTGGGTCAAGCCGGGCAGGGCCCGCCTGCCTATCGTGGTCGCGTGTTCGCCGCGGGATTCCGTCCGTTCTTCCTCCTCGCTTCGGTCTGGGCCGCGATCGCCGTGCCGGTGTGGCTCGCCGCGTACGCCCATGGCTACGCGCTGCGCGGCGGCGTATCCCCGATGGCCTGGCACGCGCACGAGATGGTGTACGGGTTCGGGCTTGCCGCGGTTGCCGGGTTCCTGCTGACGGCGATTCCGAACTGGACCGGCCGCCTGCCGGTGCGCGGTGCGCCGCTCGCCGTGCTTGCGCTCCTTTGGCTCGCCGGGCGCGTCGCGATGCTCGTGCCCGAAGCGGCCTTCATCGATCTCGCGTTTACCGCGGCGCTGATCGCCGTGGTGGCGCGCGAGCTGGTTGCCGGGCGCAACTGGCGCAACCTGCCGATGCTGGTGGCGCTGCTGCTGCTCTTCGCCGGCAACGTCCTTTTTCACCTGCAGGTCTACCTCGGCCTCCGGCTCGGGCTCGCCACGCTTCTGATGCTGATCGCGCTGGTCGGCGGCCGCATCGTCCCGAGCTTCACGCGCAACTGGCTGGCGAAGCTCGGCCGCGGCGCGCGCTTGCCGGCGCCGGAAGGCCGCCTCGATCACCTCGCGCTTCTGGTCACGCTCGCAGCCTTGGGGGTGTGGGTGGCTGCAGGCATCACCTGGCCCCTGGTGGCCGCCGGCGTCGGGCTCGCGGCGCGGCTCTCGCGCTGGCGCGGCCTGTCCACGGTGCGCGAGCCGCTGCTGTTCATCCTGCACCTGGGGTATGCCTGGCTCGCCTTCGGGCTGATCCTTCTCGGCCTCGACGTGCCGGCCGGCGCTGCGCTTCACGCGCTCACGGTTGGCGCAGTCGGTACCATGACCCTCGCGGTGATGACGCGCGCCTCCCTCGGTCACAGCGGGCGCGCGCTCGTCGCCGACGGCGCGACGGTCGCGATCTACGCGCTCGTCACGCTGGCGGCTCTCCTGCGGGTGCTCAGCCCGCTCTCGGGCGGCCAGGCCCTCCTCGTCACTTCGCTTGCCGGGCTCGCCTGGAGCGCGGCCTTCGGTCTGTTCGCTCTGCATTACGGACGATTACTGATTCAAGGGAGTTCCTACCGTGAAAATACTGCTTAGCACCGTCGCCCTGTTCACGCTGGCCGCCTGCAATCCCGCAGCGCCGCCGGACCGCTACGACGTCTCGAAGATGGACCTCAAGCCGGCGCCGGCGAAGGTCACGCCGGAGCGCCATAAAGGCGCGTTCGCCGAGGGCGCGGCGCTCAGCATGGGGGCGGAGCTGAAGCCGCTCGACGCCGCGCCGGTGAAGACGGTGCGCCTCGACACCACGCACAAGATCATCGAGGTCGCGCCCGGGGTGAAGTTCGCCGCCTGGACCTTCGGCGACCAGGTGCCCGGGCCGACGGTGCGCGCGCGCGTCGGCGACCGCATCCGCTTCGTGATGACCAACCGCAGCGACGAAGCCGTGGCACCCGTGCAGGTGATGGCGGCGCCGATGATGCATTCGATGGACTTCCACGCCGCGATGGTCTCGCCGCAGGACAAGTACCGCTCGATCGCGCCGGGGCAGACGATCGAGTTCGAGTTCACCGCCAACTATCCCGGGATCTTCATGTACCACTGCGGCACGCCGATGATCCTCGAGCACATCGCCTCCGGCATGTACGGCGCGGTGATCGTCGATCCGCGCGAGGGCTATCCGACAAAAGCCAATCGCGAGTATGTCGTGGTGCAGAGCGAGTTCTACCTCAAGCCCGATCCGCAGAAGCGCAAGGTCGACGGCGCGCCGCTCTACGTCCTCGATACCGACCGCCTGCGCGCCGCCCAGCCGACCCATACGGTGTTCAACGGCTCGCACAACGGCATGGTGAGGACGCCGCTCGCCGCCAAGCCCGGCGAGCGCGTGCGCATGTTCGTGCTCAACGTCGGCCCGAGCCGCACCTCGAGCTTTCACGTCGTCGGCACGATCTTCGACCGCGTCTGGATGGAGGGCAACCCCGACAACCAGCTGCGCGGCATGCAGACCGTGCTTCTCGGATCCTCGAACAGCGCCACCGTCGAGTACCTGATTCCGGAGGAAGGCTCCTACATCATGGTCGACCATCACTTCGCCAACGCCTCGCAGGGCGCGATCGGCCTCGTGTCCACCACGGCCAAGCCGCCGGCCAAGGATCTGGAGCACCACAACCTCCAAGCCTCGGCGACCCCGACCGATCCCGACGCGGTGGCGGGCAAGCTCGCCTTCGAGAGCAAGTGCCTCGCCTGCCACACGGTGGGCGAAGGGCGCAAGCTCGGCCCGGACGTCGCCGGCGTCACCAAGCGGCGCGATCAGGCCTGGCTCGCGCGCTGGCTGAAGGAGCCGGAGAAGATGCTGCAAACCGATGCGACGGCGAAGGCGATGCTCAAGGAGTACAACAACATCCCGATGCCGAACCAGAGCCTGACCGACGCCGAGGTCCGCCAGTACCTCAAGTACTTCCAGTGGATCGATTCGCAGCCGGCAGGTGCGGCCAAAGCGCAGGGAGGTCACTGAGCGCCATGACAAGAACGCTCGCCTTGGCGCTTCTCGCATTCCTCGCCGCCGAAGCCGCCGCGTGCGGCTACTGCGTCGAGGACAAGATCGCCTCCACCTACGACCACGCCGTGGTGACCCGCGCGCTGGCGCAGGGACACCACGTCGTGTTCTTCCATATCGAGGGGTCGCCGGGCACTGCTCGGGAGCTCGAGAATGCGGCGTCATCGGTCCCCGGCGTCGATGGCGGCAGCGTGCGGCTTTCGCTGCCCACGCTGACGCTTTCCGTGGCATTCGATCCGCGCCGCGTCTCGCTGGTGGAGCTCAACACCCGCCTCGATCGCAGGCTGGCGGCGCGCAAGCTCTCCTTCATGCCGATGCGCATCATGGAGGAGCCGGCGGATCTGAAAACGGTAAAGCGCTAGCCGGGCGTGTAGAGCGCTACCGGCTCGCCGTAGCCGCGGATCTGCGCGTCGGCGACTTTGCGCAACGCGAAGCCCGGGCAGCGCTCCGCGGTCTTGTCCGACATCAAGATGCGCGTGCCGTACTCCTTGTTCATCTGCTCCAGCCGCGCCGCCAGGTTTACCGCATTACCGTGCACCGTGTAGGAGAGCCGGCCCGCCGAGCCCACCGCGCCCGCGACCACGCGCCCCGTGCTCAAGCCCACGCGGTTGCGCGCGCGCACCCCGGCGAACGCCTGCGAGTCGGCCGCGCGCACGATCTCGAGCGCCGCGCGCAGCGCGTTGGCGCCATGGTCGGCCGCCGGGATGGGCACGTTGAACACTGCCAGGATCGCGTCGCCCTGGAACTGCGTGACCACGCCCTGGTGGCGCTCGACGATCGCCACCAGCACCTCGAAATACGCGTTCAGGAACTCGATGGTGCGGCGCGCGCCGAGCTCGTCGGTGTGCGCGGCGAAGCCCTCGATGTCGCACACCAGCACGGTCGCCTTGGCTTCGGCGGGCTCGAGCCGGCCGCCGCCGGCGAGCAGCTCGTGCGCCACCTGCTCGGGCACGTACTGGCCAAGCGTGTCGCGGATGAGGTCGCGCTCGCGCAGGCCCTTGAGCATCTCGCCGAAGGAGCGGCTCGCCTCGTCGAGCTCATAGATTCGGCTGCGCAGCAGCGGCTGCACCTCGTCGAGCCGGCCCTTGCGCACAAGGTGCGCGGCGCGCGCCAGCGCCTCGATCGGCCGGCCAAGCCGCCTGCCACCGACGGCGGCGAGGGTTACGGCAATCACGAGGACTGCCAGCCCGGCGGCGATCGACCAGACCACGCGCAGCATCTCGGCGCGCTGGCCGCCCTCGACCGGGTCGAGGTAGAGGCCGATCGTCCACGGCTGGCCGCCGTGCGGCGCGATCTCGCGGTACACGTACACGAAATGCCTGTCGCCGACGCGCGCACGCACCGCGCGCGCGTGCTTCAAGCCGGCGAGCAGGGGAGCGGCGCCGTCGGGGGAGCGCAGCCGCCCGAGCACCGGGTCGCCCAGCTCGGCAAGCGTCGGGAACGCGCCCGGCGCGTCCGCGCGCCGCTGGGCGAGCGCCGGATGGCCTAGCACGCGATCGGCTCCGTCGAGCACGAACGGCGTGACCTCGTATTCGGCGCGGAAGACGGCGAGATCCTCCGAGACCTTCGCGATCGGCACCACCTGCCCGAGCATGCCCACGAACTGCCCGGCGCGGTGCAGCGGCACCTGGTGCAGGAGCGACGGCTCTCGCTCAGCGGGCTTCCACAGGAGCGGCCGCCACGCGCGCCCCGGCTCCACCTGTCCCGCGGCAAGCCATTCGCGTACCTCGGGGCGCGAGGACCAGTCGTCGCGTAGCGCGCGCAGCTCGCCGCGCCGCCATCGTTGTGCCCGGCCTGCGGCGTCCACGATGCCGATGTCGGATACCTGGGGAGTGACGCCGAGCGCGCCGAACATGAAGCTGTCGAGCTCGCCGGGGCGCGCAAAATCGATGCGCCCGTTGTTGACCGCCTCGGCGATCCAGTCGGCCTGCTCGTGGACCGGGCGCAGGCGCGCGGCGACACGCTGCTCGAGCGCGTCGAGCAGCGCCTCGGTCTGCTGCCCGATCAACGCCTGGGTCGAGCGCCACCCCGTGGCGGCGCTCACGTACAAGGTCACGCCCACGGCCGCGGCGACGAAGGCGCCAAGGCCGGTGACGGCGACGGTGGCGAAAGAAACGCGCTTCTTCAGTGGAGCAGCATCATAGCCGTCAGAACGTCCGCAGGAGGGAAAGCGCCTCGTGCAAGGCTTTGGTCGGGGCGTGGATCAGCTTGTTCGTGAGGCGTCGCGACAGCTCGTCGATGATGCGCGCCGGGTCTTCGCCGCGCCGCAGGAGCCGCAGGGCGCGATAGAGCTCCTCCTCGCGCGTGCTGTCGATGGAAGGCCGGTTTCCCATGGGGAGGGATCTTCAGCCACCTTGTCGGCGGCGGTTTGCGCTAGGTCAAACCATAGGTCCGCGACCCGGGCGGAAAAGTTCCAGCCCCGAATCCGCGCTTGACCTAGGTCAAAAGGCGCGCCCGCGCCGTCCCTACCATCTCGCGAATGCAAGAAACCACGACGTACAACTACAAGGTCGTGCGGCAGTTCTCGATCATGACCATCGTCTGGGGGGTCGTCGGGATGCTGGTCGGGGTGCTGATCGCAGCGCAGCTCCTGTGGCCGGAGCTGAACTTCGGGCCCTACCTTTCCTACGGACGGCTGCGGCCGCTGCACACCAACGCGGTGATCTTCGCCTTCGGCGGCTGCGCGCTCTTCGCCACCTCCTATTACGTGGTGCAGCGCACCTCGCACGCGCGCCTGTTCTGCGACCGGCTCGCCGCCTTCACCTTCTGGGGCTGGCAGGCGGTCATCGTGCTTGCGGCGATCACGCTGCCGATGGGCATCACCACGTCGAAGGAATACGCCGAGCTCGAGTGGCCGATCGATATCCTCATCGCCGCCGTGTGGGTGAGCTACGCGATCGTGTTCTTCGGCACGTTGTGGAAGCGAAAGATCCCGCACATCTATGTCGCGAACTGGTTCTTCGGCGCGTTCATCCTGACGGTGGCGCTGCTGCACATCGTCAACAGCGCCGCGGTGCCGGTGACGCTGTGGAAGTCGTACTCGGCCTACGCCGGCGCGCAGGACGCGATGGTGCAGTGGTGGTACGGGCACAACGCGGTGGGCTTCTTCCTGACCGCGGGCTTCCTCGGCATGATGTACTACTTCATTCCCAAGCAGGCGGGGCGCCCGATCTACTCGTACCGCCTGTCGGTGGTGCACTTCTGGGCGCTGATCTTCACCTACATGTGGGCCGGCCCGCATCACCTGCATTACACGGCGCTGCCCGACTGGGCGCAGTCGCTCGGCATGGTGTTCTCGCTCATCCTGCTCGCGCCCTCCTGGGGCGGGATGATCAACGGCATCATGACGCTGTCGGGCGCGTGGCACAAGCTGCGCGACGACCCGATCCTCAAGTTCCTCATCGTCTCGCTGTCGTTCTACGGCATGTCGACGTTCGAGGGGCCGATGATGTCGATCAAGACGGTGAATGCGCTGTCGCACTACACCGACTGGACCGTCGGCCATGTCCACAGTGGCGCGCTCGGCTGGGTGGGATTGATCTCCATGGGCTCGATGTACTACCTCATCCCCCGCCTCTTCGGGCGCGCGGAGATGCACAGCGTGCGCGCGATCTCGCTTCACTTCTGGATCGCGACCATCGGCATCGTCCTTTACATCGCCGCAATGTGGATCGCCGGTGTGATGCAGGGGCTGATGTGGCGCGCGGTGAGCGAGGACGGCACGCTCACTTACACCTTCGTCGAAAGCGTCAAGGCGACCTATCCGTTCTACGCGATCCGCCTGCTCGGCGGCGTGCTCTACCTCGCCGGCATGCTGATCATGGCCTGGAACGTGTATCGCACCGTCGCCGCCTCGAAACCCACCGAAGCGCTGATCCCGGCGCCTGCACACGCATGAAGCTCACCCACGATCTCATCGAGCGCAATCAAGCTTTGTTGATTGGTTTGGTTTTGGCCGTTGTTGCTGTAGGCGGGCTTGTGGAGATCGTCCCGCTGTGGTTCCAGAAATCGCTCACCGAGCCGGTGGCGGGATTGAAGCCCTATGCGCCGCTCGAGCTCACCGGGCGCGACATCTACGTGCGCGAGGGCTGCTACAACTGCCACTCGCAGATGGTGCGGCCGTTCCGCGCCGAGGTCGAGCGCTACGGCCCGTACTCGGTGGCGGGCGAGTTCGTCTACGACCGCCCGTTCCAGTGGGGCTCGAAGCGCACCGGCCCCGACCTGCACCGCGTCGGCGGCCGCTATTCCGACGACTGGCACCGCATCCACCTGCTGAACCCGCGCGACGTGGTGCCGGAGTCGAACATGCCGGCGTATCCCTGGCTCGCGAAGACTCGCGCCAACGCCGAGGACATCGAGGCCAAGCTGAAAGCCTTGCGGCTTCTGGGCGTGCCCTATTCCGAAGGCGAGATCAACACGGCCCGAAAAGCCCTCGAAGGCAAGACCGAGATGGACGCCCTGATCGCCTACCTGCAGGGACTGGGAACGGCCGTCAAGAGGGGACAGTGAACATGGACCTCAATCTCATCCGGGCGCTGGTGACCGTCGCCGCGCTGGGCGCGTTTCTCGCCATCGTGGTATGGGCCTACGTGCCGCGCCGCAAGGGGAAGCTCGACGCCGAAGCGCGCCGCATCCTGGAGGAAGCCGACCGATGAACGAGTTCACGAGCGGCTTCTGGGACTTCTACATCGCGCTCCTCACGCTGCTGTCGATCGTCGCCTGCGCGGTGTTCCTCAAGTCGCAAAGCGTGCGCAAGGCGCCCGGCGACGCCGAAACGACGGGGCACAAGTGGGACGAGGACCTCGCCGAATACAACAACCCGCTGCCGCGGTGGTGGAGCTGGCTGTTCTACCTCACGATCGTGTTCTCGCTCGCCTACCTGGTCCTCTATCCGGGCCTGGGAAGCTGGCCGGGAACCCTGGGCTGGTCGCAGGTGGGACAACTCAAAGAGGAAACCCGCGTTGCCGAGCAGCAGTTCGGGCCCCTGTACCAGAAGTTCGCCGCGACCGAGCTCGAGGCCCTCGCGAAGAACCCGGAAGCGCTCGCCATCGGCCAGAAGCTGTTCCTCAACAACTGCGCGCAATGCCACGCCTCGGACGGCGCCGGCTCGCGCGGCTTCCCGAATCTCACCGACGGCGACTGGCTGTGGGGCGGCGACGCGAAAGCGATCAAGGCGACGATCGCCGAGGGGCGCACCGGCGTGATGCCGGCGTTCGGCGCGGCGCTCGGCGGGGAGGGAGTCACGCACGTCGCGCAGTACGTCCGGTCGCTCTCGGGGCTGACCACCGATTCCCTCAAGGTGGCGTTCGGCAAGGAGATCTACCTGCAGAACTGCATCGCGTGCCACGGCGCGGACGGCAAAGGCAACCCGGCGCTCGGCGCGCCCAACCTCACCGACAAGATCTGGCTGTACGGCTCGGCGCAGCCGGTGGTCGCCGAAACCATCGCCAAGGGGCGCACCAACCAGATGCCGGCGCACAAGACGCTGCTCGACGAGGCGAAGATCCACCTGCTCACCGCCTACGTGCTGTCGCTCTCGCGCCCTGCGCGGTGAAGAATGACTTGAATCTCGCCGAGCTTTCGCTCTACGAGGTCCGGCGCAAGATCTACCCGCGCGCGGTCCACGGCTGGTTCGCCGCCTGGCGCTGGGCGCTGGTGTGGGCGACGCAGCTCGTGTTCTACGGCGGTGCCTGGCTCACTTGGAACGACCGCCAGGCGCTGCTCTTCGACATCGCGCACCGCAAGTTCTACCTCTTCGGGCTGGTGTTCTGGCCGCAGGACATCATCTACCTAGCGGTGCTGCTCATCGTCGCGGCGCTGTCGCTGTTCCTGTTCACCGCGGTGGCCGGCCGGCTGTGGTGCGGCTATGCCTGCCCGCAGACGGTGTACACCGAGATCTTCCTGTGGATCGAGCGCGCGATCGAGGGCGACCGCAACGCCCGCATGCGTTTGGACCGGCAAAAGCTCTCCCCGGAGAAGGTGCTGAGAAAAGGCGCAAAGCACGGGGCCTGGCTCGCCCTCGCGCTCTGGACCGGGTTCACGTTCGTCGGGTACTTCACGCCGATCCGGGAGCTGTGGAGCGAGGCGCTGGCGCTCGCCCTCGGCCCCTGGGAGGGCTTCTGGATCGCGTTCTACGGCTTCGCCACCTACGGCAACGCCGGCTGGATGCGCGAGCAGGTGTGCAAGTACATGTGCCCCTACGCGCGCTTCCAGAGCGCGATGTTCGACCGGGACACGCTGATCATCACCTACGACGCGAACCGCGGCGAGCCCCGCGGCAAGGGCAAAGCGAAGGGCGATTGCGTCGATTGCAGCATCTGCGTCCAGGTCTGCCCGACCGGCATCGACATCCGCAACGGCCTGCAGTACGAGTGCATCGGCTGCGCCGCGTGCATCGACGGCTGCGACCAGGTGATGGACAAGGTCGGCCGGCCGCGCGGGCTGATTCGCTACTCCACGACCAACGCAGTCGAAGGCAAGCCCTCGCGCACCCTGCGGCCGCGGGTGCTGGTGTACGCCGCCATCCTGGGGGCGATCATCGTTGCCGCGACGACGAGCCTGGTTCTGCGCGTGCCGCTCAAGGTCGACGTCATCCGCGACCGCGCGGCGATCTCGCGCGAGGTCGAGGGGATGATCGAGAACGTGTACCGGCTGCAGATCATGAACACCACCGAGCAGGCGCGCGCCCTCGAGATCTCGGTGTCCGGGCTGCCGGGAATCCACGTCTGGGGCGAGGGAACCGTCGGCGTTCCGGCGGCGACCAGCCGGATGGTGCCGGTGCGCGTGCGCGTAGAGCCGGGCGTGGCGCCGGGCAGCCATGCCATCGCGTTCACCGTGCGCGCGCTTGGGGTCGATGGGGTGGAGGTGCGCGAAGGCGCGGCTTTCATCGTGCGCTAGGAAGATTCCGAGGCCGGTGCCTTGATGTAGCTCAACCTCCGGCAGCGGGCTGCCCCTAGCATCAGGACATGTCAGCCAAACGCCTCCTGGCGCCCGCCGTGATGCTCCTCGCCTCCTGCGCCTGGACGCCGAGCAGCAACTGGTACCTGATGGACTCGGGCTACAGCCTGGACGCGGTCGACGGCGGCGAGTTTGCGCTCGAAGTGCACCTGAACCAGCTGAAGCAGCTCGGGGGCGAAATCAACAGCCCCGAGTTCCGCCGCTTCGTGGCCGAGCGCCTGAAGTGGCACAGGATGTGTTCTTCCGGGTGGGCCTTCCTGCCGTGCATCGAAGACGGCTCGTGCATCCAGCGCACGCGCCGCTCGGTCACGGTGACGGGGCGTTGCACGTCATGAAGCGGCGTCGCCTGCGGGCGATCGGCATCGTGGCCGGCGCGCTGCTGGCCGGAACGATCGCGCTGGCGTGGCTCGCCTACCAGCGCGATCTGGCACGCGAGGTCGAGCGGGTGTCCACCGGCAGCCGCATCGCCGAGACGCGTTGCGGGCCGATCGAGTTTGCCGCGATGGGAAGCGGCCCCGCGGTGCTGCTGGTGCACGGCGCCGGCGGCGGCTTCGACCAGACGCTCGGGTTCGCCGAGCACTTTGCGCGCGCAGGCTTCCACGCCATCGCCATGTCGCGCTTCGGCTATCTGCGCACGCCTTTGCCGGCAGACGCCTCGCCCGCCGCCCAGGCCGACGCGCATGCCTGCCTGCTCGATGCCCTGGGCGTCGAGCGTGCGGCAATCGTCGGCGTCTCGGCCGGCGCACCGTCGACGATGCAGTTCGCGCTGCGCCACCCGGGGCGCACGGACGCGATGGTGCTGCTCGTGCCGCTCGCCTTTGCGCCGCGCGCCCCTGGCCGGCCTTCGCCGATCGCGCTCTTCATGCTCGAGCAGGCCACGAAGTCCGACCTGCTTTACTGGGCGGTGTCGAAAGCCGCGCCGTCGCTTGTCGTAAAGACGATCCTCGCCACGCCGCCCGAAGTGCTGCTGGCGGGCGCGAGCGCGCAGGAGCAGGCGCGGGTGCGCGAATTGATGGCGCAAATCATGCCGCTCGGCAAGCGCCAGGCAGGCTTGCTGAACGAAGCGAAGATCGCCGCGTCGCTGCCGCGCTATGACCTTGAACGCATTTCCGCACCCACGCTGGTCGTCAGCCTGGAAGACGATCGGTACGGGACATTCGAAAGTTCCCGCTACACCGCCGCACACATCCCCGGCGCGCGGTTCATCGGCTATGCCCGCGGCGGCCATCTCTGGGTCGGTCACCACGACGAAATCATGGCCGAGCTGACCGCTTTTCTCGGCAAGCCGGCGGCGCCACTGGCGGGATTGAGCCGGTGAGCCTGCCGTTCACCCAGAGGGAGTTCTTCGAGGTGTTCGGCCACTACAACGACGCGGTGACGCCGCTGCAGATCGGGCTGGTGCTCCTCGGCCTGTCGGCGTACGGCGCGCTGATGATGCGCCGGCGCGATTCCGATCGCGTGATCAGCGCGGTCCTCGCCGTGCTGTGGGCCTGGGGTGCGGTGTATCACCTCGTGTTCTTCCGCGCCGTGAACCCCGCGGCGACGCCGTTCGGCGTCCTGTTCGTCGCTGCCGCGGCGGTCTTCGCCTGGAGCGGCGCGTGGCGCGGACGCATGGTGTTCGATGGCGAGAGCCGCGCGCGCCGCATCGCCGGTCATGCGCTGATCGCCTACGCGCTCGTCGTCTACCCGATTCTCTCCGCGATGCTCGGCCACGAGTTCCCCGAGATGCCGACCTTCGGCCTGCCCTGTCCGACCACGATCTTCACCCTCGGCATGCTGGCGTTTCTTTCGGCGCCGGTGCCGCGCCACGTATTCGCGCTCCCGGTTGTCTGGGCGCTCATCGGGGCCCAGGCCGCCTTCCTCCTCGGCGTGTACGAGGATCTCGGGCTGCTGGTCGCGGGCCTGGCCGGGGTCTGGCTCGCGTTTGATCCGCCGGCCGCAAGGAAACCGGCATGACGCCCTGGTACCGCGAGCCCTGGCCCTGGCTGCTGATGGCGGGTCCCGCCGCGGTGGTGGTGGCCGGCGCGGCGACGACGTGGATCGCGTTCGCGTCGGCCGACGGCCTGGTGGCCGAGGACTACTACAAGCAGGGACTCGGCATCAACCGGCGCCTCGCACGCGAGGACGCGGCGCGCGAGCAGGGCATTACGGCGCGCATCGAGCTCTCTTCGACGATCACGGTCGAGCTGACCGGGGCGGCACCCGAGGCGCTTTTCGTGCACCTCGCGCATGCCACGCGCGCAGGCCATGACTTGCGACTGAAGTTGGTTCCGGTGGAGGAGGGTCGCTACGCCGCTGCGCTGCCGGCGCTGCCGCCGGGACGCTGGCGCATCGCCATCGAGGACCCGCGCGGCGCCTGGCGCATACTGAAGGAGGTGTCATGAGGAAAGCGATCGCGATTCTCTGGCCGTCGTTCATCTTCGGCGGCCTCGGCGCCGTGCTGTTCTTCAGCATGCACGACCCGGTGGAGCTCAGCTTCGTCGGCCCGTTCGAGTTCGGGCGCAAGGCCGGCTACACCGTCGGCTTCTTCCTGTTCTGGGGCATCGCCGCCGGCTCGAGCTGGCTCACTCACTTTCTGGAGCAAAAACATGCGAGCCGCTAGCCTGCTGATCCTGCTGCTTCCGCTTTGCGCATTCGCGCAGGACGCGGAGCGCGGCCGCGTGCTCTACGAGACCTACTGCGGCGGCTGCCACTACGAGCGCATCCACATCGAGCGCCTGCGCCCGGCGGTCCGCGACCTCGCCGACCTGCGCGATATGGTGGCGCAATGGGCGCCGCACACCAAGCAGCGCGTCTATTCGCTCGAGGAGCTCGAGGACATGGTCCAGTACCTCAACGAATCGTATTACCGCATCGGACTTCCCCCCAAGAAAAAGCAATGAAACGGTGCAGCTGACCTTCCACGGCGCGGCCGGCGAGGTCACCGGCTCGTGCTACCTCGTCGACACCGGCGAGGTGAAGTTCCTGGTCGAGTGCGGCATGTTCCAGGGCGCTCGCGCCGCCGAGGCGAGGAACCGCCGCTTCCCGTTCGATCCGCGCGAGATCGCGTTCGTGCTGCTCTCGCACGCGCACATCGACCATTCCGGCCTGATTCCGCGTCTGGTCGCGCAGGGCTTCCGCGGCGCGGTCTACGCCACGCGGGCGACCTGCGATCTCCTCGGGGTGATGCTGCCGGACAGCGGGTACCTGCAGGAGAAGGAGTCCAAATGGAGCGGCGATGCGCCGCTCTATACGCAGCAGGAGGCGCAGGCGAGCCTCGAGCACCTGCTGGCGGTGGAATACGGCGCTGAAGCGCGCCCGCACCCGTCGGTGCGCTGCCGCTTTCGCGACGCCGGCCACATTCTCGGCTCGGCGATCATCGAGGTGCTGATCGGCGGCAAGAAAGTCGTGTTCTCCGGCGACCTCGGCCAGCCCGGGCTTCCCGTGGTGGCCGACCCGGCGTCGATCGCGGAGGCGGACGTGCTGCTCGTCGAATCGACCTACGGCGACCGCGACCACAAGAACCTGCCGCAGACGCTGGACGAGTTCGCCTACGCGCTGAACGATACGCTGGCGAGCCGCAAGGGCAACGTGGTGATTCCGGCGTTCGCCGTCGGGCGCACGCAGGACATCCTGCATCACATCGGCGAGCTGCAGGCGCAGAAGCGCCTGCCGCGCCTGGAGGCGTACGTCGATTCGCCGATGGCGCTCGCGGCGACGCGCATCACGCTCAAGTATGCGCAGCTCCCCGACATCGACCGCGTCCGATTTACCGAGGACCTCGAGGAATCGAAGCGCATCAATTCGATCCGCTCGGGGGCGGTGATCATCTCGGCGAGCGGCATGTGCGAGGGCGGCCGCATCCGCCACCACCTGAAGCACAACGTCTCGCGCCCGGAATGCGCTATCGTGTTCGTCGGCTTCCAGGCCGCCGGCACGCTCGGCCGGCGCATCGTCGACCGCGCGCAGACCGTGCGTCTCTTCGGCGAGGACTATCCGGTGCGGGCGAAAGTGTTCACCATCGGCGGGCTCTCGGCGCACGCCGACCGCTCGGCGCTGCTCGCCTGGCTGAGCCACTTCGGGCGACCACCGGGGCAGACCTGGGTGGTGCACGGCGAAACGCTGCCCGCCCACTCGCTTTGCAACGCGATCAACCAGATGCCGGGATGGGGCGCGGCGGTCCCGCGGCCCGGCCAGACGGTCGAGATTTGAGCGCTGCCTAAGCCTGGAACCCCTGGTGCGTGCTGAGGAACACGCGTTCCTTGATGCGGGCGCCGAGCTCGGTGCGCATCAGGCGGTCCATCACCGGACCCTTTACTTCCGCGAGGCAGAGCTGCGCGCCGCGCGCCGCGAGCTCGCGCTCGAGCTCGCCCAGCATGCCGAGCGCGGTGGCATCGATGTGGTTGACCGCGGACAGGATCAGCAGCACGCGCCGCAGCCCCGGCTCGGCCGCGGCGAGCTGCTCGATGCGCTCGCGCACCGCGGCGGCGTTGCCGAAGAAGAGCGACTCGTCCACGCGCACTGCGAGCACGCCGGGCAGGGTCTGCACCTCGTGGCGCTCGACGTTGCGGAAGTGCTCGGTGCCGGGGACGCGCCCGACGAGCGCGATGTGCGGGCGGCTCGCGCGCCACACGATCAGGCCGAGCGACAGCGCGACGCCGGCGATCACGCCCTGCTCGACGCCGAGCACCACCACGCCGGCCGCCGTGGCGAGGAAGGCGAGCGCGTCGCCGCGGTCGTAGCGCCAGATGTCCCGCAGCACGTGCCACTCGATGAGCGAGCTCACCGCGACGATGATGGTGGCCGCCAGCGCCGCGTGCGGCAGGCTGTGGAACCAGCCGGTGGCGCCGGCGAGCACGCCCGCCATGAGCGCCGCGCAGACGATTCCGGCGAGCGGCGTGTTGGCGCCGGCGGCGAAGTTCACCACCGAGCGCGCGAAGCCGCCGGTCACCGGAAAGCCGCCCGACACCGCGGCGGCGACGTTGGCGGCGCCGAGGCCGGCGAGCTCCCGGTCCGGCGCGATGCGCTCGCCGCGCTTGGCGCCGAGCGAGCGCCCGACCGAGACGCTTTCCACGAAGCCGACGAGCGACAGCAGCAGCGCCGGCAGCCACAGCGCGGCGAGCGCCTGCGGCGCGGCAGCGCCAGCGCCGAGGTCCGGCAGGCCGCGCGGCACGGCGCCGACCACGCTGACCTCCAGCGGCAGCGCGGCGGTCAAGGCGGTGGTGGCGACGATCGCCGCCATCGGCGCGAGCTTGCCGGCGAGCCCGGGCAGCCCGATGCGCGCGGCGAGGAGAAAAGCGATGGTGCCGAGCCCCAGCGCCGTGGTCGCGGGGCTGCCCACGACATGCTTCAGCTGGCTGAGCACGATCAGAATCGCGGAGCCGGCAATGAATCCGGCCACGACCGGCTGGCTGAGGAACTGGGCGATGAACCCCAGGCGCAGCGCGCTGAAGACGAGCAGGAGCACCCCGGAGAGCAGCGCGAGCTGGACGGCAAGCGCCGCGTACTCCGGCGAGCCCGGCGCGGCGAGCGGCGCGAGCGCGCTCGCCGTCATCAGAGAGAGCACCGCGACCGGGCCCACCGCCAGCGTCATGCTCGAGCCGAGCGCCGCGTACGCGATGAGCGGCAGGATGCTCGCGTACAGGCCGGCCTGCGGCGGCAGCCCCGCGAGCATCGCGTAGGCGAGGCTCTGCGGGATCAGCATCACCGTGACGATCAGCCCGGCGGTGAGATCGCCCGGCAGCGATGCCGCCTTATAGGAGCGGATCCACCCCGGAAGCCATTTCACGTCGCACGCCGGCGCGGCTCGTGGATCAGGCGCTCCGCGGCATGGTAGACGAGCATGCCGCCGAGCATCGCGGCGACGAACACCGCGGCCGGGTCGACGCCGGAGGCGAACGAAACCAGGGCGGGCCCGGGACAGAAGCCGGCGAGACCCCAGCCGATGCCGAACAGCAGGCTGCCGCCGACCAGGCGGTTGTCGATGTCGCGGCGCTGCGGCAGGTGCAGGGCAGCGCCGAGGAAAGTCTTGCTGCGCCGGCCGGCGAGGGCGAAGGCGAAGAAACCGACCAGGATCGCGCCGCCCATGACGAAGGCGAGCGAAGGATCCCAGTTGCCGGCGAGGTCGAGGAAGCCGATCACCTTGCCCGGATCGGTCATGCCCGAGAGGATGAGGCCGATGCCGAACACCAGGCCGGAGCCGAACGCCGCGAGCAGGTTCATACCAGGTGCCTCACGATGAAGACGGTGGCGACGCCTGCCGCCATGAACGCGACCGTGGCGACGAGCGAGCGCGGCGACAGGCGCGACAGGCCGCACACGCCGTGGCCGCTGGTGCAGCCCGAGCCGTAGCGGGTGCCGATGCCGACCAGCACGCCGGCGAGCGCGAGCGTGCCGAAGCCGGCGTCGATGCGGGGATTCACCTCGTAGAAAGACATGGCCACCGGGGCGACCAGCAGCCCGCCGACGAAGGCGAGGCGCCAGCCGATGTCGCCGCCGCGCGGCACGAGCAGTCCGCCGACGATGCCGCTGATGCCGGCGATGCGGCCGTTCAGCAGCACGAGCATCGCCGCGGCGAGGCCGATGAGGGCGCCGCCGGCAGCCGACGCCCAGGGGGTGAAGTGGGTCCAGTCGAGAGTCATCGTTTCCTTCCTTTCCGGCAGAACTGGTCGTAGAGCACCTGCAGCACGGCGAGCGCCTGCGGGCTGTGGACGCGGTAATAGATGTGCTTGCCTTCGCGCCGCGTCTGCACGATTTCCTCCTCGCGCAGCACGCCGAGCTGCTGCGACAGCGTCGGCTGCAGGATGCCGAGCGCGGCCTCGAGCTCGCCCACGCTGCATTCGCCCTGCGACAGCTGGCACAGCAGCATCAGGCGGTCGGGGTTGGCGAGCGCCTTCATCAGGCGGCAGGCCTCGGCCGCCGCCTCGTGCATGGAGTCCAGTTCGATCATGATCGACATTCTATTGACAAACAATATATCAGTCAATATATTGTGAGCCATGAAACCGAACCTCCAGGCCTTCTTCGATGCGGCGACCTGGACCGTCACCTACGTGGTGGACGACGGCGCCGCGGCGGCGATCATCGACTCGGTGCTCGACTACGACCCCAGGTCGGGCCGCACGCGCACCGCGTCGGCCGACCGGGTGATCGCGTTCGTGCGCGGCCGCGGGCTGAAAGTGGAATGGATCCTCGAGACCCATGCGCACGCCGACCACCTCTCGGCTGCGCCGTACCTGCGCCGGCAACTCGGCGGGCGCATCGCGATCGGCGAGCGCATCCGCGACGTGCAGTCGGCGTTCCGCAAGGTCTTCAACCTGCACGACGAGTTCCCGCGCTTCGACCATCTGTTCGCCGACGGCGAGCGCTTCCGCATCGGCGCCCTGCAGGCCGAGGCGCTGCACGTGCCGGGGCACACGCCCGCGGACATGGCCTACCGCATCGGCGACGACGCGGTGTTCGTCGGCGACACGCTGTTCATGCCCGATGTCGGCACGGCGCGCGCCGACTTCCCCGGCGGCGATGCGCGCAACCTGTACCGCTCGGTACGGCGCCTGCTGGCGCTGCCGGGCGAGACGCGCCTCTTCATGTGCCACGACTATCCGCCCGCCGGGCGCGGGCCGAAATCGGAATGCACGGTGGCGGAGCAGCGCGCGCACAACATCCACGTGCACGACGGGGTGAGCGAGGAGGCGTTCGTCGCCATGCGCACGGCACGCGACCGCACGCTCGACCTGCCGACCCTCATCCTGCCGTCGATCCAGGTCAACATCCGCGCCGGCGAGATGCCGCCGCCGGAGGACGACGGGCGCTCGTACCTCAAGATCCCGCTCAATGCCCTCTGACCCCATCCAGGTCGCGTGTCCCGCCTGCCTCACCGCCAACCGCGTGCCGGCGGCGCGGCTCGGCGAGGATCCGAAGTGCGGCAAATGCGGCGCGGCGCTGCTGCCGGAGGCGCCGCTCGAGCTGGCGGAAAGCGAGTTCGACGACTTCGTGCGCCGCACCGAGCTGCCGGTCATCGCCGACTTCTGGGCGCCGTGGTGCGGTCCGTGCCGCGCCATGGCGCCGCACTTCGAGCGCGCGGCGCGCGAGCTGAAAGGCCGTGCGCGCCTGGTCAAGGTCAATACCGAGGAAGCCCCCGGGCTCGCGGCTCGCATGGGCATCCGCGCCATCCCGACGATCGCGCTGTTCCGCAACGGGGTCGAAGTGAAGCGCGTCAGCGGGGCGCTCGATGCCGCAGCGCTGGTGCGATGGGCGAGCTAGAGCGCTGGAACACCCGCTTCGGGTTGCCCGACTACATCTTCGGCACCGCGCCGAACGAATTCCTCGCCTCGAAGGCCACCCTGCTGGTGCCTGGAAGCCGCGCGCTGTGCGTCGCCGACGGCGAAGGCCGCAACAGCGTATGGCTTGCCGAGCGCGGGCTCGAAGTCGTGGCGTTCGACCTCTCGCCGGTGGGCGTGGAGAAGGCGCGTCGCCTCGCGGAGAAGCGCGGCGTCAAGGTTGCATTCGAAGTGGCGGACGTCTACGGCTGGCGCTGGCCGCACGCCGAGTTCGACCTGGTCGCCGCGATCTTCGTCCAGTTCGCCGACCCGGCGATGCGCGGCTTCATGTTCGAGCGCATCGTGCGCGCCCTGAAGCCGGGCGGGCTGCTTCTCCTGGAGGGCTATGTGCCCAAGCAGCTCGAGTACAGGACCGGCGGCCCGCCGCATGTCGAAAACCTCTACACGCCGCAGATGCTGCGGCAGGCGTTCGCCGCCCTCGAGATCCTCGAGCTCAAGGCCTACGAGGCGGTGCTCGCCGAGGGCACGCAGCACTCGGGCCGCTCCGCGCTCGTCGACCTGGTCGCGCGCAAGCCGGCAGGGCCTATTGCGTTCCGGGGAAGCGGAACACCAGCATCCCGGGCTGCTTGACGCCCTTCGTCACCGTGGCGGCGACGCTGCGCTTCGTGTCGCCGAACGCGGCCTCGACCTGATAGCGGCCTGCGGGCGCCTGGATCAGGCAAATCGGCCCTTCGGCAATGAACTTCAGCGCCGGGCGCCTGCCCTCGCGGTCGCTCAGCACGACGTCGACGTCGGTAAGGTATTCGCCGCGCTTGCCGGCGGCGAACACGAGCTTGAGGCTGGTCCCGGCTTCCATCTTGGCGAGCGCCTCGCGCTCGCCTTCGCCGATACCGGCGCAGACCCAGCGCACGTCGCCCTGCTCGTTCATGGGAAAGGGCTGTGCGGCCGCGCCGGCGGAAAACACTGCCAGGGCGAGGACGGGGAGATAACGCTTGGTCATGGAGACCTCCTTTGCGAGCCTTAAGCATCGTCGCTTCGCGCCGCCGTGTATTGATTTCGATCAAGCGGGGGTTAGGATAAGAATGGCATAAGTGAGCCCGCTCAGTTGAGAACGTCCTTCACCGTCTCTAGGTGCGTCGTGTTCGCCGCGGCGTTGGCGGCCGCGAGCGCCGCGGCGCAGGCGCCGCACACCCATCGCCACGGTTTCGGCGACGCCGAAAAGTGGGCGCATGTTTTCGACGATCCGGAGCGCGATGCCTGGCAGAAGCCGCACCAGGTCATCCAGGCGCTCGCGCTCAAGCCCGACGCGATCGTCGCCGACATCGGCGCCGGCACCGGTTACTTCGCGGCGCGCCTGGCCAACATGCTGCCGAAGGGCACCGTCTACGCGGTCGACATCGAGCCCGCGATGGTGAAGTACCTCGGCGAGCGGGCGCAGCGCGAAGGATTGGGGAACCTCAAGCCGGTAGCCGGCCTCCCCGGGGATCCGCGCCTGCCCGCAAAGGCGGACCTGATCCTCCTCGTGGACGTCTACCACCACATCGAGGACCGCGGCCGCTATTTTCGCAGCCTCGCCGCGTCGCTCAAGCCCGGCGGCCGCCTCGCAGTGATCGACTTTCGCCTCGATTCGCCCAACGGGCCTCCCAAGGAGGCGCGCATCGCTCCGGAGCGCGTGAAAGCGGAGATGAAAGGCGCCGGGTACACGCTCGCGGAGGAGCACGGCTTCCTGCCGAACCAGTACTTCCTGGTTTTCAGGCCAGGTTAACGGCCGCTGCGCAGGATCGAGACGAAGAGCCAGGCGCCGCCGACCAGAGCGCCGCTGAAGCCGAGCGCGCCGAGGAGCGGCAGTCCGAAGAGCGTCGGCCCGCCCTCGACCGTCATGACG